>ERZ791645.1066-NODE-1066-length-19283-cov-3.685979_pt1 | contig 19283 bp, 18 predicted proteins | sample MGYA00509939_ERZ791645 | MGnify/ENA primary metagenome ERZ791645 (study PRJEB30046, sample SAMN00715249) | human gut metagenome | study: EMG produced TPA metagenomics assembly of the A metagenome-wide association study of gut microbiota in type 2... | reverse complement strand
GAGACTGCCAATCTAAACCTTTCTCTTGGGGGATTTAAAGGGGGATATTCTCTTTCGTGAAAGAGAATATCCCCCTTTGCCTCGTGCAGCGCCGTAGGCGCTGCGATTTTGATCTTGTGCAAGAAAAATTGCAAACTTGTAAACCTTTATGAAATTTATAGGTTGACAATAGGCGGGCGTCATGTTATGATGAGCCCAGTTTTTTTGAGAAAAGGGAGGATCACCATGAAAAACATCAAAACAAGAGACCTGATCTACTGCGCGCTGTTCGCCGCGCTGACGGCTATCGGCGCGTTCCTGCACTTCCAGCTTTTCCAGGCGACGATCACGCTGCAATTCTTCTTCACGGCGATGGCGGGATTGCTTTTGGGCGCGAAGCTCGGCGCGCTGTCGCAGCTTCTCTACGTGGTACTCGGCCTTGTCGGTGTGCCCATCTTCGCGGCGGGCGGCGGCTTTGGCTATGTCTTCAACCCCACGTTCGGATTCCTGCTGGGCCTGATCCCCACGGCGTGGGTCATCGGCAAGATCGCGGAAAAGGACCGCTCTGTGCCGCGTCTTTTGCTCGCGTGCTTTGCAGGCCTTGCGGTGCTGTACCTCGTGGGTCTTCCCTATATCGCGTTGATCGTCAACGTCTACAAGGGCGGCAACGTGAGCGGGATGACGCTCGCCACGGCCTACATGCTGCCCTATCTTCCTGGCGACTGCCTCAAGATCGTCGTGAGTGTGATCCTCGCGCCTCGCATCCTGAAGGCCATGGAGCGCAATTCATAAAAAATTCATCAAAATGTTGCATTTGCAACTTCTATAAAGCCGGTAAAGTGTGGTAGACTAACGCCAGTGAAAGGCAAGCAAAACAATTCACATTTCAAGATAAACTTTATGGAGGTAGCAATTATGAAAAAGTGGCTTTGCAAGGTTTGCGGTTATATCTATGAAGGCCCCGAGGCGCCCGCGGAGTGCCCCGTGTGCCACGCCAAGAGCAATATGTTCGAGGAAGTCAAGGGTGAGCTGAAGCTCGCCGCCGAGCACGAGTTCGGCGTTTACGGCAAGACCGTGAAGAACAACCCCGACATCTCCGAAGAGGACAAGAAGTATATCTTTGACCAGCTGATGGCCAACTTCAACGGCGAGTGCAGCGAAGTCGGCATGTACCTCTGCATGGCGCGCGTTGCGCACCGCGAGGGCTATCCCGAGATCGGCCTGTATTGGGAGAAGGCCGCCTATGAAGAGGCGGAGCACGCCGCGAAGTTTGCCGAGATGCTCGGCTCCGACCTCGAGCCCAACATGAAGGCAAGCACGAAGGACAACCTCAAGTGGCGCGTTGACTGCGAGTTCGGCGCCACGAGCGGCAAGTTTGACCTCGCCCTGTGCGCGAAGAAGAACGGCCTCGACGCCATCCACGACACCGTGCACGAGATGGCACGCGACGAGGCGCGTCACGGCCGCGCCCTCAAGGGTCTGCTGGAAAGATACTTCAAGTAAGCCGAAACCGCAGCAATTCCGAGCTTATTGAGAGAGGAACAGGGAAACCTGTTCCTTCCTCTTTTTTTCGTGATCGCTGCCGCGCTGAGCGAAGAAGAGTCCCACCAAAACGGAGAGTAAAACGAATGAAGTCCAACAAAATGCTTATGAAACAAAACAACGAAGGCTTTACGCTGGTGAACGTGCTGATCGTGATCGCGGTCATTGCCATACTGAGCGTGGGCGCATACCCGGTATTCTCAACTCTGATCGAGAAAAGCTGGGAGGCGGCGGACATTTCCAGCGTGCGCTCGGCATTCGACCACGTTTCCGCGGAGGCGCTGATGGGGAATAAGACAGCCACCGTTACGGTCGATCTGAAGCAGAGCAAGAGCGCACGACCATCAGGCAGCGTCAAAGGGAGGGAATTGAAAGTGCACGTTCAAAAGGCAAACACTTAGGCAGACCTCCCCTGCAAAGGCCCGAAAATTGGGAAGCAGTCTATGCCTCGTGGCAGCACGGAGAATTGACCGCAAGAAAGGCAATGGAGCTGACAGGGCTGAAACGCAGCAGCTTTTATAAGCTCGTCAAGAAGATGGAGCAGTAAAAGAGAAGCCCCCATGCAGCATGATCGCTCCGCGATCAGCTGCACAGGGGGCTGTATCTATATCTCAGAATCCCTTTCCATTCCAGACATTCTTCATCATGGAGATATATCTCATAGTCTCAACGTTCTTAGCTGTAGCAGCATTTTGATAAGCTGAGAATTTGACATCATCGCCGATGCTGGAAAGCATTGATTCCGAATTCCTATTGGCGTTTTGAATCTCGTAATAAAGCGTATATTGATTTTCCTTTATCTGCTCAAGGTGCTCTGTTATCGTGGATAGCTGACCGATGACAATGTTCTGCCGTAATTCCATCTCATATAGGTTATATGCACCATTCGGGCCTTCGAGCCGGTCACAGCGTCCACTGGCAAGGTATTCGTAAATCGTAGACACCGCAACAAGATTCTGGTATTTGGGATAAATAATATTCTCTTCATAGAGAGTTCTTAACGCTTCTTTCAAATCCCATTTTGCACTTATTACCTCGTTTATCTCGAGCTTACTACGATTTACATGGTCTGCTACCTGTTCTGAAAAGGCGAGCAATGATTTCGTATAGGCATCTCGTTTCGCTTGATTTCTACGGATTATTTCATCTATTGACTGGTTATACCAACTAATCCGATTTTGATATTCTTGTAAATCGGTCAAGTATTCAGTGTACTTTTCTTCATTTATTTGTATAGACGTTGCAGCACCTTTTCCCAATGCTATTCCTAATAGTAATAAAAGAATTCCAAACACATACCAATGTATAGCCATCAACCAAATTCCAAAACCTAAAAAGGCTCCAACAATACAGAAATCTCCAATTTTCGACCCGCTCGACCTTTCAATAACTTCTTCGGGTGGCATCGGACAGACCTCAGATTCATAGTCAGGCTCCACAGGCTTTCTTGGCTTATACGCTCTGGCACTTTGGTAAAACATATCCTGAATCTGCTGCGCTTCATAAACGCCTATCTCCAAATCTTTCGCTCGACGCACATACTCAAGCAGTTCTTGACTGTTCATACTATCTCTCTCCTCTATTGAATCTCAAATTACAAAACCGCCCCATGCAGCACGATCGCTCCGCGATCTGCTGCACAGGGGACTGTTGTCAACTCAAACTCAGTACAAATTCTCTTCGATAACGCTCGTATCTACGCTGACGTAATGATAACCCATCATTCTACAAAAATCTCGTGTGCTATCAGCAAAATCATATTTGCCATCATCGTCATCAGCACTGGCATAAAACGAACCATTTCGATAGACCCAGATGGTTCTGTTCGTCCCACCAAAACCATTCTGAGCTGAGAAATCGACAAAAATATAATTCGAATAATCTGTTTCATCCGTTGTGCAAATCACAGCATTTAAAGATAACGAACTTGGATTTTTTAATCTGTCCTTAATTTGTTGGCATACTGAAATCGCAGCTAATTCATCTTCTGTCAACTGTTTTTCTTCATGCTGCACTTCATTCTCGTCCTTTTCGTTCTTAGTCCTCTTTAATGTCTGATTGCCAAATATCAACTCATTTCCTTTTACCGAAAACTTATCTGTTGTTTCTTCGCCAGTAGACATTGTTATATGCAATGAGTCTCCCTCGATTTCATATTGGCCAATCCCGCCAGGCACCAAAAAATCGCTACCTTTCTCTTTAAAGCTTGAACTAAATCCTCCATCCTTATCAAACTCGTATATGAAAATGTAACCATCTAATGATTCTGTATCTTCCCAAGTTCCAACCACACTACCGGAAGCTTGCAACAAGAAAAAGGCCAACATCGCCAGCACAACGCATAACGTCGCAACAAGTCCAATCCTCACTTTTTTCTTTGATTGCGGCTGTGGTTTCTGTTCCTCTTTTGCCAGCACTACATCTCTAACCTGTAATTCATTATCCATCTCTTCACTTTTTGTTATGGGAAAGCCACAATTTGGACAAGTCTTTGCCCTATCCGAAACCTCTCTCCCACATTCTGGACAAGTAATCAGCGCCATAATGTTCCCTCTTTTTTATGTCCTATCATTATATCTTGTCGCTTAATACACGTCAATAGTGCTTGTCGGATTATTTTGTTGCACTTCCTTTTTGGATAAACTGTCTGTAAAGGTGGTGAAACATTTGGAGAACGAATATCTGAAACCCGACTTCGATAACACGGAACGCTTGGAAAACCTCTCCTATGCCATTGGTTACTATCGCAAGGAAAAAGGCTTGTCACAGGAGCAATTAGCTGAAAAATTGGGCATCAGCCGTCAGCATCTTGCAGCAGTAGAAGCCCCAAGAATGAATCGTGGTCTATCTCTCGAATTGCTCTTCAATATCGCCTCTGTGCTGGAAATTGAGCCATACCTGTTGTTGAAATTCAGGCTTCAAAAATGATTGAAAAAAAACTGCTCTACCACTTGTAGCTTCTTACCAAAGTGGTAGGGCAGGTTTCGAAATTCATGCTTCCCACGAACAAAGAGAAAGCCCCCCGGCAAAGGATCCGCGAGCGGATCCTCTGCACAGGGGGGGCTATATACTTCTAACTTGTTCTGCTCAAAAAGGGATATTGTCTATATCAAAAAATGAGTCCTCGTCGTCTGGTAAAGTACTACTTCTCGAATTTACCCTATCCTCTACGTCATCTACCAATTCTCTTTGCTCAGAGTCTTCATCCTCTGTGTCTTCTTCTCTCCAAGCTCTAATAGCATCCTTTGCATAGTTTGGAAGCCACTCTAACTCAGAATCATCAAATTCTTCATCTTCTTCGTCCTCTAAGCCAAATCTGTCTTCATTGTCTTTCAAGTCATGCAGAACACAAATAACTGTTGGCTTTCCCTTTGCCCTTTGTACTTTGAGCAATCCTGCACTCTCAAGATGCTTAATGCACTCACCTACAGTAGTAGGAGACAAATTCAGCTTAGTTGCAATACTCCTTGTACTCTCCCATACGATACGTTCATCAGGGTCTTTTCCTAATGCTTTTGCAAATCCATTTAGATATCCATACAGAAGAGCATCTGAATTCGATAATCCATCAAAGAACAATGCTCTATATGGTACAGATACAAATTTATCTGTGAGCTAAGCATTTATTTTTTTCTTCATATTAAATACCAACCTTATTTGAAATTTTTCATCTTATCTCAGTTTTCTCATCAATAAGATGTTAAGTAAAGATTTAAGCTACATGAGCCTTTGGCGAATGCTATTGTAATTTTAATTTCAGTACTTAATCTTTTAGTAATCTATTTTTAATCTTATAGTAATCTAATGGCAGCCTGTAAGTACTGGAAATACAGGATTTTTGCAATTTTCACTTTACACTTACCATAAGGTTTCTGAACACCTGTGTTGGATATTTGCATCACTCATACTCATGGACTGATTCAGTAGTGTCAGCATTTTAGTACAGTAGTGTCCAGAGCAATATCACAGGAATGCTAAAAGCCTTGATTTATACGAAATTGTATGGAATATTCTCAATTCCATTCGCTACAGCTCTTTTGCTTCTATAGGTATAATAGCATATATATTTACATTATGTCAATAGTTTATAACATAATTTACATTTTATTCAATCTTTTTGAATTTATTCCTATTTTATTTTAATTTGAATAGTGCAGCATTGAATCTGTATATTTGAATACTCACATTGCCATAAGAACGCTCCTGCTCTTGGCAATTTCAACAATATCCCTATCACGCAAGCTCTTTAGGTAGGTCTGTGTGATTTGGATGTTCTCATGTCCCAGCAAGCGTGAAATTGTGTAGAGGTCAGTCCCCATCTTGACGTGCTGTTGAGCGAAAAAATGACGACAGGTATGGGGCGAAACGCGAACATCCTCTATTCCCTCTCCGTACAGCTTTACGATAATCTCTACCGCTGTAACTGTCAGCATCTTCCCATGGAACGAAAGGAAGTAATAGTCATCAGTCTTCTTGTAGAGGAAATAGCTCTCTCTGACGCTCTCATACTTCATCATCGCTTTTCTGAGCACGGGTGTGATAGGAACCACTCGCTGTTTGTGATTCTTCCCGTTGATGATGATATAGTCCTCGTGAACATCTTCTGGCTTGATACTGCAAAGCTCCAAGCAGCGAATCCCTGTCTCAAAGAACATCGTCAATATCGCGCGGTCACGAATAGCCTTGAAGCTGTTCCCACTGCAATTTTTCATCATCCGCTTTACCTGTTCAGGCGTAAAGGGAGTAATGACAGGCTTTTCCTCTTTGCACCAGATGAAGTTTCCCTTCGTGTTGAACGCTCCGTAGCCCTCTCCATAGCAATATTGAATAAAGGACTTCAAGCCTTTCAGAATGCCATTGATGTAAGTTCCCTTTCTGTGACTGGCTGTGAGCATTTTTACAAGCTGCCTCACTGTCGCTAAGGTAATTTCTTCTACATTTTCGACACCCACGGAATGGCAAAAACGCAGAAAGAGATTGAGGTTATTGCGATAGCCCTTAATCGTTCTTGGACTATACTGTCTAACCTCAATCTCAATCAGATATTCTTTGATAGCCTGTTCAATTTTCATCCCGACACCCTCTATTTTGACATGATGTATGTCACAACAGAAGCCGCCGTGTACGCCATAGCAGGACAAAGATATGTCACAACTGCGGGTATCACACTGCTGAAAAAGTCAGCATTTGCAAGGGGTTTAGTCCTGGTCCCAGTTGTGGTAGGTATTTTGCACGTCCTCTTACATTTTGAAAAATTCCAACTGTCACGCCAACGCCACACAATTCTGCGCCTGACTAAGCCTGATTTTCCAGTGGATTTTCATTTGGCAAATTCTGTTGTGCGGATACGCTGCTTTATTCGAGCGTCATATCCGTTTTCCTGTAAATAATCATAACAGAACTGCTTCCCTTTTTCAAGCCCAAAAATTAAAGTCCTCCCCCTACCTGATAGGCTTCCTCTCTCCCCCTTTGACCTTTTTTCTCTCAAAAATGTAAATTCACCTATCCAAGAACTGTGCTGCTCCTATGAGTGGTGCAGTTCTTTTTATATAAAATCAACTTACCCAAGAAAGGAGGTATCCCCATGGCGTTCTTCATTTTCTTCGTGCTCTTCGTATTTCCGTTCCTGCAAGCTGGCCCGTTCGATAATTGGGCCTCATTCCTCGCGTGGGCAATTTTCATCATTATCCCGCTCATCGTCGGCGTTCTTCTTTGCATCACAGTCACACGCGAAGACAACACCAACAGCAAGAAAAATTGAACCTGAATGTTCAAGTGAAAGGAGGCGTTTCAGATGACTGGTGAAGGCATCGCTCTCTGCATGGAGGTCTTATTCGTCCTCTTTATTCTCATTGGCTGCATCTAATCACAGCGCCAACCACAGACCTATCCACCAACCCACATTGAAGAAAGGAAGTATCCCTATGTCAAGAAACGAACTCATCGCCAAAATCGAAGCCCTCAACGAATGGGAGGCCATGATGGAAGAAGCCAAAACTGAGGCAGAGGCCATCCGCAGCAGCATCAAGGCAGAAATGGAGGAACGAGGTGTAGAAGAGTTACAAGCTGGCAGCTACATCATACGCTGGACCTCTGTACTTTCGAACCGTTTTGATTCCGCTGCTTTTAAGCGTGTGCATGATGACCTCTACAAAGCGTTCACCAAACAAGTTGCATCCCGCCGCTTCTCCATCAGCGCATGAAAAAGCCCCTTGTCTGACCGCCGTCCAAAGCAACAGACAAAGAGCTGACCACAACTCACATTACAATGGAGTGGGTATGAGTATTATATCGTACCCACTCCTCTTTTTCAAGGAGGAATTACCATGAAACAACTGACTTCATACAATCGCGTCGCAGGATATCTCAACAAGTTGTTTGACCTGCTCAATCAGCGTTTTTTTGAAAGTACACTGTCAAGACCGACCATCACTATTCAGTCCACCCCACGAGCGTATGGGCACTTCTCCATGCGAGACGATACATGGGTTTCGGTCATGGGCAGCAGCAATGAAATCAACATTGGGGCTGGCACGCTCGCAAGACCCATTGAAAACGTCTGCGCAACGCTGCTTCACGAGATGGTGCATTACTACTGCCACGTCAACGGCATCAAGGACACAAGCCGAGGAAATACCTACCACAACAAGCGCTTCAAGGAGATTGCCGAGAGCCATGGACTAAAAGTATCTCACCACGAAAAATATGGCTGGACCATCACTGAGCCAAACGATGAGCTGCTGACTTTCGTGCTCGATAACGATTTGAGCGATATCCTCATCACCCGCAATGAGTTCTACGGCGTATCGGTTACAGGAACAGGAGCACACAGCAACACCCCGCCGCTCCCGCCGAAGACAAGCAGCAGTAGAAAGTATATCTGCCCCTGCTGCGGGACCTCTGTGAGGGCTACTAAGAGCGTTCACATCGCTTGTCTGGATTGCAAGGAGGCAATGATTCTTGCATCTTGATATTCAATAAGAAATTATTATAGATTTCCTTTCTCTGAGCGACGCAAGGCAGGGGGGCTATCCTTATACCCCGAAGCTGCTGCGAACGATTCTGGGAGGGAAAAGATAATCAAATGTCTTATTGAGCAGCGTGTTCTATCCCTCACTGGCACTATCCAATAAGGTATACCTTTACGACCACACCAAAAGCCGATGAATTTTCTGTCTGAGAACCACCAAAAGCAGTTTTCGGATATGTGCGGAAATTCATCGGCTTTTTCATACACTTTTCAAGGAGGTTATCATGGAAAACAGAACCTACTACTACGCCCGTGTCAGCACCAAGGAACAAAATCTTGACCGTCAGCTCAATGCTTTTCGACAGCTCGGCGCGACTGACCGTGATATCGTGACCGATAAGGAGTCAGGGAAAAACCTCGACCGCTCAGGCTATCAGGCATTGAAAACAACCATTCTCCGTCAGGGGGATACGCTCGTCATCAAGTCCCTCGACCGACTTAGCCGCAATAAGGGTGACATCAGAGCAGAGCTGCAATACTTCAAGGAGCATGGCATCCGTGTTAAAATCATTGACCTTCCCACGACGATGACCGACTTCCCCGTTGGGCAAGAATGGGTGCTTGAGATGGTCAACAACATTCTCATCGAAGTTCTCGGCACGATAGCAGAGCAAGAGCGCACGACCATCAGGCAGCGTCAAAGGGAGGGAATTGAAAGTGCACGTTCAAAAGGCAAACACTTAGGCAGACCTCCCCTGCAAAGGCCCGAAAATTGGGAAGCAGTCTATGCCTCGTGGCAGCACGGAGAATTGACCGCAAGAAAGGCAATGGAGCTGACAGGGCTGAAACGCAGCAGCTTTTATAAGCTCGTCAAGAAGATGGAGCAGTAAAAGAGAAGCCCCCATGCAGCATGATCGCTCCGCGATCAGCTGCACAGGGGGCTGTATCTATATCTCAGAATCCCTTTCCATTCCAGACATTCTTCATCATGGAGATATATCTCATAGTCTCAACGTTCTTAGCTGTAGCAGCATTTTGATAAGCTGAGAATTTGACATCATCGCCGATGCTGGAAAGCATTGATTCCGAATTCCTATTGGCGTTTTGAATCTCGTAATAAAGCGTATATTGATTTTCCTTTATCTGCTCAAGGTGCTCTGTTATCGTGGATAGCTGACCGATGACAATGTTCTGCCGTAATTCCATCTCATATAGGTTATATGCACCATTCGGGCCTTCGAGCCGGTCACAGCGTCCACTGGCAAGGTATTCGTAAATCGTAGACACCGCAACAAGATTCTGGTATTTGGGATAAATAATATTCTCTTCATAGAGAGTTCTTAACGCTTCTTTCAAATCCCATTTTGCACTTATTACCTCGTTTATCTCGAGCTTACTACGATTTACATGGTCTGCTACCTGTTCTGAAAAGGCGAGCAATGATTTCGTATAGGCATCTCGTTTCGCTTGATTTCTACGGATTATTTCATCTATTGACTGGTTATACCAACTAATCCGATTTTGATATTCTTGTAAATCGGTCAAGTATTCAGTGTACTTTTCTTCATTTATTTGTATAGACGTTGCAGCACCTTTTCCCAATGCTATTCCTAATAGTAATAAAAGAATTCCAAACACATACCAATGTATAGCCATCAACCAAATTCCAAAACCTAAAAAGGCTCCAACAATACAGAAATCTCCAATTTTCGACCCGCTCGACCTTTCAATAACTTCTTCGGGTGGCATCGGACAGACCTCAGATTCATAGTCAGGCTCCACAGGCTTTCTTGGCTTATACGCTCTGGCACTTTGGTAAAACATATCCTGAATCTGCTGCGCTTCATAAACGCCTATCTCCAAATCTTTCGCTCGACGCACATACTCAAGCAGTTCTTGACTGTTCATACTATCTCTCTCCTCTATTGAATCTCAAATTACAAAACCGCCCCATGCAGCACGATCGCTCCGCGATCTGCTGCACAGGGGACTGTTGTCAACTCAAACTCAGTACAAATTCTCTTCGATAACGCTCGTATCTACGCTGACGTAATGATAACCCATCATTCTACAAAAATCTCGTGTGCTATCAGCAAAATCATATTTGCCATCATCGTCATCAGCACTGGCATAAAACGAACCATTTCGATAGACCCAGATGGTTCTGTTCGTCCCACCAAAACCATTCTGAGCTGAGAAATCGACAAAAATATAATTCGAATAATCTGTTTCATCCGTTGTGCAAATCACAGCATTTAAAGATAACGAACTTGGATTTTTTAATCTGTCCTTAATTTGTTGGCATACTGAAATCGCAGCTAATTCATCTTCTGTCAACTGTTTTTCTTCATGCTGCACTTCATTCTCGTCCTTTTCGTTCTTAGTCCTCTTTAATGTCTGATTGCCAAATATCAACTCATTTCCTTTTACCGAAAACTTATCTGTTGTTTCTTCGCCAGTAGACATTGTTATATGCAATGAGTCTCCCTCGATTTCATATTGGCCAATCCCGCCAGGCACCAAAAAATCGCTACCTTTCTCTTTAAAGCTTGAACTAAATCCTCCATCCTTATCAAACTCGTATATGAAAATGTAACCATCTAATGATTCTGTATCTTCCCAAGTTCCAACCACACTACCGGAAGCTTGCAACAAGAAAAAGGCCAACATCGCCAGCACAACGCATAACGTCGCAACAAGTCCAATCCTCACTTTTTTCTTTGATTGCGGCTGTGGTTTCTGTTCCTCTTTTGCCAGCACTACATCTCTAACCTGTAATTCATTATCCATCTCTTCACTTTTTGTTATGGGAAAGCCACAATTTGGACAAGTCTTTGCCCTATCCGAAACCTCTCTCCCACATTCTGGACAAGTAATCAGCGCCATAATGTTCCCTCTTTTTTATGTCCTATCATTATATCTTGTCGCTTAATACACGTCAATAGTGCTTGTCGGATTATTTTGTTGCACTTCCTTTTTGGATAAACTGTCTGTAAAGGTGGTGAAACATTTGGAGAACGAATATCTGAAACCCGACTTCGATAACACGGAACGCTTGGAAAACCTCTCCTATGCCATTGGTTACTATCGCAAGGAAAAAGGCTTGTCACAGGAGCAATTAGCTGAAAAATTGGGCATCAGCCGTCAGCATCTTGCAGCAGTAGAAGCCCCAAGAATGAATCGTGGTCTATCTCTCGAATTGCTCTTCAATATCGCCTCTGTGCTGGAAATTGAGCCATACCTGTTGTTGAAATTCAGGCTTCAAAAATGATTGAAAAAAAACTGCTCTACCACTTGTAGCTTCTTACCAAAGTGGTAGGGCAGGTTTCGAAATTCATGCTTCCCACGAACAAAGAGAAAGCCCCCCGGCAAAGGATCCGCGAGCGGATCCTCTGCACAGGGGGGGCTATATACTTCTAACTTGTTCTGCTCAAAAAGGGATATTGTCTATATCAAAAAATGAGTCCTCGTCGTCTGGTAAAGTACTACTTCTCGAATTTACCCTATCCTCTACGTCATCTACCAATTCTCTTTGCTCAGAGTCTTCATCCTCTGTGTCTTCTTCTCTCCAAGCTCTAATAGCATCCTTTGCATAGTTTGGAAGCCACTCTAACTCAGAATCATCAAATTCTTCATCTTCTTCGTCCTCTAAGCCAAATCTGTCTTCATTGTCTTTCAAGTCATGCAGAACACAAATAACTGTTGGCTTTCCCTTTGCCCTTTGTACTTTGAGCAATCCTGCACTCTCAAGATGCTTAATGCACTCACCTACAGTAGTAGGAGACAAATTCAGCTTAGTTGCAATACTCCTTGTACTCTCCCATACGATACGTTCATCAGGGTCTTTTCCTAATGCTTTTGCAAATCCATTTAGATATCCATACAGAAGAGCATCTGAATTCGATAATCCATCAAAGAACAATGCTCTATATGGTACAGATACAAATTTATCTGTGAGCTAAGCATTTATTTTTTTCTTCATATTAAATACCAACCTTATTTGAAATTTTTCATCTTATCTCAGTTTTCTCATCAATAAGATGTTAAGTAAAGATTTAAGCTACATGAGCCTTTGGCGAATGCTATTGTAATTTTAATTTCAGTACTTAATCTTTTAGTAATCTATTTTTAATCTTATAGTAATCTAATGGCAGCCTGTAAGTACTGGAAATACAGGATTTTTGCAATTTTCACTTTACACTTACCATAAGGTTTCTGAACACCTGTGTTGGATATTTGCATCACTCATACTCATGGACTGATTCAGTAGTGTCAGCATTTTAGTACAGTAGTGTCCAGAGCAATATCACAGGAATGCTAAAAGCCTTGATTTATACGAAATTGTATGGAATATTCTCAATTCCATTCGCTACAGCTCTTTTGCTTCTATAGGTATAATAGCATATATATTTACATTATGTCAATAGTTTATAACATAATTTACATTTTATTCAATCTTTTTGAATTTATTCCTATTTTATTTTAATTTGAATAGTGCAGCATTGAATCTGTATATTTGAATACTCACATTGCCATAAGAACGCTCCTGCTCTTGGCAATTTCAACAATATCCCTATCACGCAAGCTCTTTAGGTAGGTCTGTGTGATTTGGATGTTCTCATGTCCCAGCAAGCGTGAAATTGTGTAGAGGTCAGTCCCCATCTTGACGTGCTGTTGAGCGAAAAAATGACGACAGGTATGGGGCGAAACGCGAACATCCTCTATTCCCTCTCCGTACAGCTTTACGATAATCTCTACCGCTGTAACTGTCAGCATCTTCCCATGGAACGAAAGGAAGTAATAGTCATCAGTCTTCTTGTAGAGGAAATAGCTCTCTCTGACGCTCTCATACTTCATCATCGCTTTTCTGAGCACGGGTGTGATAGGAACCACTCGCTGTTTGTGATTCTTCCCGTTGATGATGATATAGTCCTCGTGAACATCTTCTGGCTTGATACTGCAAAGCTCCAAGCAGCGAATCCCTGTCTCAAAGAACATCGTCAATATCGCGCGGTCACGAATAGCCTTGAAGCTGTTCCCACTGCAATTTTTCATCATCCGCTTTACCTGTTCAGGCGTAAAGGGAGTAATGACAGGCTTTTCCTCTTTGCACCAGATGAAGTTTCCCTTCGTGTTGAACGCTCCGTAGCCCTCTCCATAGCAATATTGAATAAAGGACTTCAAGCCTTTCAGAATGCCATTGATGTAAGTTCCCTTTCTGTGACTGGCTGTGAGCATTTTTACAAGCTGCCTCACTGTCGCTAAGGTAATTTCTTCTACATTTTCGACACCCACGGAATGGCAAAAACGCAGAAAGAGATTGAGGTTATTGCGATAGCCCTTAATCGTTCTTGGACTATACTGTCTAACCTCAATCTCAATCAGATATTCTTTGATAGCCTGTTCAATTTTCATCCCGACACCCTCTATTTTGACATGATGTATGTCACAACAGAAGCCGCCGTGTACGCCATAGCAGGACAAAGATATGTCACAACTGCGGGTATCACACTGCTGAAAAAGTCAGCATTTGCAAGGGGTTTAGTCCTGGTCCCAGTTGTGGTAGGTATTTTGCACGTCCTCGTTGTCGTCAAGCATGTCGAGCAGCTTTTCCATGTTCTTGATGTCCTCGTCGCTCTCGAGCTTCACGTAGGTCTGCGGGACAAGGCTGATGTCCGCGCTGACGAAGGCGTAGTCCTTCTCCTCGAGGGCCTTGACGACGTCGTTGAACGCGTCGGGGTCGGTCGTGATCTCGAAGACGTTATCCTCGGCGTTGAAATCGTCGGCACCGGCGTCGAGCGCATCCATCATGACGGCGTCCTCGTCGTAGTCTCCGTCCTCGTTGTCGATGATGATGACGCCCTTGCGGTCGAACGACCAGCTGACGCAGCCCTGCGCGCCCATGCCCTTGCCGTACTTATCGAAGTAGTGGCGAACCTCCGGCGCGGTGCGCTGGCGGTTGTCGGTCAGTGCCTCGACGATGACGGCCACGCCGCCGGGGCCGTAGCCCTCGTAGGTGACGGACTCGTAGTTGTCGGTGTTGCCCGAGCCGAGCGCCTTGTCGATGGTGCGTTTGATGTTGTCGTTGGGCATGTTGGCAGCCTTCGCCTTGGCGATGACGGTCGCGAGACGGGAGTTGTTATTCGGATCGCCCGAGCCGCCCTGCTTGACGGCGACGATGATCTCCTTGGCGATCTTGGTGAAGGCGGCGCTGCGCTTGGCGTCAGCTGCGCCCTTCGTCTTTTGAATATTGTGCCACTTGGAATGTCCGGACATGATGTGATCTCTCCTTACAGATAGTATTGAATGACGTCTCTGTGCGACGTCGATATTACGGTTTTCACCTCGGGGAAATGCTCCTCCAAATACGCCTTGACCGTCGGACAGACGACGTTCTCCGTCGGAAAATGCCCTGCGTCGATCAGGTTGAGTCCCCGCGTATCCAGAAAATCGTTGTAGCGCAGATCGCTCGTCACGAACGTATCGCAGCCCTGCGCAATGGCCTGCGGGATGTATTCGCCGCACGCGCCGCCGCCGACGGCTACGCGGTGCACCCGCCCGCTGCCGCGGCAATAGCGCAAGCCGCCGCAGCCGAGTAATTCTATCACATCCCGCAGGAACTCTTCAAGCCCTTTTTCGCAGGAAAGTGTGCCAATACGCCCGATTTTTTCGTCGTTGAGCAAAAAAACATCGTTAAGGCCCAGTTTTTTCGCCAGACAGTCGTTCACGCCGCCGTCCGCAGCATCCAGATTCGTGTGCATGCAGATGGCGGAAATGTCGTTTTTGACGAGTGTGGTCAAAACGCCGCCAAGGCGCGTGTCGGGCCGAAGGGTCTGCATCTCGCGCTCGTGCCAGCGCACGTTCATCACCGGATGGTGGGACACGATGAGCTGCGCGCCGCAGTCGATGGCCTCCTGCACCACGCGCTCGGTGATATCGAGCGCGACTAAAATGCGCTCGACCTCCTGCTCGGGATCGCCGACGAGGTGGCCGACATTGTCCCAGTCCATCGCGCTCTCGCGCGGCGCCCAGGAAAAAAGCCTCTGTTCGATCTCATGTACCGTTGCCATGTTCCCACTCCCCTTTTCTTCTCTCGATCTCTTCGATGAGATTTTCAAGATGCGCGATACGCGCCTCCTTATCTGCGAGCGACGAGACGGCGAGGCCGTCTCTCGCCCGATTGAGCTTTATAAGATGCTGCGACAGGTATTCGCCGTACAGCGGGTCGGACCGCAGCAATAAGCCTGTCAGCGCGTCCGCTTCGCTCAGCTCCTGCCCCATCCCCGCTCTCACACGGAAGACGACGTAAAGCTGCTCCTTGTCGCGCACGAGCGTCTCGCTCAAAAAGCGGTAGCCGTGCCCGCAGAGCCAGCAGCGCAGAAGGTCGATCTTTGTCTGCGGCTGCAAAATGAGCGTATGCACGTCCTCATGCGTCCAGGGCGCGGCCTCGAGAATACCGAGGATCGTCTCGCCGCCCATGCCGGCGATAGCGATGGCGTCGCACTCCTCTGCTTTGATCTTCGCAAGGCCCGGGCAGAGGCGAAAATCCATGCGCTCCGTCACGCCGTATTCTCGCGCCGTCGCGCGCGCGTGGTCAAGCGGCAGCGCGTTGATGTCAGACGCAATGGCGCTTTCAATGCGCCCGTGCTGCAAAAGCCACACGGGAAGATACCCATGGTCGGTGCCGACGTCGGCCAGTCTCGCGCCCTGCGGCACAAGGCTTGCGATGCATTGCAGCCGCGGCTGAAGCTGTAATTCCTTTTCCACCGCCGCCCTCCTTTCGCTGAGCGAACAAGACGCATACGGAAGACCCGTATGCGTCCTTTTCTTATTCCTTGACAGGCTTGTTGGCCTCTTCGTTCACGAGAGCCAGCAGCTTCTCCACGTCGATCCCGTGGACCATGCAGGCCTCTTCCACCGTCTCACCGCGGGAGCTGGGGCAGCCCAGGCAGTGCATGCCGATCGACAGGAAGATCGGCGCGGTCTGCGGCGCAACGTCCAGAATGTCACCGATGATAGTGTCGCGCTTAATTTCGATCATGTTTGATTCACCTCCGTGAAAATAGCTGAAAATAGTTTATCCCATTTTTCGCACTTTTTCAATAGGAAATATGAAAAAAGAAGCTGCCATAAAGCCAAAAAAGAAAGACGCCCGCATTAGCGGACGTCTTTCGATCAAAACGTTTACAAGAATTACTGCTCAGCGCGCATCTTGGCGAAGCACTCGCTGCAGTAGACCGGACGGTCGGACTTGGGCTCAAAGGGAACCTTGGCCTCGCCGCCGCAAGCTGCGCAGACTGCGGTGAAGTACTCACGGGGGCCACGAGCGGCGTTCTTGCGAGCGTCGCGGCAGGCCTTGCAGCGCTGGGGCTCGTTCTGGAAGCCGCGCTCCGCGTAGAACTCCTGCTCACCGGCAGTGAACACGAACTCTTTGCCGCACTCTTTGCAAACTAAAGTCTTGTCTTCGTACATGATTTTACCCTCTCTTTGAATCAGAAAAAAATATATGCGTTCAGCGTTTGCTGATATCGCCGGAAAAAATGTGCTGCGCAGCCTTGCGGCGAACGCGCTGCACGGCGTTGTCCACCGACTTCGGAGACTTGCCCACGGCCTTTGCGATCTCGTGACAGGAAAGGCCTTCCAAATAGTACCCTAAGATCTTCGCCTCGAACTCGGACAAGTGCTTGCGGGTACTTTCGAGTAGACTCTCCACGTGGTCCCGCTCCGCGATGAGGAGCTCGGGGTCTGTGTGGCTGGGATCTAAAGTACCGGCGGTGTAAGAAGAACTGTCAAAGGAAGGGGTATCAAGGGATATGGATTCGTTCAGCGGATAATGCTTGCCGCGGGAGGCGGCACGGAGCGCGGAGAACAGGCGGTTGCGAATGCAGATCTCTGCATAGGTGTGAAACGACGCCGCCTTGTCAGCGTCATACTCCCGTATCGCCTGAATGAGACCGAACATGCCCTCCTGAATCAGATCCTCCCCGTCGCCGCCGGCGAGGAAAAGCGGACGCGCACACGCGCGCACCATTCCATAATAGCGCGTGACAAGAAGCTCTTCTGCTTCCCTGTCGCCCGCGGCGGCCATGGCGCACAGCTGCTCATCCGTGCAGGCTGCAAGTTCTTTATGATGGCTCTCACTCTGATGATACTGCATGTATTATACCTTCTGTGCTCAGGTTTTGTCAAGTATTTACGAAAATTCAGTATTAGCGCTAACGATTTTACAGCATTTTTATCACATTGACCAAATTCTCGGCCGCAAGAAGGGCGATTTGTTCTGTTTTTGCCTCAACCATGACGCGGATGAGCGCTTCCGTGCCGCTCGGGCGGACGAGCACGCGTCCCTCGCCGGAGAGCTTCCCCTCCTCCTCCGCGATGGCCGCGGAGAGTGCATCGGACGCCATGATGGCATCCTTGACGCCGCGCTCATGCGAAACGGCGACGTTGAGCAACACCTGCGGATACTGCGGGCAGAAGGACGCAAGCTCAGAGGCCTTTTTCCCGCTGCGCGCGAGCACGTCGAGGAACTGAAGCGCCGTCAGCTGACCGTCGCCGGTCGTGGCGTAGTCGGTGAAGATCGTGTGGCCCGACTGCTCGCCGCCAAGCTTGTAGCCGCACTCATTCATCTTTTCGAGCACGTTGCGGTCGCCCACGCTCGTGCAGACGAGGCCGACGCCGTTTTCGCGGCAGAACTCGTGAAGGCCGAGGTTCGACATCACCGTCGCAACGATCGTGCCGCCCGAGAGCTTCCCGCGGCGCTTCATGTCCGAGCCGCAGACGGCAAGCACCTTGTCGCCGTCGATAACGCCGCCCTGCTCGTCGACGAGCAGGCAGCGGTCCGCGTCGCCATCGAACGCGACGCCGATGTCATAGCCGCCCGCGACGACCTTTTTTGCAAGGTCGTCGAGATGCGTCGAACCGCAGTGGTCGTTGATGTTCACGCCGTCCGGCTCGCGGTGGATGAAGTCACAGAAGCAGCGGAAGCGGCCAAAGAGCTCCGGTGCCGTCGCGGACGACGCGCCGTTCGAGCAATCGACCAGCACGCGCAGGCCGGACAGGTCTCCTTCGATCGTGCCAGCTAAATGGTCGATATACGCCTCGCGCGACTGCCGCAGACCGTGGCGCAGGACACCGATCTCGCCGTGCGTCGCGGCGGGATAGATGTCGGTGAGAATTTTTTCTTCGACCTGCTCTTCGATCGCGTCGGGCAGCTTGTAGCCCTTTTCGTTGAAGACCTTAATGCCGTTGTGCTCGTAGGGGTTGTGCGAGGCGGAAATCACGATGCCCGCATCCGCGCCTTTGAGCACGGTCAGGTACGCGACCGCTGGAGTCGGCAGCACACCGAACGGCATCACGTCGCCGCCGACGGAGCAGATACCCGCGATCAGCGCACTTTCGAGCATATCGGACGAAATGCGCGTGTCCTTGCCGATGGTGATGACCGGCTTTCTGCCCTTTTCTTCCTTCAAAGCGGCCGCGATGGCCTTGCCCGTACGGAACGCAAGATCAGCCGTGAGATTTTCTCCCACAACGCCGCGAATGCCGTCGGTGCCAAACAGTTTTCCCATGATTTTGATTCCTCTTCTCAAAAAGATTTGAAGTTTTGCCGTAAAGTAGTTTGCATTTATAGACTAAGCTGTTCCGGCACTTCGTCCATGCTCTTCGGCACGGAGAGGCCTAAGTGCTCATATGCCTTGCGCGTGATGCAGCGCCCGCGCGGCGTGCGCTGCAAAAAGCCGAGCTGCATGAGATACGGCTCGTAAACGTCTTTAAGAGTAATGGCCTCCTC
>ERZ791645.1057-NODE-1057-length-19365-cov-4.460021_pt1 | contig 19365 bp, 16 predicted proteins | sample MGYA00509939_ERZ791645 | MGnify/ENA primary metagenome ERZ791645 (study PRJEB30046, sample SAMN00715249) | human gut metagenome | study: EMG produced TPA metagenomics assembly of the A metagenome-wide association study of gut microbiota in type 2... | reverse complement strand
GGCGCTGCGGCCGAGCGGCGACCGCGCCGTGGTGGAGACCCGTCTCGGCGAGACGAGCGCCGCCGCCGGCATGATGGTCGTCAAGGGCAGCCCGTCGTTTTCCGGCGTGAAGGATGTGCGCGCGGCATTGCAGCGCGCGGACATGGGCGGCGCGCTCAACACGCGCGAGCTGCTGGATATCGCCGGCGTGCTGCAGGCGGCGCGCGCCGTGCGCGGCTACGGCACGGGCGACCGGCAGGACAAGACGTGCATCGACTACCTCTTCAGCGCGCTGCAGGCAAACCGCTATCTGGAGGAGAAGATCTTCACCTCCATCACCGGCGAGGACGAGATTGCCGACAGCGCGTCGGGCGAGCTTGCGTCCATCCGCCGCCTGATCCGCGCGGCGAGCGCGCGCGTGCACGATGCGCTGCAAAAGATCATCTCTTCGCCGAGCTATGCCAAGGCGCTGCAGGAGCCGATCATTACCACGCGCTCCGAGCGTTACGTTGTGCCGGTCAAGGCAGAGCACAAGGGCGCCGTGCCCGGTCTCGTGCACGATGTGTCGGCCTCCGGCGCGACGCTGTTCATTGAGCCGATGGCCGCCGTGAAGGCGAACAACGAGCTGCGCGAGCTGCGTGCGCGCGAAAAGACCGAGATCGAGCGCATCCTTGCCGAGCTCTCGGCGGAGTGTGCAGCGCACCGCGAGGACATCTCGAGCGACTTTGACGTGCTCGTGCGCCTCGACCTCATCTTCGCCAAGGCGAAGCTTGCCTACCAGCTCGATGCGGTCGCGCCCGCGCTCACGGACAAGCAGCTCTCGCTGCATCGCGCGCGCCATCCGCTGCTGCCGAAGGATACCGCCGTGCCGATCGACGTGACGCTCGGCGGCGAATTTGACACGCTTGTCATCACCGGCCCAAACACCGGCGGTAAGACCGTCACGCTCAAGACCATCGGTTTGCTCTCTGCTATGACGCAGTGCGGCCTGCACATCCCGTGTGCCGATGGCAGCACCATGCCGGTGTTCGACGAGATCATGGCCGACATCGGCGACGAGCAGAGCATCGAGCAGTCGCTGTCCACGTTCTCGGCGCACATGACCAATACCGTGCGTATGCTGCAGGCGTGCGACGAGCGCTCGCTGCTGCTCTTTGACGAGCTCGGCGCGGGCACAGACCCGACCGAGGGCGCGGCGCTGGCCATCGCCATCATCGAGCACGCGCGCAGATGCGGCGCGCTCATCGCCGCCACGACGCACTATACCGAGCTCAAGGTCTACGCCACGACGCAGCCCGGCGTCATGAACGCCTCGTGCGAGTTTGACGTGGACTCCCTGCGCCCGACGTACCACCTGCTGATCGGCATCCCCGGCAAGTCGAATGCCTTTGCCATTTCCGAGCGGCTGGGTCTGCCGGAGGAGATCATCAACGATGCCCGCAGCCGCGTGAGCACCGAGAGCGCGAGCATGGAGGCCACCATCGAAAAGCTCGAGCAGGTGCGCCAGCTCATGGAGCGCGACCGCGCCGAGGCAGCCCGTCAGCTGCGCGCCGCGGAGGAAGACCGCCGCAAGGCCGAGCGCATGAAGGCGGAGCTGTCCGTGCGGCTGGAAAAGGCGGACGAGAAGGCGCGCCGCGACGCCGAGCGCATCATCGGCGATGCACGCCGGACGGCGGACGAGGTGATGCGCGAGCTGGACGCGCTGCGCAAGATGGAGAAAACGGACACCGACCACCACCGCGCCAACGACGCCCGTGCCGCGCTGCGCCGCAAGCTCAATGCCGCCGAGGACGCAGCCGCCGCAGCGGCGCATCCGCAGATACAGGAAAAAAAGGTCTCTTCGCGCCCGGTGCGCGTTGGCGACACTGTGCAGCTGCGCAAAATGGGCGACATCAAGGCGACCGTCACGGCCGTCTCCGCCGACCGGACGCTGAGCCTGCGCGCGGGCATCATGAACGTGACCGCCAAGGAGCAGGACGTCTATCTGCTTGAAAACGAGAAGCCGGAGGCCGAAAAGTTTGCCGCCGCGCACGCAGCGAGCCTGCGGAGTGTGGCTGCCGAGTCCGAGATCGACCTGCGCGGCATGGACAGCATGGAGGCCGTCGCCGCGACCGAGCGCTTCCTCGATAACGCCGTCATGGCCAAGCTCGAGAAGGTCACGATCATCCACGGCAAGGGCACCGGCGCGCTGCGTGCCGCCGTGCAGCAGTCGCTGCGCAGGAACAAGGCCGTCAAGTCCTTCCGCCTTGGGCGCTATGGCGAGGGCGAGAGCGGCGTGACCGTTGTCGAACTGAAATAAAAGCGGAAAAATACGGCGAAAAAACGCTGTGCAAAGCAACGAAAAACCGAAAACCGGTTGACGATGCAGGGCGTTTTTGATAAGATAAAACAAGCATAATTGTGCATAAGGAGTGGAGATAAATGATCACGAAAGAAGCAGTCATCAACAACCAGGTGGGACTCCATGCACGGCCCGCGACTTTCTTCATCCAGAAGGCAAATGAGTTCAAGAGCAGCATCTGGATCGAAAAAGACGAGAGACGCGTCAACGCCAAGAGCCTTCTCGGTGTTTTGTCGCTCGGCATCGTCAAGGGCACGACGGTCACCCTCGTGGCGGACGGCGCAGACGAGCAGGAGGCGATCGACACCCTGACGGCGCTGATCAATTCCGATTTCTCCGAGTGAACCCGACAACATGAAACCGAAACAGGGGCGTGTCTACAGCACGCCCCTGTTTTCCTGACCGCAGATTTTTCGGCACAGCAGGAGAACGCTATGGAAAAACTCCGACCCGAACAGCTGCGCGAAAAGGCCAATATGCTCCCGCTGCTGCCGGGCGTGTACATCATGCTCGACGAGCACGGCGAGGTCATCTACATCGGCAAGGCGAAAGCACTCAAAAACCGCGTCACGAGCTATTTTCGCGGCGAGCACCTGCCGAAGGTGGCGGCCATGGTCGCGCACGTTGCGGATTTCAATGTCATTGTCGTGCAGTCCGAGTTTGAGGCGCTCGTGCTCGAAAACTCGCTCATCAAGCTGCACAAGCCAAAATACAACATTCTGCTCAAGGACGACAAGGGCTATCCCTTTGTGCGTCTGGATGTGATGCAGCCGTACCCGACGTTTTCGCTCGTCAACCGCACGGAGAAGGACGGTGCGAAATACTTCGGCCCCTACGGCGGGCGGAGCATGACGGCGGAGATCATCGATACCGTCTGCAAAACGCTGCGCCTGCCGACGTGTACGCGCCGCTTCCCACGCGACATCGGGCGTGCCCGCCCGTGCCTGAATTACCACATGGGCACCTGCGCAGGCTATTGCCTGAAGGACGTCACGCGCGCGCAGTACCTGCAGGCCATCCGCGAGGCGGAGATGATCCTCGACGGGCGCACGGCGGAGCTGACCGCTGAGCTGGCTGAGCAGATGCAGGCCGCGGCCGAGGCGCTGCGGTTTGAATATGCGGCATCGCTGCGCGACCGGCTGCGCGCCATCGAGGGGCTGAAAAACCACCAGCGCGTCATCGCCACGGCTTACGCCGACACGGACGCCGTCGGCTTTGCGCGCGGGGCGAAGTGCTGCTTCACCGTGCTGCATTTTACCGACGGCAACCTCACGGACAAGGACAAATCTTTCCTTGAAGAGCCGATGGAGCCCGACGGTGAGGCGCTCGCCGCGCTCGTGCAGCAGTATTATGAGAGCCGCGGCGCGTATCCGCGGCAGGTGCTGCTGCCGTGCCCGCTCGAGGGGCAGGATGCGCTCGAGCGGCTGCTCACCGAGGCGGCGGGGCACAAGGTCACGCTCGCCGTGCCGCAGCGCGGCGACAAGTGCCGCCTGACGGAGATGGCAGCCAAAAACGCGCGCGAGGAGATCCTCATCGCAACGACGAAGGCGCAGCGCAGCCTCAAAACGCTCGAATGGCTGCAGCGCGCGCTCGAGCTTGACGCGCCGCCCGAGCGCATTGAGGCGTTTGACATCTCCAACCTCGGAGACAGCGGCATCGTCGCCGGTATGACGGTGTTTCAGCACGGCCGGCCGCGCAAGTCCGACTACCGGAAGTTCCGCATCCGCACGACGGACGGGCAGAACGACTACGGCGCCATGCACGAAGCGCTCACGCGCCGCTTTCAGCACTATCTCGACGGCGACCCAGGCTTTTGCCCGCTGCCGGATCTGCTGCTGATCGACGGCGGCGCGGAGCACGCGGCCGTTGCGCAGGCGGTGCTCGACGGCTTCGGTCTGTCCGTGCCGGTGTTCGGCATGGTCAAGGACGACCGCCACCGCACACGCGCGCTCATCACGCCCGGCGGGCATGAGATCGGCATCGCCGCAAATCCCGCGGTCTTTTCCTTCATCGGCACGATCCAGGAGGAGACGCACCGTTTTTCCATCGACTATCAGCGCCGGCTGCGGCGCGAGAGCCTTGCGTCCGAGCTCGATCAGATTCCCGGCGTGGGCGAGAAGCGGCGCAACGCGCTGCTGCGCGAATTCCGCAGCGTCAAGGCCATCCGCGCGGCCTCGTATGAGGCACTGTGCGCGGCCGTTCCGGCGGGCGTCGCCCGCGCGGTCTACGATCACTATCACCCGAAAGGAGAATCGCCATGCGTGTGATCACAGGTACGGCGCGCGGCCGTAAGCTGCGCGAGCCGGAGGGGATGGCTTCCCGTCCCACGACCGATAATGTCAAGGAGTCCATGTTCAACCTCATCCAGTTCGACATCGAGGGACGGCGCGTGCTCGACCTCTTTGCCGGCACCGGTCAGCTCGGCATCGAGGCGCTCAGCCGCGGTGCACGCAGCGCCGTGTTCGTCGATGAGAGCCGCGCGGCCGTGCAGCTCGTGCGCACCAACCTCGCGCACTGCCGCCTGCAGGGCGACGTCGTGCAGGGCGAGTCGCTCGGCTACCTGCGCACGTGCGGAAAATTCGACCTGATCTTTCTCGATCCGCCGTATGATACGGGATTACTTGACAAAGCACTTGCAAATGTTGTACAGTTTGATATATTAGCTGAGGGCGGCATCATCGTGTGTGAAAGCCGCCGAGAAAAGGAGCTTCCGCAGCTCCCCCAGCCATATTATCTGCTTACGGAGCGCAGCTACGGCAAGATCAAGCTCACGCTCTACGGAAAGGGAACCCACGCATGAAAACAGCGATTTACCCCGGCAGCTTTGACCCCATCACCCTCGGTCACCTGAATATCATCCGCCGCGCATCCACGATTTTCGACCGCGTCGTCGTGTGCATCATGCCCAATGCCGGGAAACTGCACCCCATGTTTACGCGCGAGGAGCGGGTGGCGCTGGCGCACCGCGTCATCGGCCGCTTCCCGAATGTGGCGGTGGACACGTTTGACGGCCTGCTCGCCGAGTACGCCAAGACTTTCCCGGAGGGCGCGGTGATCGTCAAGGGCCTGCGCGCCAATACGGATTTTGAAAACGAATTCCAGATGGCGCTCATCAATAAGAAGATCAATCCGGAGCTCGACACCATGTTCCTGACGGCCAGCCAGAAGTACACGTTTCTCAGCTCGTCGGTCGTCAAGGAGCTCGCCGGTTACGGTGCGGATCTGACACCGTTTGTACCGTGTGAGATCATTGAGGATGTGCGCGCACGCGCCATGCGCAGCGAATGATCGGATCCGGGAAGTTTTGACCGGCTCTGCCGGAAACACGCTTTGGGAGGAAACAAAATGGACAACGAAGTCATGGAACTGATTGACCAGCTTTATACCATGGTGTCGGAGGCATGGGGCGTGCCGCTCGGCAACGAAAAGTGCATCGTCGAGCGCGACCAGGTTCTCGAGATCCTCGATGAGATCAAGACCGCCATGCCGGTCGAGCTTTCCGAGGCGAAGCGTCTGGTCTCCGCCCGCGACGAATTCATCAACAACGCCAAGCGCGAGGCCGAGGGCATCCGCAATCAGGCAGAGGAGCGCGCCCGCGCGCTCGTGAACGATCAGGAGATCGTGCGCATTGCCAAGGCACGCAGCAACGAGATGCTCGCCTCCACGCAGGCCAAGGCCGATGCACTGCGTCAGGCCTCGAGCCAGTTTTGCGTGGATGCGCTGCGCCGCACGGAGGAGGCGATCTCCGCCGCGCTCGGCAGCGTGCAGCAGGCACACGCCGCGTTTCAGGGCGTCGCCGGCAGCACGGCAGCGCCCGCTGCGCCCGCTGCAGCACCCGCTGCGCGTCAGCCCGAGATCCACTTCGAGGACGATGCGCCGCTGGATGAGGAAGTCAACTGACTGCCGTTTAACCGCACACCTGCACCGCCGCCGGATGTTCCGGCGGCGGTTTTGCGTTTTGCCGAAAATTTTTCCCACATAATGCGCTCCCGGTGTTCCCGGCGGGCGCTTTTTCCCGGTTTGACGGCATATCTTGTGCCGCCATTTCCTTTTTTCGGCGTGAAACGCAAAGCCTTGTGACCGGGAAAACAACGGTCGAATCGCCAGAAATGTCGGAAATTGCAAGAATTGGGCGGGAATTTCTCCTTGCAATTTTTCCGCCTTGCCACTATAATGAGGATACCGTGTGGGGCGAAGTGGTTTAAAAGGGCGCAAAACCCCACGCAAGAGGTGCGTAGGTGCACGATTCCGGAGAAGGGGGGATGCAGCATGACCGGTATCTATCAGCACACGCTGGACGCCAAAGGCCGTCTGTTCATCCCGGCCAAGCTCCGCGAAGAACTCGGCGAAACGTTTTATGTGACGATCTCGCCCGAGAAGTGCCTGTCTGCTTACAGCCAGGAAAACTGGGACGACGTCGCCCGCAGGGTGGCGGCCATGACCAACGTGCAGCAGCGCAAGATGCGTCCGCTGTTCGCGTATGCCGCACGCTGCGAGCTGGACGGACAGGGGCGTATCCTCCTGCCGCAGCACCTGCGTGAATTTGCGGGTCTCACCAAGAGCGTCACCGTGGTCGGCAGCAACAACCACGCGGAATTCTGGGACAGCGCGCGCTGGGACGAGATCTGCCCGCTTGAGGCGCTGCCGGAGAACATCGCCGCCGTGATGGAGGAGTTGGATTTCTGATGGACGCCCTGCATGTCTCCGTGCTGCTGCACGAGTGTATTGATAATCTGAATATCCGGCCAGACGGCATCTATGTCGACGGTACGCTCGGCATGGGCGGCCACTCCGAGCAGATCGCCGCGCGCCTCACGACCGGAAAGCTCATCGGCATTGACCGCGATGAGACGGCCATCGAGCGCGCCGGTGCGCGTCTGGCGCCGTTTGGAGACCGTGTGCAGCTCGTGCACGGCAACTTCCGCGACGCGGCCGCCATTCTTGACCGCCTCGGCATCGACGCCGTGGACGGCATGCTCTTTGACCTCGGTGTCTCCTCGCCGCAGCTCGACGAGTCGGAGCGCGGCTTTTCCTACATGCACGACGCGCCGCTCGATATGCGCATGGACGCGACCGAGGGGCTGAGCGCATGGAACGTTGTCAACGAGTGGCCGGAGGGTGAACTCAAACGCATTTTGTATGAATACGGCGAGGAGCGCTACGCGCCTCGCATCGCCGGGGCGATCGTTCGCGCCCGGGCGCAGCAGCCGATCGCGACCACGATGGAGCTGGTCGACGTGATCCGCTCGGCCATGCCGGGCGCGGCGCTGCGCGAAAAGCAGCATCCCGCCAAGCGCAGCTTTCAGGCGATCCGCATCGCCGTGAACGATGAGCTGGCGGCGGTGCGTGAGATGATGGACACCGCACCTGACAAGCTTCGCACCGGGGGGCGGCTGTGCGTCATCAGTTTCCATTCCCTCGAGGACCGGATCGTCAAGGCCGGCATCGCCCGGCGGGAGCACGGCTGCACCTGCCCGCGCGAGGCGCCGGTGTGCACCTGCGGCTTTGTGCAGACGCTGCGCAGCGTCTCCCGCAAGCCGATCCTGCCCGGTGAGGAGGAACTCGCATCCAACCCCCGCGCCCGCAGCGCGAAACTTCGTGTCGCGGAGCGTGTCTGAGAAAGGAATCCGTCATGGCATCTCCCGCTTCGAGAAAACGGAATACAGCGCGCATGGACGGCAACGCGGCGTATGACCTGCGCAGCACGGCTGCGGAGGAGTACCTGTACAGTACCGCTCCGGTAGATCTGCCGCATGCACCCCGGCCGACGGAGACCGTCGTCCCGGAGTCCGCACCGAGGCCCAAGCAGGCGATCGCCCCGATGGCGGTGCTCGGCTTTGCCATTGCCGCCGTGCTGATCGTCTTTTCGCTCGTCGCGCGCGTGCAGCTTTCGCAGGCGTCGGCGCAGGTGTCGGCGCTGGAGGATCAGTATGCCCAGCTGCAGGAGCAGCAGACGCGCCTGCGCATCGACTATGAGAGCGCGTTCAACCTCACGGAGATCGAGGACTACGCAATCCATGAGCTTGGCATGCAAAAGCCGCGCAGCGATCAGCTCTACTACATCAGCAGCAGCGACGCCGCGGATACGGCGGTGGTTCTGGACCAGACCGCGGCAGAGCCGCTGAGCCTTGCTGACCGTTTCGGCGATTTCCTCACCTCCATTGTGGAATATTTTCGATGAGCCAGCCTGTATGATAGTACCATCCCCGCAGAAACAAGGAGACAGACATGGCGAATGAAACTTCCGGGCGCCGGGATAACCGCGTGCCCTTTCGAGCAAGTACCAAAACACCGAATATCATGATGCTCCGCCGCACACGCCTGCTTTTGATTGTGTGCGGCATCCTTGCATTTGCTGTCCTTGGTATCAAGCTGTTCAGCGTCATGATCATACACCATGACGAGTATGAAAAAATGGCGATCGACCAGCAGGTACGCGAGACGGAGATCACGGCCTCGCGCGGTGCGATCTATGACACGAACGGCAAGATCCTGGCCATGAACGCCTCGGTCGACACGATCTTCATCAGCCCGGCCGAGATCGCAAAGAACAACGAGGACCCGCAGCTGATCGCGCGCGAACTTTCCGAGATTCTCGACGTCGATTATGATAAGATCCTGAGCATGACGAAAAACACCGACCGCTGGTATGAGGTCGTCAAGCGCAAGGTCGAGCCGGACGTATCGGAAAAGGTGCGCGCGTTCAAAAAAGAGAAAAAGCTCATCGGCGTCAAGATCGAGCCGGACACGAAGCGGTACTATCCCTACGGCAGTCTGGCCGCGCACGTCATCGGCTTTGTCGGGCAGGACAACGAGGGGCGCTACGGCCTTGAGCAGCGCTATGACAGCTACCTCACCGGCAGCACCGGCCGCATCATCCGCGCGACGGATAACCGCGGCACGGATATGCTCTTTGTCAACTACGAGGATTATTACGACGAGACGAAGGGCAACGACATGAACCTGACCATCGACGCGACCATCCAGTATTACCTCGAAAAGCACCTGCAGCAGGCGGTCGAGGACTACGACGTGCAAAACGGCGCGGCCGCCATTGCCATGGACCCGAGCACCGGCGCGATCCTCGGCATGGTCTCGCTCGGAAATTTCGACCTGAACAACTACCAGAAGGTCAGCGACAGGGATCAGGAGGCCATTGATGCCGAGACCGATCCCGACAAGCGCTCGGAGCTGCTGACTGCCGCGCAGCAAAAGCAGTGGCGCAACAAGGCACTCTCGGACACCTATGAGCCCGGCTCGACGTTCAAGATCATCACGCTGGCCATGGCGCTCGAGGAGGGCGTGGTCAATGAAAACTCGTCATTCTACTGCGGCGGCAGCACGAACGTGCTCGGCCGTACCGACCCCCTCAAGTGCTGGAAGACGGCCGGCCACGGCAGCCAGAACCTCACGCAGGCCATCCAGCACTCGTGCAACGTGGCGCTCGTGCAGATCGGCCAGCTCGTCGGCGCGCGCACGTTCTACAAATACGCCGAAGCGTTCGGCTTCCTGAACCTGACCAATAACGTGGACAGCAACCTCACCGCCAAGACCGGCATCGACCTGTCCGGCGAGAGCGGCAGCATCTGGTGGAGCCAGAACACGTTCTACGACCCCGAAAACTTCTCGCAGCTCGCGGCGGCTTCGTTCGGCCAGACGTTTACGATCACGCCGCTGCAGCTCATCACGGCGGTCAGCGCCTGCGTCAACGGCGGCTATCTTATGAAGCCGTATGTGGTCAAGAGCATCGTCAACGGCGACGGGGAAGCGGTCGTGTCCAATTCGCCGACCGTGGTGCGCCAGGTCGTGAGCGAGCAGACGAGCGCCACCGTGCGCCAGATCCTGGAGCAGGTCGTCGGCGATCCCGTCGACGGCACCGGCAAGAACGCCTACGTTGCCGGCTACCGCATCGGCGGCAAGACCGGTACATCGGAAAAGGTCGCGCAGGACGCGGCCGGCGGCGCGAAGGAGTACATCGTCTCGTTCATCGGCTTTGCGCCGGCGGACAATCCGCAGATCGTCATCCTCGTGCTGCTCGACACGCCGAGCAGCAGTACCGGCATCTACATCAGCGGCGGCCAGATGGCTGCGCCCCCTGTCGGCAAAATGATGGCGGATATCCTGCCGTACCTCGGCGTGGAACCGTCGTATTCCGAGTCGGAAAAGACATACATGGATAAGACCGTGCCGAACGTGACCGGCCTGTCCGTCGAGCAGGCGAAGGCCGCGCTCGAGGAGGTCGGCCTGCAGGCGCGCGTCTACGGCGAGGGCGGCACGGTCACGGCGCAGCTTCCGGGCAGCGGCGCGGTCGTCGCCAGCGGCAGTACCATCCTGCTCTATGCGGGCAAGGAGCCCTCACCCGATAAGGAGACCATGCCCGATCTGACCAATCTCAGCTATCAGACCGCCCGCGACCGCATGGCCGCGCTGGGTCTGTACATCAAGACCAACAGCTCCATCACGGACACCGCACAGATCGTCTCTGGCCAGACCGTGGCCGCCGGCACGCAGCTGGATCACGGCACGGTCGTGGAGGTCACGCTCGTGACGAGTGATTCGAGCATGCTGGGCAGATACTGACGAACAAACGGAGGTACCATTATGAAACTCAAGCGACTGCTGTCCGTTCTGGATGTGCTGGAATGCACCGCCGATCCGGAGCTGGACGTTCGGGATATCAGCTTTGACTCGCGCACCACGCAGCCCGGCGACCTGTTTGCTGCCGTCTGCGGGTACGAGTCCGACGGGCACCGCTTCATCGGTGCAGCCGTTGCGCGCGGCGCGGCCGTCGTGCTCTGTCAGGAGCGGCCGGAGGCGGACGTCCCGTATATCCGCGTGGCCGACAGCCGCCTTGCGCTGTCACGCATCTGCTGTGAATTTTTCGGCAACCCGTCGCGTGAGCTGACCATGATCGGCGTGACCGGCACCAACGGCAAGACCACCGTCACCACGCTCATCAAGCACATGCTCGAGCAGTGCCTGCACACGAAGGTCGGCCTGATCGGCACGAACGCGAACATCATCGGCGACGAGGTGCTGCACACCGAGCACACCACGCCGGACACCTATGAGCTGCAAAAGCTCCTGCGCCGGATGGTCGACGCCGGCTGTACGCATGCGGTCATGGAGGTGTCGTCGCACTCACTCGTGCTGCACCGCGTGGAGGGCATCCGCTTCCGCGTGGGCATCTTCACGAACCTGTCGCAGGATCATCTGGATTTCCATAAGACCATGGAGGCCTATGCAGAGGCCAAGGCGCTGCTGTTCGCGCAGAGCGACATCGGCATCGTCAACGCCGACGATGATTGGGCGCACGTCATGCTCGCGCGCGCCAAGTGCCCGATGCAGACCTACTCCGCCAAGCGCAACGACGCAGACCTTGTGGCCAAGGATATCCGCCTGAGCGCGTCCGGCGTGCGCTTTGTCGCCATGAGTGGCGATGCGATCGCGCGCATGCGCCTCGGCATCCCCGGCATGTTCTCTGTTTACAACGCGCTGAGCGTCGTCGCCTGTGCGCGCGCGCTCGGCATCTCGCTCGATGACTGCGCGGCCGCGCTCGAGACGGCAAAGCCCGTCAAGGGGCGCGCCGAGCCGCTCGAGACCGACGGGGACTACACCATCCTCATCGACTACGCCGTCACGCCCGACGCCATCGACAACATCCTCACGACGGTGCGCGAGTTTGCGCCCGCGCGGCTGGTGTTCCTCTTCGGCTGCGGCGGCGACCGCGACCGCGGCAAGCGCCCGAAGATGGGACGCATCGCAGGTCAGAAGGCGGATTTCGTCATCGTCACGAGCGACAACCCGCGCACGGAAGACCCGGAGGCGATCATCGCCGACATTCTCCCCGGTCTCAAGGAGACGCACACGCCCTATGTTGTGCGCCCCGACCGGCGCGAGGCCATCGCCTATGCGATCGAAAATCACTGCCCCGGCGATGTGATCATCCTCTGCGGCAAGGGCCATGAGGATTACCAGATCATCGGCAAGACGAAGGTGCACATGGATGAGCGCGAGATCGTCGCCGAAATACTCGACAAGAGGAAGAGAGAGAAAGAGAAATGACACTGAAGCTGATACTGGCGTTCGTCATCGCGTTTGCGGTGTCGGCCGTCGTCGGATTTTTCCTGGTTCCGTATCTCAAACGGATCAAGGCGGGGCAGAGCATTAAGGAAAACGGCCCCACATGGCATATGTCCAAGCAGGGCACGCCGACCATGGGCGGACTGATGTTCATCGCCGCGATCGCGGTCGTGTGCCTGTCGGTCGGCTTTGATTGCATGGCCGAGGGCGAATACGGCCACCTGTTTTGTCTGGCGTTCGCGCTCGTGTTCGGCGCGATCGGCTTTCTGGACGACTATGAAAAGCTCAAGAAAAAGCAGAATCTCGGCCTGACGGCCGGCAAGAAGATCCTGCTGCAGTTGGCAGCGGCCGTGGCGTTCATTTTCCTCATGCGCCGCTTCGGATATGTCGCGCTCGACAGTCTCTACATCCCGTTCTGGAACAAGACCGTGCCGATCTCCGAGCCGCTGTATGTGATCTTCGCCGCCTTCGTCATCGTCGGCACGGTCAACTCCGTGAACCTCACCGACGGCGTGGACGGCCTCGCCGCGAGCACGACGATGCCGGTGTGCATCTTCTTTGCCGTGCTGTCCATTCTCTGGGGCGAGCGGTTTTTGTCCCTCGGCGTGTTCGCCTCCGGCATCGCCGGCGGCCTGCTGGGCTTTTTGATCTATAACTTCAATCCGGCCAAGGTGTTCATGGGCGACACAGGCTCGCTCTTTCTCGGCGGCGCGGTCGCGGCGCTGGCCTTCGCCTACGATATGCCGCTCATCCTCGTGACGGTCGGCATCATGTACATCGTCGAGGCGCTCTCGGACATCATTCAGGTCGGCTACTTCAAGCTCACGCACGGCAAGCGCGTGTTCAGGATGTCCCCGTTCCACCACCATCTGGAGATGGGCGGCTGGACGGGCCACAAGTGGAAGGAAAAGCAGATCGTGGCGCTGTTTGCCGGCGTGACGGTGCTGTTTGCAGTTTTGTCGTTTATCGGCGTGTTCCACCGCTTCGGTGCGTGAGCGCGCCGCGGCGCAGGGAGGTGCGTTCATGAATATATCCGGTTTGAGACTTCCTGCGCGCCGGACAGGGGCGGCTGCCGGGGCAAAGCGCGGCAGCTTTGACCTGCCGTTTTTCGTGCTCACGCTGCTGCTGCTGGCGATCGGCGTCATCATGGTGCTCTCGTCGAGCTTTGCCCGCGCCTATGCGCAGGGCAAGTCGCCGACGTATTATTTCGTCCGGCAGGCGGGCTTCGCCGTTGCCGGCGTCGTGGGTATGATCCTGTTTTCCCACGTGCGCATGGCGACGTACCGCCGCTGGTCGCTGCTGCTTTTGGGCGTGAGTATTTTCCTGCTCGCCATCGTCTGGATCCCGCACATCGGCGTGGTCGGCGGCGGCGCGCGCCGGTGGCTGAGTCTCGGCTTTACGACGTTTCAGCCGTCGGAGATCGCAAAGATCGCGGTCGTGCTGTTTTTCTCGAGCATGATCTGCACATACAAAGACCAGATGCAGACGATCCGCTACGGCGTCGTGCCGTTCATGGTCATCACCGGCGGCATCGTCATCCTGCTCATGCTCGAGCCGCATCTGTCGGCGTCGATCATCATCATGGCGCTGGCGATCGTGATGATGTTTGTCGGCGGCATCAAGCTCTCGTACCTGCTCATCGGCATGGGCGGCGCGGGCGCGCTGCTGCTGATCGCGGGCAAGTTCGTGCCCTATGTGCACAAGCGCATCGTGTCGTGGCGCGATCCGTTCGCTGACACGAGCGCTGCCGGCTATCAGATCGTGCAGTCGCTGTATTCCATCGGCTCGGGCGGCTTTCTCGGGCTCGGCCTCGGCCAGAGCCGGCAGAAATATCTCTACCTGCCGGAGGAGCACAACGATTACATCTTTTCCATCGTCTGTGAGGAGCTTGGCTATGTCGGTGCGGTCGCAATCCTGATCCTGTTTGCGCTGCTCATCTGCCGCGGCTATTGGATCGCCGCGCACTCGCCCGACCGCTACAGCTTCCTCGTCGGCGTCGGCATCACGACGCTGCTGTCGATCCAGGTGTTTTTGAACATCGCGGTCGTCACAAACCTGATCCCGTGCACCGGCATTTCGCTGCCGTTTTTCAGCTACGGCGGCACGGCGCTGCTGATGCAGCTCGGTGAAATGGGCATTATTCTGAGCATATCGCGCGACATCCCGACGAAAAAAGCGCGGTAGCATCCGAACTTTGCAAGCTGTCTCGGCGGTGCGTGCCGCCTGAGTTTCGATATTCCGGGAGGGACTGACTATGAATTTTCTCTTTACCTGCGGCGGTACCGCAGGCCACATCAACCCCGCGCTTGCGGTCGCGGGTGTTCTGCGCGACCGGATGCCCGACTGCGGCATCCTCTTCGTCGGCGCAAACGGCAAGATGGAGACCGACCTCGTTCCGCGCGCGGGCTATGACATCGTGACCGTGGAGGTCACGAACATCCACCGCAGCCTCAAGCCGTCGGAGATCGTGTATAACTTCCGCTCGCTGCACAATGCGCGGCAGGCGACGAAGGACGCGCGCAAGATCATTGAGGACTTTAAGCCCGATGTCGCCATCGGCACGGGCGGCTATGTGTGCTACCCCGTGCTCAAGGCGGCGGCGCAGCTCGGCATTCCGGCCATCGTGCATGAGTCCAACGCCGTACCCGGCCTGACGACGAAGATGCTCGCCGGCGCGGTCGACCGTATTCTGGTCGGCTTCGAGGAGAGCAAGCAGCACTACAGCGAGCAGGACAAGGTCGTCGTCACCGGCACGCCGGTGCGCGGTGCATTCACGGCCTGCTCCAAGGCGGAGGCCAAGCGCCAGCTCGGGCTCGATCCCGAAAAGCCGCTGGTCGTGTCGGTGTGGGGGTCGCTCGGCGCGTCATACATGAATGAGATCATGACGACCTTCATCACCCGCGCCGCCGTGACGGACGCGCCGTTTTCGCTCATCCACTCGGCCGGACGCAACGGCTATGAGAAGATGCACACGGCGCTGCTGGAAAAGTGCCCGGCCGATCTCGCGGCACACGGCATGGATGTGCGGCCGTACATCTACGATATGCCGCTGGTGATGGATGCGGCCGATCTTGTGCTGTGCCGCGCAGGCGCGTCCACGCTTGCCGAGCTCACGTGCATCGGCAAGCCCGCCGTGCTCATCCCGTCGCCGAACGTCACGAACAACCATCAGGAGCGCAACGCGCGCGTGCTCGAGCGCGCCGGCGGCGCAAAGGTGCTGCTCGAAGGGTCGTTCACGGCGGACGACCTGTATAACCTCGTCAGCGACCTGCTCTCCGACGGTGCACAGCTTGCGCAGATGGCGGACAATATGCGCGCCGCCGGCGTGAGCGATGCCGCCGAGCGCATTGCCGATCTGGTGCTTGAGCTGGCGGACCGGCATACAAAATGACAACTTCGCGTTTCTCTGCATAGGATGGCATGAATTTGCTGTGCGGAGGAAAGATCATGAGCATATGGCACATTTACGGCGGAAACAGGCTGACCGGGAGTACGCGGGTGCAGGGCGCCAAGAATGCGGTGCTGCCGATCATGGCAGCGTCGGTGCTCTCCGGAGGTGAGACGGTTCTGCACAACGTGCCCGATCTGCGGGACGTGACGACCACGCTGCGCATCCTGCAGCATCTCGGCTGCACGGCGGTGCGCGACGGGGACACGGTACGCATCGATTCGCGCGGGATGCACTGCGATTTCATCCCGCATGCACTCATGCGGGAGCTGCGCTCGTCGGTCATCTTTCTCGGCGCGATCCTCGCGCGCTTCGGCACGGCGCGCCTGTCCATGCCGGGCGGGTGCGAGCTCGGGCCGCGGCCGGTGAACTTGCACTTGGACGCGCTGCGCGCGCTCGGCGCAGAGGTCACGGAGCGCGGCGGCGACATCATCTGCCGGGCGCACGCGCTTCAGGGACGGCGCATCCTGCTGCCGTTTCCGAGCGTCGGCGCGACGGAAAACGCCATGCTCGCCGCCTGCGCCGCCGCAGGGGAGACGGTCATCTGCAATGCCGCGCGCGAGCCGGAGATCGCCGACCTGCAGTGCTACCTGCGCAAGCTCGGCGCGGACATTTCCGGCGCGGGCACGTCTACGGTCACGATCAGCGGCTTCCGGCCGCGGCCGTTTGTCGAGCACACGATCATGCCCGACCGCATCGTTGCGGCGACGATCCTGTGCGCTGCCGCCGCCTGCGGCGGCGAGGTGGAGCTGCAGGATGTAGATCCGGCACACTTTTCGACCGTTCTGGCCTCGCTTTCTGAGGCGGGATGTGCTATAATCACAACGGCGTCCACCGTGCGCCTGACATCGGATGGACAGCTCACGGCGCCGCGCCCGGTCGTCACGCAGCCGTATCCGGGCTTTCCCACGGATGCGCAGCCGCCGCTCATGGCGGCCTGCCTGCGGGCAAAGGGCACCACGGTGTTCACCGAAAACATCTTTACCAACCGCTACCGTCATGCCGAGGAATTCCGGCGTCTGGGCGCAGCCGTCAGCATCGAGGGCCGTGTGGCATATGTCACCGGCGTCGAGCGGCTCACCGGCGCGCCGCTCACGGCAAGCGACCTGCGCGGCGGCGCGGCCATGCTCGTGGCCGGGCTTTGCGCCGAGGGCGCGACCGAGCTTTTCGACGACGGGTATATTGACCGCGGGTACGACCGCTTTGACGCGTGCCTGTCGGCGCTGGGCGCTGACGTGCGCTGTGCCGCGCCGCGGTGAAAGGAATCTCTGCCTATGAAACAATCGAAGCAGCCCCGGCAGCGCCGTGCGCGCCGTGTGCGCCGTCCGTCCGCAGGGCGGGGGAGATCGCTGCTGCAGCCGCTGATCTTCCTGCTGATCTGCGTGGCGCTTGTGCTGGGGATGAGCGTGTTTTTCCGCGTCTCGAAGGTCGAGGTCGTCGGAAACTCCATCTACACGGCCGAGGAGGTCGTTGATGCCTCGGGCATCGGCAAGGGCGACAACCTCTTTTTCATCAACCGTTTCTCGGCGGCCAGCCGCATCTTCAGCAAGCTTCCCTATGTGGACAAAGCAAAGGTCACGCGCGCCCTGCCGAACCGCGTCACCATCACGATCCAGGAGAGCAGCGCCATGGCCTACGTCAAGGCGGACGACGGCTACTGGGTCGTCGACCAGAACTGCAAGCTGCTCAAGTCCGTCACGGACAGCGAGCTGACCGGTCTTGCCCGCATCGACGGCATCACGCCGGTCGAGCCGAAGGTCGGCGAGGTGCTCAACGCCGGTGACGCCGACGCGCCGAAGGTCACGTATCTCGCGACGATCCTCGGACAGCTGCTCACGCGCGACATGGCGTCCAAGGTCACGGTGATCGACCTTTCGGACGCGGCGAGCCCGAGTTTTCTCTATGACGGGCGGTTCACGGTGCGCCTCGGCGCAAACGAGAATGTCGAGTATAAATTCGGCATGCTCCAGAGCGCCATATCGCAGCTCACGGCCGGCGATACCGGCACCATCGATCTGTCGATCGACAAGCGCGCACATTTCAGCCCCGGCTGAATGTTCACAAAAAAAGATTGACCTGATAAGGAAAACGATATAAAATGGGAAAGAATAAGAACAGACAAAAGCGAAATCCGCCAAGGAACGGCCCTCAGAGCGCACACGCGCCGAGCGCTGATACAAATAGAAACAACAGGGAGGAACCGAATATGTCCTTTGCTACCGAGTCCGGTCCGGAAAATGTCGTCACCATCAAGGTCGTTGGTGTTGGCGGGGCCGGCAACAATGTCGTAAACCGCATGGTTAAGTCCGGCACTCAGGGAATTGAGTACGTGGCTGTCAATACAGATAAGCAGGCTCTGGCCGTCTCCAGCGCAGACCAGAAGATCCAGATCGGCGAGAAGCTGACCCACGGTCAGGGCGCCGGCAGTGATCCCGACGTCGGCAAGCGCAGCGCCGAGGAGAGCCGCAACAACATTGCCAAGAGCCTGGAAAATGCCGACATGGTCTTCATCACTGCCGGTATGGGCGGCGGCACCGGAACGGGCGCAGCGCCCACGATCGCGGACATCGCCCGCGAGGCCGGCATCCTGACCGTCGGCGTCGTCACCAAGCCCTTCAAGTTCGAGGGTAAGCGCCGCATGGATCAGGCTATGGTCGGCATCAACGAGCTGCTGGGCAAGGTCGACTCCCTGCTCATCATCCCGAATGACCGCCTGAAATTCGCCACCGACCAGAAGGTCACGCTGGCCAACGCCTTTGAGATCGCGGATGACGTGCTGCGTCAGGCCGTTGTGAGCATCTCCGACCTCATCAAGAACACCGGCTTTATCAACCTCGACTTTGCGGACGTCACCTGCGTCATGAAGGACGCCGGCTTCGCCCACATGGGTGTCGGCCGCGCCGCCGGCAAGGGCAAGGCGGAGGACGCTGCCCGCATGGCCGTGGCCAGCCCCCTCATGGAGACGTCGATCAACGGCGCGCGCGGCGTGCTCATCAACATCACCGGCTCCGAGGATATGGGCCTGGAGGATGTCGAGACCGCTGCCAACCTCGTTCAGGAGGCTGCGCATCCGGACGCCAACATCATCTTCGGCGCGAGCTTCGACCCCTCGCTCGACGACGAGATCCGCGTGTCCGTCATCGCCACCGGCTTTGATAAGAACCCGGCTGACGATCTGCCTAAGATCGGCACATTTGCAAAGCCTCCCGTTCAGTTGGAGGGTCAGGAGAAGGATGAGCAGCCCAAGGCGCCCTTTGCACCCATTGAGCCCATTGCTCCGGCAGAGGAAAAGCCCGCTGAACCGGAGGAAGATCCCTTCGATGACATTTTCAAAATTTTCAATCGCCGGGATTGAGTGAAATTTTTAAATTGAAGCTTCTACCAGCAGACGCAGGAATTTCCTGCGTCTGCTTTTTTGCGCTTGTGCTTAAAGCGTCATCGTGATCCGGCTGGCGCTGCTGCCGCTTTTTGTCGGGATTTGCTTTTGCCGCGTCGGGAAGGATAAGTCTGTCCG
>ERZ791645.1056-NODE-1056-length-19385-cov-6.564201_pt1 | contig 19385 bp, 16 predicted proteins | sample MGYA00509939_ERZ791645 | MGnify/ENA primary metagenome ERZ791645 (study PRJEB30046, sample SAMN00715249) | human gut metagenome | study: EMG produced TPA metagenomics assembly of the A metagenome-wide association study of gut microbiota in type 2... | reverse complement strand
CTCCGGCGGACGGCGCGTGCGCTGCAGTCAGGCCGCAGACCCTTTTGTCAAAAAGTATTCCTTTTTGACAGACGCAACACCCCCTGTGCTGCGCACAGGGGGTGTCCGCTATGGTATTTTTCTATCCGTCAGCGCAGCGCGCTTACCGGTCGGGATACTTCTGCGTCAGCTCTGCCTCCAGCGCATCCCAGTCACGCGGCGGTCTGAGCTCCGTCCACGTCTCGGGCGAGGTGTTGTCCACACGCTCGTACTCGTGGCCGTTGGTGGCCTCCTGCACGGCTGCGTAGTACCACGCCGCCTTGTTGCTGTTGTCCGGCCAGACGATCATGTCCGGCAGCAGATGATCCTTGTCCGGAGTACGGAAGAGGACGTTGTTGATGATCTCCATGACCTCGGCACGGGTGATCTGGTTCTGCGGGCGGAACGTGCCGTCCTTATAGCCACTGATCAGGCCGAGCTTCGCCGCGCGGTTGATGTAATCGCGCGCCCAGCTGTCGGAGATATCGGTGAAGGCATCGTCCTCGACCTCCGGCGCATGGAAGAACAGCGCCGCGATCGTCGCGAACTCTGCGCGGGTGATGTACTGCTGCGGGCGGAATGTGCCGTCCTTGTAGCCGGCGAGGATGCCGCCGTTGGTGAGCGTGGCGACCTGACTGGTGTACCAGCTCTGAGCCGGGACATCCGAGTACGAGCACTTGGTGGTCCAGATCTCCTCACGGCCGTCATCTCTCAGGATGCGGTAGAAGATCGCGGCGACCTCGGCGCGCGTGATCGGTCTGCCCGGTGCGACCGTACCGTCCGGATAACCGGCGATGTACGAGTCGTGGTTATCGCGCTCCAGCGGCGGAGGCGGCAGCTCGTTGTCCTCGGCAGAGAAGACGAACTTGATGTGCGCGGCCGCTTCCTGGAAGGCGTTGCCCATCGCGGGATCGATCTCAACGGTCACGTCCAGCTTGATCGGGTCTGCCTTCGGGAAGACCTCGGCAACGAAGACGTCGCTCTTGAGTCCGTCGGCCGCGTCGAGCTGGTCGAAGAGGCTCGCGTTCTTATTGGTCGCGAGCACCTTGCCGTCCTGCGACACAGTCATGTGGATGTGGCTGAGCACATCGTCGTACTTGATGGCGGTGCCCTCCTTGGCGGAGGTGTCGCCGTCGATCTCGGCGCGGAGGTAGACCTTCGCGCCCTGCACGCCGTTGGCGCTGTCGGCCTTGACGCAGATGGTCTGCGTGATGCTGTCGCCGGGCATGCAGTTGGAGAAGTTGGCAAACAGGTCCGTCGCCGAGCCCTTGCCGGTGTTGGTAAAGGCAAAGCGCGCGTTGTTGCCGTCGTTGCCGTCATAGTAGGTGACGGTGGGGAGCTTTTCCTCGCCCGTCGCCCAGATGCCCAGCCCCGCGGCCAGCGCGACCACCAGCACGAGGGCGACGATCATGGTAAACTTTTTGTGTTTCATACCGCTGCCCTCCTTATGGTGTCACGTCCGGTACCTGGACTGCCGGAGTCAGATTGCCGTCCACGACCTTGACCGCCGTCCACGCGCCTTCCACAGCCTTGCTCGGTGCGGCCTGAATGCTCTCGGCCAGCACCGTCACCTCGAGGTGACAGCCCGCGGGCTTGTCGGCCGGCTCGGTGATGGGCGAGTCCGCCTTCAGCAGGTTGGTCGTTTCACCGCCGTTCGCCGCGACCGGCATCTTATAGTAGTAGATGCCGTCCTGCTCGAACCACTTGGTGTTGTCGTAGTCGACCGTGATGTTCACCGGCGTGGCGGAGACATTGCCGTTCTCGTCCACCCAGTTCATGACCAGCTTGACGCGGACATAGGACACGGCCGTGCCGGTGTTTTGGACGACAATGCTCTTTTTCTGTCCGCCTGTCACGTCCTCATCAATCTTGATGTCGGACTTTGCCGCCGTGAAGGTGTTCTCCACGGGGGCGGTGCTCGCCTTGAGCAGGGCAAACGTCGTGCCGACGGCCAGTGCGAAGATCAGGCACAGGGAGAGGATGAGCGCGGTCTTTCTCCCGCCTGAACCGTTAAAGATACGTTTCATATGTCATCCCTCCTGTTCAGTTTTTCTGCGCGGCGCTGCCGCTGATCCAAGTGTTGATCACGTCGGCAAGGCTCGTGAGCCAGTTGTGCGAATTGTAATGGTTGGTGACATCGACCGTGGCGCTGGGCGTCGTGCCGCTGAGCGTAGCCGTCTTGTTGTTGTCGCCAACGATGCTGTAGCTCCACGACCAGTTTGTATCCTCGGTGACCGTGTACGTGCCGACGGCCAGACCGGTGATAGTTTTGCTGTCGCCGTCCTTGAGCACGATGGTGGTCACGAGCTTACCGGCGCTGTCCTTCACATCGAACACGAACGTCTGGTTCGGGTTCGCGCCGTCGCCTGTGACTTTCTTGGAGATCGTCAGGCTGCAGGTGTTGACCGTGATGGTGAACGTAGCATCTTTAGAAACGCTCTCATACGTTCCACTTTGCGTAGGCGAAACCGTGCACGTCACCGTGTAGGTCGTGGTCTGCTCCGGGGCGACGGTGCCGCCGCTTGCCGCATCGCTCCACTCCCATATTCCGCTGCTGCTTCCGGCAGGAACCGTGTACGTGCCGACCGTTCCGCCGTTTTCATCCTTGACCGTGTAGGTCACGTTCACAAAAGCGTTATTTGTGCCGTCAAATGTGGCATTCTGGTGCACAAGCTCCTGCAAATTGGCAGAATCGCCAAGGTAGATCGTCTTGTCATCCGCCGTCGGCGTGATGCTTTTTACTTCCACGTCCTGCGTCGGCACATCGAACGCCTTGATCATGGTTCCCTTCGCATAGATGCCGGACTGCCCATCATTCGTTGGCACCTGATTGCCGCCGAGGAAGCCAGCTTCCACAGAGGCATCAAACTCGATGATCAGTTTCTTTCCGAACGTGCCATCCGCCTTAGCGTTTGTGGAGACATAGTTCTGGTTGAAATCGAAGCCGGTCACATTGACCGCCCGCGTTGCCGGATCGATCGCTGCCGTCACCGAGGGATCGGCTGCGACCGGAGCCCCAAATGCGCTGCCGTTATAGGCTGCAGTGGAGAGACGAATAGCACCGGCGTTTTGCGGCACCGTAAAGTACGGCGTCACGATGTCTTTGATGACCGTCTCGCTGCCAAGGTCAATATTGGCGCTGCCGATCGTCTGGCTGATGGAGGTAAAGATGTTATTCAACGCCGTCGAGTTGCTCGCCGTCATATAATAGCCGGTTTTGTCGCGGGTGAAGTTTCGCGTCACTTCCCAGCCGTAATAACTGGCGGAGAACCAGTGTTCATCTTTATAATCCTTTAACCCTATCTCCGAGGCAGCCTTGAAGTTGCTGGACACATAGTTCAAAAAGCGGTTCCCAGCCGGAACATCGATACCATTGCTTGTGTTCTTGTTGGCCCAATAACTCCCAACGCTACCGTTCGAGTTTTTTGAGAACCCGGTGTTGCCATACAGCTGGTCAACGTTCGCCCCGGTGAAAATGCCAACCGTGTACACGGTCACACCGGCATCCTTCATCGACTTTGCGCTTGCAATAGCGCTGGTCGCAACCTTTGCATCGAAACCGGAATTGCCCGGCATGCCATCCGTGAACACGATCACGACCTTGCTGCTGTCGCGCGCGGAATCGACACTCGACAGAAGCCTCTGCGCATGGTTCAAGCCGTTTTGCGTCTGCGTGCCGCCCTTAGCCTGCAGCTGGTTAACCGCCGTTTTCAGTGTGGTCACATTTGCTCCGCTGGCATCATTGACCGCGGTCAGTTCTTTCACGACCTGAGAATAATTATAATTATATCCGTCTTCCCAATATGTATCATCGCCGACCGTGTTCTTGGACTCTCCTGCAAACTTAACGATCGCGATCCGGTGTTCCACGCCTTCGTCCTTGGCTTTTGTTGCCACATTGTCAATGAAAGTATTGACGGCCTGCTTCATTGCGTACTGGCGAGTGTCCGTTTCCTTGTTCGTCGCTTTCCCGCTGAAATCGTCCGCCATCGAGCCGGACTGGTCGAGCACAAGGACAATGTCACAGGGCTTCGTTGTGGTGCTCGTCGTGACCGTGCCGGTCGTGTACGCTTCCAGATGCACCGTATAGCCGCCGTCGGCTTTCGGCGTAACCGTCTTAGTCAGCTCCAGACCATCATCCTGCGTCTCACCGGTATCGGCAAGCGACGGCGCGCGCGCGGCGCGGTAAGGAGACGTCTGCGGCCGCGTCACCACGAGCGGAAGAATCGGCCCCACCGTCGGAGACGACTGCGTGTCCTCGACCGTTCCTGCGGTCTCAGCCATATCCGCAGCCGCATCCCCGACCACGCCGGCGCCCATGAACAGGCACAGGCTCAGGAGCAGGGCTGCACAGAGGACGAGCGAGAGAATGCGTTTTTTCATGGTTTCGTCCTCCTTTCTCAGGGCGTCGGGATCGGGTCGATCTGCGTGCTCGAGGTGCTCGCCTCGACCGCTCCGACGTGCTTCCATACATCTCTGACATCATTGGCGGCGTACTGCTCAAGGTTCGCCGTCTGCACGGCCTCCGCCGTTACATAGATGTGCACCGTGGAATTCTGGTATTCGTTGCCCATTTTGGTGCTGAACGTGACACGGCTGAACAGCTTCGTCGTGGCCGCCTTCGGATCGAGCGCACCCTTGTAATAATAGTACCCGTCCGGTCCGGCGATCCAGTCGGTATCGTTCAGATCCAGCACCAGCAGGCGCTCGCTCGGGTCGAGCGGCACGCTCTCATTGGCGGCGTTGATGATCTCGGGCGTGATCTTCACGCGGGTGTAAAATGCGCCCGTGCCGACATTCTCCACATACACCACTTTGTTCACGACGCTGCCGGGCATGACGCGCACGGTCGTGAACGGATTGCCGTTACCGTCCTCGTCGTGCAGCGCGAGCTTGACCGAGCCCATCGTGATGACGTTGTCCGCCGTGCCGACGGACGAAAAGTACGCCCACGTACCGACCGCCAGCAGTGCCACTGCCAGGAGGAGCACCGTCGCGATGGTCCATTTCTTCTTCATGCACAAACCACCTTTCTCCTTGCCGGGGGTTATTCTGCGCTGTGCGCAGGAATTCTCTTCCGCGCCCGAAGGCGCGCCGGGACTGTTTTTGCGGGATTCTCTCTTTCAGTCTGCGCGCGGACAGCGGCAGTCCCGCCGCCCGCGCCCGGATTGAAGCCGAGCCAGAGTCCCCGATGGGGGCGGCGATTTCGCCGCCCCTTTGGGGTCAAAATGTTGGGGAATTACTTGCCGTTGTTGGTATAAGCCGCGACAGCATCATTAACGTTGTCAATGCCGTCCGCCTGAATGGCGTAAGCAGTCACAATGACTTCCCAAGAAGCATCCGCAGAGATCGGATCGCCAGCGGGCAGGATGTACTGAGTGCCATCACCATTCGTGGTCACGCGCCAATCCATGTAGACCTGAGCGAGGCAGGGCAGAGAGGTCTTGCCAGCGGGCAGGGTCTTTGCCATGGTCGTGCGGATTACAACATACTCAATGCCACCGATTGTTTCAGTACCAACATACTTGTAGTCGTTCCAGAGGCCATCTTCAACAGCAACCATTTTGGGGTCGGTAACATTGTGGTTTGCATCAACGATGCCGTCGGTGGTCGCGAGGCCCCAATAATTGCCGGAGTTGTACTCCACGTTGAAGCAGCCGTAGCTGTTCCAGTGCAGTGCGTTCTTGCTCTCGTTGGTGGGATATTCACTGCTCACAAGGTACTTGGGAATCTTCAGCTCAACCCAAACCCAAGCATCATTCGTGCCCTTGTTCTCAACCGTAACGATCTTAGAAACGGCATTGCCGTCGTTGGACTTGCCGGGGACGAGGATCTTGTCCTGCGCAAAGGGCTCAAGGCCGTTTTCGCCCTTCTGCTGCTCATCCAGAGCAATCTTCACATTGCCCATGGTGAACGTATTGGTTTCCGACTTCGTATCGGTGAAGTACGCCAGCGTGCCGCCGACGACCAGCACCGCGACGAGCATGACTGCGATCGCAGCCATCAGAATGGATTTCTTCTTCATAAGTAGCGTTCTCCTTTTTAATTACTTCTGATAATTACTTCGCATCAAAAGCTGCAAAGGCATCATTCCAAGAAGTGAAGCCGTCCGCCTGAATGGCCTGAGCGACCACATCGATATGGAAAACACCGTTCTGCGCAACGCGCGTCGTGATGTCGCTGGCCGTTGCGTTGGTGGGCAGCATGATGTTCTCAAACATGGCCGTAGTCGCTTTTCCAGCTGCCAGCACGCCATCATACTTCAACACAGCAACGAAGTCCGTTGAACCTCTTTCTGCGTTAGTAACATAGTCATAGTCCTCGAGTGACCAACCATCACCCATCTTGTTGCAGATAAGCTTCATGAATGCCTCAGCCTGCGGAGCAGTCCAGACGTTCTCGTTGTAGAGTCCCATCCAGTTCATGCCGTTTTCAATGGTCACGACAGCACGCACATAAGCGCCGTTTTTACCGGTATTGGTGACAACCGGGTCTTTCTTATACTGGATGCCCGGGAACACGCCGGTATACTCGTTGCTGGTAACACGATTACCATTCGGGTCGTTCACATTGCTCTCGTCGAGCTTGATCTTGACATCGCCAACGGTGAACGTATTGGTCGCGGACTTCGTATCGGTGAAGTACGCCAGCGTGCCGCCGACGACCAGCACCGCGACGAGCATGACTGCGATCGCAGCCATCAAAATGGATTTCTTTTTCATAAGTAGCGTTCTCCTTTTCTTTCTTATGTACAGCGCTCTGCACAAGATATTCAAGGGATCTGCTCAGGGAAAGTTGCGAGGGAGTTACTTAAAGCACTCGTTAAACGCGGCCGTAGCATCCGCAAAACCAGCGGACTGGCACAGATAGCCATAGAACGTCAGGCTGGCAGTCGCATCCGAATTCACGTCAAAATCGTTAACCTCGACAAGGTTGCTCGCCAGAATGTTGGTCGCAGTGACATCTGCAGTCACTCTGTTGCCATCGTTCGTCTTGTAAACGTAAACCGCGCCGCCGTTCTTGCCCGTAACACCAGCAAGCAGCTCCCACGTATCGGCCACACTATAATTCAGAACGCTACTCGCGTCCGAAGCCACGACCTCAACATAAAGATAGCAGGAAGCGCCGGCTTTCAGGCCGGTGACCTTAACAAACGGGTCTTTTTCGATCTTGGTGCCGGGGAGCAGATTGTACTCGTTGCCCGTCACCTCTTCAGTGTTGACCTTGTAAGAATACTCGCCGGAAGTCTGCGCAACCGCCTTGTGCTCTTTCAGCGTCAACGCGCCGTCCTGATCAAACAGCTTGCCGACCGTGAACGTGTTCACAACCGGGCCGCTCTGCGCCGTCAGATACGCCCACGTTGCGCCGACCGCCAGCGCCACAACGAGCACGAGCGCGATGGCGATCGTCAAAGTTTTCTTCTTCATTTTTGTGTTTCCTCCCTTACACAAATTTTGGTTTCCGAACTCACCATGTCTCAACAGCGTCCAGTGTGCGCTGTCAGTGTCCATAGGGTTAATGCATCGGGATGTGAAAATATTTCACATCCTCGGAAAAATTATTTAAAACTTACGATTTTTGTCATCCTTTTCCGTGCACTTTGCTGCATTCGCTGCCTCCGCTCGGCGCGCCGCATCGCGCGCGTCCGCCTCAGCCGCCTTGCGCAGCATGTCCGGCAGGAACGCCAGAACGATGAGCACGATCGCGATCGCAATGGCCAGATACATCCCCGGCGGGTTCGAGACCCAGTGCGAAACATAGCCAAGATACGGGATGGTGAACACCGGGCGGCCGATGAGGTTCTTGAAATAGACAGGTGCGCCGTCGGGCGCGTCGTTCGCGTCTCCCTGCGTGTAGAAATGCTCGTTTTCCGCATCGATGGAGATCACGCGGTGTGTGACGACATCCAAGTCCTCATTGAGCACAAAGGTGATCGCGTCGCCGACCTGCACGTCCTCGGGCGCACAGGGCTTGACATAGATCAGCGAGCCGGTGTGATACGTCGGCTCCATGCTGCCGGACAGGACGCACATCGGCCGCAGACCGACCAGCCGCACGCCCACCAGAAGCAGCGCCAGAATGACCACCAGCACCACCGCAACGGTGGAGATGGCATTGCACACTTTCTGAACCTGTTTTGACATCTTCGTTCTTCCTTTCCCTTCGCGGGCATCCCTCCTGTTGATCCCGGCCGGAGGGCAGACCTCCGAAGCGCAGCCTGTCCGAACCGGAAACGCGCACGGCGGGGCGGGGCGGGAACGCTTCGGAGTTTCCCGCCCCACTTCAGCCGTCACGCTTACTAACCAAAAGGATACCACGTTTTTCTAAACACCAATAGGGGTAATGTACACAAATTTCCAGTTGAAATTTTGTAAGAAACAAACAGTTTTGCCTTTTGCTGTCCATCATTCTGTACAGTTATCCCACGCCCATTGTACGTTTCGGCCGCGGGCGCGTCAAGTGCGGAGCGCGGGCGCGCAGGAATCTTACCTTTTCTTAAAACTGTCCCGATTTTGCTTGTTTTTAGCTGGGAAACATGATAGGATAATTGCCGATTATGGATAGATAACAGGAAGGAGCTGCACGCATGGATACAAACGTGCTCGACTGGCTGGAAGTCACCGCCGCAGCCTGTCCGGACAAACCCGCCTTTCTTGACGAGGACGGCGCGGTGACCTTTGCCGACGTGCGGCGCGAGGCGCGCATCATCGGCACGGCGGCGGCAAGGCTGCGCGCCGGACGCAAGGCGCCCATCGCCGTGATGAGCGGGCGCAACGCACACACCCCGGCCGTGTTTCTCGGCGCGGTATACGCCGGCTGCTGCTACGCACCGATGGACGGGACGATGCCCGTGCACCGGCTCAACTCTATTTTAAATACGCTTGACACCGATCTGATGATCGTGCAGCGCGCGTTTTACGACAAGGCCAGGACGCTGGAATTCAGCGGCGAGATCCTCATCGCGGAGGATCTGCTCGAGGGCTGCGAGGACGCGGCGCTGCTGGCGGACTGCCGCGCGCGCGCGCGCGAGCTCGACCCGCTGTACATCATCTTCACCTCCGGCTCGACCGGTACGCCCAAGGGCGTCATCACGGCGCAGCACTCGCTCATGTGCTACATCGAGGACTACGCCGGCGTGATGGGCATCGTGCGCGAGGACATCCTCGGCAACCAGTCGCCGCTGGACTACATCGCCGCCGTGCGCGACATTTATCTGCCGCTGCGCTTCGGCGCGACGACGGCCATCATCCCGAAGGAACTTTTCATGTCGCCGGAGCGTCTGTTCGAATACATGAACGACAAGGGCGTGACGGCCGTTGGCTGGAGCGTCTCGGCGCTGACGGTACCGGCCGCGCTGGGCGCGTTCGAGTGCAGCGTGCCGCAGCACCTGCGCAAGGTGTGCTTCTCCGGCTCGGTGATGCCGTGCAGCTGCCTGCGCCAGTGGCAGCTCGCGCTGCCGGAGGCGCGGTTCGTCAACCAGTACGGTCCGACGGAGGCGACCGCCTCGTGCACGTATTACGTCGTGCCCGGTCCGGTGGAGGACACCGACGTGCTGCCGATCGGCAAGCCGTACCCGCACTACGAAGTGTTTCTGCTCTCGGAGCACAACGAGGCCGTGCCCGACGGCGAGATCGGCGAGATCTGCGTCAAGGGGCCCATCCTCGCGCTCGGCTACTACAACAGCCGCGAAAAGACCGCCGAGAGCTTCCTGCAAAACCCGCTCAACCACGCTTATGACGAGCGCATCTACAAGACCGGCGACCTCGGGCACTTCGCGCCCGACGGCAACCTCATGTTCCACGGCCGCAAGGACCGGCAGGTCAAGCACCTCGGCCACCGCGTGGAGCTCGGCGAGATCGACCTCGCCGCGGCGAAGGTGCCCGGCGTGGAGGAGGCCTGCGCGCTCTACGATCAGGAGCACGAGCAGATCTGGCTGTTTTACACCGGCGCGGACGTGACCAAGCGCGACATCGCCGTGGCGCTGCGCGCCGACCTGCCGGGCTTTATGGTGCCGCGCAAGATCGAGCAGCTTGACGCCATGCCCCGGCTCGACAACGGCAAGACGGATATGCGCGCGCTGGCCGGGCGCATCGCCGACGCCCACCGATAATCGCTTACATTACTCACTTTTCAGGAGGTATTTTATTATGGAACAGGAACTGATGGACATTCTGACCGATCTGCGCCCGGACGTGGATTTTGAGACCGAGACCGCGCTCATCGACGACCACATTCTCGAGTCGTTCGACATCGTGTCGCTCGTCGCGGCGCTCAACGATGCGTTCGACATCGAGATCGGCGCAAAGGATCTCGTGCCGGAGAACTTCAACTCCGCCAAGAGTCTGCTGGCCATGGTGCAGCGCCTGCAGGACGAGGACTGATGGACAGGACTGCTCTGAAAACGGCGGCCGCGAAATACGGCACGCCGCTGTATCTGTTTGATCTGGATGCTTTCACGGCGCGCGCTGAAAAAGTGCGCGCCGCGTTCGGCTCTCACGTGCAGCTTTGCTACTCCATGAAGGCCAACCCCTTCGTGCTGCGCGGCCTGCCGGACGTGTTCCGCTGGGTGGAGGTCTGCTCCCCGGGCGAGCTGACGATCTGCGAAAAGCTCGGCATCGCGCCCGAGCGCATCCTCTACTCCGGCGTGAACAAGGGCGCGGACGATGTCGCGCGCGCCGTCGCGCTGGGTGCAGACCTGCTCACGGCCGAGAGCACGCTGCATTTTGAGCTCATCTGCGCCGCCGCGGCCGCGCAGGGAAAGCACGTGCGCGTGCTGCCGCGGCTGACCGCCGGCAGCCAGTTCGGCATGGATCCCGCCGCGCTGGAGGATCTCGTTGCGCGCCGCGCGGAGTTCCCGAATGTGACGATCGTCGGCATCCACTACTTTTCCGGCACGCAAAAGCGCAAGGACGCCGTGATCGCAAAGGAGCTTGCGCATCTGGATGAATACCTCACGATGCTGCACGACAAGTACGGCTTCACGGCGCAGCACGTGGAATACGGTCCGGGGCTGAACGCCGAGTGCCTGCGCGATGATGCCGAGGCGCGCGACGGCGCGCTGCTCGACGCGGCGGCGGAGCACATCCGCGCCTTCGGCGAAAAGTATCCGCTGACGATCGAGATGGGGCGCTTTTTCGCCGCGCCGTGCGGGACGTTTCTCACCGGCGTGGCCGACGCCAAGTGCAACCTCGGCGTGAACTATGCCGTGTGCGACGGCGGTATGCATCAGGTGAAGTATGACGGCCAGCTCATGGGTATGCAGTCCCCGCCGCTGACGCTGCTGCGCGAGAGCGCGGACGCCGCCGAACCGTGGATGCTCTGCGGCAGCCTGTGCACGACCGCAGACGTGCTCGTGCGCGAGGCGCAGCTGCCGCCCCTGCGCGTGGGCGACGTGATCGCCTTCGGACGCTGCGGCGCCTACTCCGTGACGGAGGGCGTGGCCGTGTTCCTCTCGCGTGACATGCCGCGCGTGGCGCTCTGCCGCGGCGGGCGCTCCACGCTCGTGCGCGACCGGTTTGCGACCGACGTGCTCAACACCTGCCGGACGCCGGAGGACGAAGCATGACACTGACATCGCTGCCGTTTTACCTGCTGGTGCTCGCGCTGCTGGTGCTGTACTACCTCGTGCCGAAGCGATTCCAGTGGGTAGTGCTGCTGATCGGCAGCTACGCGTTTTACGCGTTCGTGTGCCTGCGCTACATGGGCTTTATCGTCGTGACGACGCTCACGACCTACTTTGGCGCCCGCGGCATGGACGCCATGACCGCGCGCATGGAGCAGACCGTCGCCGCGCACAAGCAGGACTGGGAGCGCGAGGAGCGCAAGGCGTACAAAAAGCGCTGCAAGTCCCGCCGCAAGGCGCTCATGATCGCCATCCTGCTGCTGAACTTCGGCATCCTCGCCGTGCTCAAATACTATAACTTCTTCGCGGAATCGGTACAGGCGCTCTTCGCGTCCGTGGGGCTGACGGTCTCGCTCGGCCGCATTGGGCTGCTGCTGCCGCTGGGCATCTCGTTTTACACGTTCCAGTCCATGGGCTACGTGCTCGATGTCTACCGCGAAAAAGTGCCCGCCGAGCGCAACGTCGGCAAGCTTGCGCTGTTCGTGTCCTTCTTCCCGCAGATCATTCAGGGCCCGATCGGCGTGTACGACCAGCTGGCGCACCAGCTCTACGACGAGCACAAATACAGCTTTGACAACATCCGCTTCGGCGCGCAGCTGATCCTCTGGGGCTTTTTCAAAAAGCTCGTCATCGCCGACCGCGCCGTGGGCATGATCCACACCGTCGCCGGCGCGTACACCGACTACGCCGGCACCTACGTGCTGCTGGCGGCGATCGTCTACGCGCTGCAGCTCTACGCCGACTTCTCCGGCGGCATCGACATCTCGCGCGGCGTGGCGCAGATGTTCGGCATCACCATGGGCGAAAACTTCCGCCGCCCGTACTTCTCGCGCACACTCACCGAGTACTGGCACCGCTGGCACATCTCGCTCGGCGACTGGCTGCGCAACTACCTGTTCTACCCGCTGTCGATCTCGAAGGCGTTTCTCAACTGGGGCCGCCACGCCAAGCAGCACCTCGGCAACCACATCGGCAAGGTGCTGCCGACGGCCGTGGCCTCGCTGATCACGTTTCTCATCATCGGCATCTGGCACGGGGCGAGCTGGAAATACGTCGCCTTCGGCTTCTGGAACGGCATGGTCATCCTTGTGTCCACGCTGCTGCAGCCGGTGTCGGACAAGGTCGTCGCCGGATTGCACATCGAGCGAAAAAGCGCGTGGTATCAGGTGTTTTCCATGCTGCGCACGTTCGTGGTCGTGCTCATCGGCTATTACTTTGACATCGCTGACGGATTTCGCGCCGCGATGGGCATGATGTTAAAATCCGTGACCGACCTGCACCTGTCGCAGCTGCGGCCGGGCGCCGTGCTTGAGGCCCTGCCGCTAACGCGGTATGACTGGGCCGTGCTGCTGTTCGGCACGGTCGTGATCTTCACCGCCTCCGTCATTCAGGAGCGCTCGCAGCGCACCATCCGCGAGATCCTCGACGAGAAGTGTCTCGCCCTGCGCTGGGCCGTGCTGCTTGCCGGCATCTTCGCCGTCGTGCTCATGGGCGTTTACGGTCCCGGCGTGCAGGCATCCGAATTCGTGTATATGCAGTTTTAAGCTATGACAAAACGACCGATCTCCAAATCCCGCACAGCGGTGCGCGCAATCGTTTTCGTGCTCATCGCCGCGCTGGGCATCGCGTTCATCTCCCCGATGCTCGTCGCGAATAACGACTGGGACAAGCGCCACGTGCACGGCTTCTTCCTCGAGCCGGAGGACAGCCTCGACGTGGTGCTCATCGGCGCGAGCCAGCTCTACACCGGCTACAGCGCCCCGCTCGCGTGGCAGCAGTACGGCTACACGAGCTATCCGCTGACGGTCTCGAACATCCCGGCACGGCTCTACGGCTCCCTGCTCACGGAGGCCGTAGATCGCCAGCACCCGAAGCTGATCGTCGTGGACATCGACGGCTTCATCAATGACGAGAACCCGGAAACGCTGGAGGCCAACCTCCGCAAGTGGATCGACAACATCCCCTGGTCGCGCAACCGGCTCGAGACCATCCGCACCTGTGTGCCGCGAGATCTGCAGACCTCGTTTTACTTCAACATCGCCAAGTACCACACCAACTGGTATCAGGTGGGGAAATGGGTGCCGGTGCAGCGGCGTCTGCACATCATGGATGAGACCGGCTGCTCGCTGACCAAGGGCGTGGAGACGGTGTGCAAGTCCCTGTCCGCGGATTTTGAGCCCGATGTCCGGCCGCTGACGCTCAGCGCAGCGAACGAACAGTATCTGCGCGCGTTCTGCGCGCAGGCGCAGAGTCTCGGCGTGCAGACGCTCTTTCTGCGCACGCCGCACCGCACGCAAACGACCGACCCCGGCGTCTTTGACGACGTGGCCGCCGTCGTGGGCGAATACGGCTACGACCTGCTCGACCTGCACGACGCGTTTGACACCATCGGTCTTGACCGCTGCGCGGATTTTATCGACTCCGACCACCTCAACACCGCCGGCATGGAGATCTTCACCGCGTGGCTCGGGCAGTATCTCACCGCGCATTATGACCTGACGGGCACGTACAGCGCCGAGCTCACCGCCATGTGGGACCGCTGCGCCGCCTTCGTGACGCAGACGCTGCCGCTGTGCAAGGAGCTGGCCGCTGCGAACACGGAGCAGAATCTCAACGAGTTTTCGCCGCAATTTTCCGCGTGGCGCTAACACAGCATGTGGAGAACATCAATGAATCCAAAACAACACGCAAAAAGAAATACCGTCCTGCGCGTGATCGCGTTTCTGCTCATCGTGGCGCTGGTCTACGGCGCGCTCACGCGGCTGCTGACCGTCAACAACGCCACCGAGCAGCAGTACATCCGCAGCTTCTATCTGGAGCCGAAAAACTCGCTCGATGTCATGATCCTCGGCGCGAGCGAGACGTTCACGGACTACTGCGCACCGCTGGCATGGCAGCACGCGGGCTTTACGAGCTATCCGCTGGCCGTATCGGCCGCGCAGGGGACCATGTACCCCTCCATGCTGCGTGAGGCCGCCAAGCGGCAAAATCCGTCTGTCTACGTGGTCGAGGTCAACGGCTTTCTCTACACGGAGGACGAGCGCAAGGAGCTCGGCAAGGCCGCAACGCGCGAATGGCTCGACACGCTGCCGCTCTCACGCAACAAGGTGCAGGCCATCAACGAGTGCGTGCAGGGCAAGCGCCTGTCGTACTATGTACCGCTGCTCAAATACCACGACAACTGGAGAAAGCGGGACCTCATCCGCAATTCGCTGTCACTGCAGCAGCAGGCGCGCGACGCGGGCTACTCGTACACCAAGCCGTTTCTGTCCATCTCCATGTTCCTCACGGAGACGGACGAGATCCCCGTGCGCCAGCAATCGCTCGACGATTTCAACGAGCAGAGTCTGCGCACCTTCTGCGAGACAGCCAGGGCACAGGGAATCAAAAACGTGCTCTTTGCCCGCTTCCCGCACCGCACCGTCATTGAAAACTATGACGCCGTGTTTGCCGAGCTGGAGGCGGTCGTGCACGAGTACGGGTATGATTTTGCGAACTTCGACACGCAGATGGACGCCATCGGCCTCGACCCGCTCAATGATTTCGCCAACGCCGAGCATCTGAACATTTTCGGCGCGGAGAAATTCACGCCCTACCTCGCCGACTATCTCGCGCAGCACTACGACCTGAACACCGCGCACAGTCAGGCCGTCACCGATGAATGGACGCGCTGCGCCGCGTTCACGCAGCAGATGCTGCCCGTGTGCGAGGACAACACCCGGCGCTACACGTGCGAGAAGCTCGACGAATTCTCGCCCGTATTCGCAGACTGCCGCTGAATAAAGCAAAACGCAGCCCCCTTCGAGATGTTCGAAGGGGGCTGCGTTATTGTTGCTTTACCGGCCGGTGCTGCCGAAGCCGCCCGCGCCGCGGTCAGTTTCGTCGAGCGTGTCCGCGTCCGAAAATTCCGCCGCGAGAAACGGCAGGATCACAAGCTGGGCGATGCGGTCGCCGGGGGCAACGGTGCGCGGCGCGTCCGTGTCATTGTGCAGCGCGACGGTGCACTCGCCGCGGTAGTCCGCGTCGATCACGCCGACGCAGTTTGCCGGGCGCAGCCCCTGCCTGGACGCAAGGCCGCTGCGCGCGAACACGCCGCCGAAATACCCCGCCGGAATGGCGAGGGCAAGCCCCGTGCCGATCATGGCCGTCGTGTGCGGCGCGATCGTGACGCTCTGCCCGTCCGCCGGGCAGGCGTAGAGATCATAGCCCGCCGCGTCCGCGCTGCCGCGCCGCGGGGTGACGGCGCCGGGGCGCAGCTTCTGGATCTTCACTTCCATCCGTTCATGCCCTCCCAGAGTACGATATGCCCCGCCGCGCGGGTGCGGTTCATGTCAATGATGCGCTGGTTTTCCGAGCCGCGAAAGCGCAGGCTGAGGTTGCGCTGCGCGTCCACATAGCGCCCGTCGACGAGGATGTCGATGAGCGAGAGCATCTCGTCCGTGACCTCGCAGCGCGGGTGCGCGCCGTCGACGGTGAGCTCCTTGTCGAGCTCGAAGCCCGAAAACGCCCAGATGTCCTTATCCGGGTAGCGCTCGCGCACCCGGTGCAGAAACGGCACGAGCGCGCGCTGATTTTCCGGCTCGAACGGGTCGCCGCCGAGCAGCGTCAGGCCGCGGATGAAGGGCTTTTCCAGCTCGTTGAAGATGATCTGCTCGGCCGCCGCGTCAAACGGCTGGCCGTAATGAAAGTCCCATGTCTGCGGCTGGAAGCAGTTGTAGCAATGGTTCGTGCAGCCGGAGACGAACAGCGTCACGCGCACGCCGACGCCGTTGGCAATGTCGCAGGTCTTGATCTGACCGTAATTCATAGCAATTCCTCACAAACAGCGGGCGCGCCGCTTCAGACACGCCCGCCGGGTATTTTTTCTCCGCGCGCCGCCTTACAGGTGCAGCACGCGCTCCTTGATCTCCTGCGTGCGGCCCTGGTTCCAGAACTGCGTGCCGATGTAGCCGCAGGTGCGGCGGGCGACGTTCATCTTGTCCTGATCCGTGTTGCCGCAGTTCGGGCAGCGCCAGATGAGCTTGCCGTCGTGCTCGACGATCTCGATCTCGCCGTCAAAGCCGCAGACCTGGCAGTAGTCGCTCTTGGTGTTGAGCTCGGCGTACATGATGTTGTCGTAGATGAACTTCATCACCTCGAGCACCGCCGGGATATTGTTCTGCATGTTCGGCACCTCGACGTAGCTGATCGCGCCGCCGGGGGAGAGCGCCTGGAACTTCGACTCGAAGGCGAGCTTGCTGAACGCGTCGATGTTCTCTGTCACGTGGATGTGGTAGCTGTTGGTGATGTAGCCCTTGTCCGTAACGCCGGGGATGATGCCGAAGCGCTTTTGCAGGCACTTGGCGAACTTGTACGTCGTGGACTCCAGCGGCGTGCCGTAGAGGCTGAAGTCGATGTTGTGCATCTGCTTCCAATGCTTACAGGCATCGTTCATGTGCTGCATCACCTCGAGCGCGAACGGTGTCGCCGAGGGGTCGGTGTGGGACTTGCCGGTCATGTACTTGACGCACTCATACAGTCCCGCGTAGCCGAGGGAGATGGTCGAGTAGCCACCGTAGAGGAGCTTGTCGATCGGCTCGCCCTTTTTCAGGCGGGCCAGCGCGCCGTACTGCCACAGGATGGGCGCGGCATCCGAGAGCGTGCCCTTGAGCCGCTCGTGGCGGCACATGAGCGCGCGGTGGCACAGCTCCAGCCGCTCGTCAAAGATCTGCCAGAATTTCTCCATGTTGCCGCCGGAGGACAGCGCCACATCCGGCAGGTTGATCGTCACGACGCCCTGATTGAAGCGGCCGTAATACTTGTGCTTGCCGGGAACATAGTTGCCGGCATTCGCGATGTTGCCGACGCCCGCGTCGGTGAAGCGGTCAGGCGTCAGGAAGCTGCGGCAGCCCATGCAGGGATACACATCGCCCTTGAGCTCGAGCATCTTCTTTTCGCTGATGTAATCGGGCACCATGCGGCGCGCCGTGCACTTGGCGGCGAGCTGTGTGAGGTAATAATACGGCGAGTCGTCGTGAATGTTGTCCTCTTCGAGCACGTAGATGAGCTTGGGGAAGGCGGGCGTGACCCACACGCCCTGCTCGTTTTTGACGCCCTGATAGCGCTGCTCGAGCATTTCCTCGATGATGACGGCAAGGTCGCGCTTTTCCTGCTCGCTTCTCGCCTCGTTGAGGTACATGAAAACGGTGATGAACGGTGCCTGACCGTTCGTGGTCAGAAGCGTCACGACCTGATACTGGATGGTCTGCACGCCGCGGCGAATCTCCTCGCGCAGGCGCTTTTCGACGATTTCGGTGATCTTGTCCTCCGTGGGGTCGACGCCGAGGGCCTCGACCTCGGCGAGCACCTGCTTTCTGATCTTCTGGCGCGATACGTCGACAAAGGGGGCAAGGTGCGTCAGCGAGATGGACTGGCCGCCGTACTGGTTCGAGGCGACCTGCGCGACGATCTGCGTCGCGATGTTGCACGCGGTCGCGAACGAATGTGGGCGCTCGATGAGGGTTCCCGTGATGACGGTGCCGTTTTGCAGCATGTCCTCCAGGTTCACAAGGTCGCAGTTGTGCATGTGCTGGGCGTAGTAGTCCGTGTCGTGGAAGTGGATGATGCCCTCTTCATGCGCCTTGACGATATCCTCGGGCAAGAGCAGACGGTTCGTCAGATCGCGGCTCACCTCGCCGGCCATATAGTCGCGCTGGGTGGAGTTGACGACGGGGTTCTTGTTGGAATTCTCCTGCTTGGCCTCTTCGTTGTTGCACTCGATGAGGGAGAGAATTTTGTCGTCCGTCGTGTTGCTCTTGCGCACGAGCGAGCGGTTGTAGCGATAAGTGATGTAGCGCTTAGCGACCTCGAACGCGCCGTGCGCCATGATCTGGTGCTCGACAAAGTCCTGGATCTCCTCGACCGTGGGTGCGCGGCCCAGACTCTGGCAGGAGAACTCCACGCTCTCGGCGATGCGCTGGATCTGGACGGGCGTCATGCGAGCCTCCTCGTCCACAACGTCGTTAGCCTTAGTCACTGCGGCGATGATCTTGACGATATCAAATTCTACTTCTGCGCCGTTGCGCTTGATAACTCTCATGTATTCCCGTCTCCTCTTCTTTTGGTGTGCCCTTTACATAACACTATATCTTGTGGTGACCTTCATAACTGCAAACTAATTATTGCACATGAGACTCAACATTGCAAGTCCTAAGTGCTGAAAAAAGGAAACAATATCAGAGCCTCAACTTTGGACACTATTGACGAAACACCTTGAATGAAGCGGAATAGCGCATCATTTCAATTTGACGCAAAAATCAACAAGACATAAGTAATGCTAATAATAGCTATGCAAAATTAACTCTTTTCATGGGCGGAAAATGTGACTATAATAACTCGGTTGAAAAATTTGAGCAGGACTCGCAGAGCGGGCCCGCTCCGGATCGGAGGATCAATACAATGGCAAATTGCGCGATCGTAGGCATCAACTGGGGCGATGAAGGCAAGGGCCGCATGGTCGACCTCATCAGCCAGGAGTATGACATCGTTGCACGTTATCAGGGCGGCAACAACGCCGGTCACACGGTCAAGAACGAGCGCGGCAAGTTCGTGCTGAACCTGCTGCCCTCCGGCATCCTGCGCCCGAACGTCGTCTGCGTCATGGGCAACGGCATGGTCATCGACCCGCATCATCTGGACGGCGAGATCAACAAGCTGCGCGAGCAGGGCATTGAGATCACCCCGGCAAACCTGAAGATCTCCGACC
>ERZ791645.1054-NODE-1054-length-19429-cov-3.513472_pt1 | contig 19429 bp, 25 predicted proteins | sample MGYA00509939_ERZ791645 | MGnify/ENA primary metagenome ERZ791645 (study PRJEB30046, sample SAMN00715249) | human gut metagenome | study: EMG produced TPA metagenomics assembly of the A metagenome-wide association study of gut microbiota in type 2... | reverse complement strand
AGAACAGGGGTTTTTATTTTTTAAAGCGAAATCTCTGTTCAGATGAGTTTTTCATATCATTCCGAATTTTAGTGTACAGCCTGACAGCAAGTGTCAGGTCTGCGAATGAGCAGACATTTTCTTTCTTCGAATATACCTTACGATCACAACAACCGTTCCCACCAGAAACGGGAATACAAATGTGCCAAAGCGGTACAAAAGCGATGCCGATCCCGCCATGCCTGTCCCAACGATTCCGGCAAAAAGTGTCGTAAACACAAACTCTGTAGAGCCAATTCCCGCCGGAGACGGAATCACCGCCGCAAGCATAACGGACAGTGACGTGATCGCAAGCACCTGCGACAGAGTCAATGCCGGATTTCCCTGAAACTGGACGCCTTTAAAAAGAAGATACGGGATTCCATACCAGAAACAGCATTTCAACAGACAAAGAAAGATCACGCCTGTGGTTGCTTTTTTATTTTTCAGTAAATGCTTCGAGGCATCCTCAAGCATCATGCACTGTCTTTTGATCTCCGCTTCCATTATTTCAAATCTTCCGTGGAATTTTTGATTTACGATATCCAGCAGCCGGAAGATCAGCCGGTGGAATTTCTTTGAACAGCAGAACAGGAACAGACCGATGGTGATCACAAATGTGACCGCATATCCGCCTGCTAAAAGTCCCGCGTAATCTCCAAACCAGCTTTTCATAAATTCCCAGTTCATCACAAAAAGAATCGCGGAAAACAACGCTATGCTCATTTTATGGAGTGCATACTGTATCATATACAGCCCAAATCCACCGCCGTATTCGATTCCCTGCTCCCCCAGATAAATGATCGCCGCAACACCAGAACCGCTCCCCAATGTCGCCACCCGGTAAAAAGAGCATAAAAACGCATTCGTAATACCATTTTTACATGCAAAAGACGACCGATACTGCTTTGCGAGCACGGTCGTGATTATGCCTTCTATGATCTGATATACCGCTGCCATCAGGCAAATGCCAATGACAACGGCCGGTGATGGTTTCGTAAGCTGTTCTAAAATCGGTCCTGCCGAATCGCGGAATGTATATACAATGATCCCGATGACCGCCAGTACCAGTCCCCATTTTAAAAGCTGCTTCTGTACTTTACTGATAACAATCGCCCCTTATTTCTTTTTGAAGTTGGTGTATCCTTTTTGTTTATATGGATGCTCTTTCCAGAGTCTGTCTGCCGTTTCTTTCCATTCACATGCATATGCTTCGCATTTTCCACATAAATGTTCTACCGGCTCTGCCTCCTCAACATCTGTGGAGTGCGCACCTGTTTCATGTACCATACGCTGTAAGATCTCAGGATTCTCAAGCATCGGACATGGACGCAGCATGTTGTCGTTGAATGGCTGGTTATCTCTGTATGCCATGAATAATGGCTGTTTCAAACACTCTAACAGTGATTTTTCACGGATATTTGCACCGGAATAATGAATGAATACACATGGCTCCACGTCACCCTTCGGGTTGATATGGCAGTAGTTTCTTCCTCCTGCAATACATCCGCCTACGAACTCACCATCATTCTGGAAATCCATAACAAAGATTTCTTTTCCACCTTCCATCGCACGAACCTCACGGATTCTGTGATAGATATATTCACGCTGTTCTTTGGTCGGCATCAGATCCGGAGCAGCTTTCATACCTACCGGCATCAGATGGAAATACCATGCAAAACGGCTTCCATGCTCGATCAGAAGATCAAAAAATTCGTCAGATGTAACAGCATCCATGTTTTTGCTAGTATAGCATACACTGTTTCCGAAAATCAATCCGTTCTCATGTAAAAGATCCATTGCATGAAGAACTTTATCATATACGCCCTCTCCACGGCGGAAATCATTCGCATCTTCAAATCCCTCAAGGCTGATGGATAAGGAAAGGTTGCCGACACGTTTCATATCATCGCAGAGTTTCTGATCTACGAGTGTACCATTTGTATAGCAGTGGAATGCACAGTCATTGTGTTTCTCACAGAGTTTGATGATGTCTGCTTTACGAACCAGAGGCTCTCCACCGGTCATCATGTAAAAATAAATACCAAGTTCTTTTCCCTGTGTTACGATGCTGTCAAGTTCATCAAAGGAAAGATTTAATTTATTACCGTACTCAGCTGCCCAGCATCCGGTACAGTGAAGGTTACATGCACTTGTCGGATCCATTAAGATCAGCCACGGGATATTACAGTCATGAACCTCTCTCATTTTACGGATGGTCTTTGTTCCATAAAATGCAGCCTGAAAACCAAGGTTTAATGCGGTCATTTTTGCAACATGCGGATCTGTCTCATCCAACAGACGATTGACATAGCGCATCCATTTGTGATCCGGATTCTGGATCATTTTTCTTACACCATCATAAGCTTCTTTACGGAAGTTATCTCCCATAAATTTCTCTGTAAGATCTACGATCTGTAACAATCCTTTCTCACGATCCTTGTTCAGACTTTTCAGTGCAGCATCGATTGCGACGCTGAATGCTTTTCTCTCTACTGTCAGTGCTAAATTTGCCATAACTCCGACCTCCGTTATTTTTTTCACATTCTTTTACTAGAAGCAAGTATAAAAAAATTGCACTCTTTTTTAAATATGCAATGACTTTTTAATGTAGCCATCTAATATACAAATTTGCTTTTTTGTCTATTTTCCGACTACATCAGACAACATTTGCATAGCATTCATGTGTCATCATGTAGTATCGATAACTATGTTGTATTATATCATTCCAATAAACTTTGTCAATCAGCGATTATTACTTTTTTCTTAAATCTTAACTGCCATGCTTAACAGTTCTTTCCAAACTGGTTATAATAACGATGGTTCATTTCATGGAAAGGAGATTTTTGATCATGCCTGGATATGTTACCCATTATATATTCGGAAGAGAGGTTTATCATAACCTGAAAAATAATTCTTTAAAAAAGAATCTTTATTATAATCGCGCTGCCTACGGTCTCGGACTTCAGGGACCGGATATTTTCTTTTATTATCTTCCTTCCTATGTGTTAGAAGGTCACAATATCGGTGCTCTTGCCCATGTCCGCGAGACCAGTGCCTTTTTCCAGGGTCTGATTGAAAGCCGTAACCAGTTTTCCTCCCGCACGGATCTTAACATTGCAGAAGCCTACCTGATTGGTTTTCTCGGGCACTATACCTTGGATACAATATGTCATCCGTATATTTATGCCATGACACACTATAAGGATAAAAAGGAAAAAGCCTATTTTTCAAGACATGCCTATCTGGAAACAGATATCGATACCGCACTGCTCGATTTAAAGCTGCACCGCCAGCCCTGCAATTTCCATACCGAGGACACGATCCGGCTGACACACCGCCAGAAACATGTTATTGCAAGTATGCTCTATTATGCCTACCGCTATGCCTTTCCGGATGTCAAATTCCGCAAATATACCATGTACCTTGCTATTTTTTCCATGCAGCTTGGTCTCTGGCTGATGCACGATGATTCCGGAAAGAAAAAGGCCATTGTCCGGCTGACGGAGCGGATCTGTCTCGGATATCCGCTGTTTTCACCACTGATCCCGAGTGATACCTTGTTTTTCCGCACGGATCCATTTAATTTAAGACATGCACTGTGGAAAAATCCATGGGATTCTTCCATTACTTCCAATGAGAGTTTCTTTGAACTGTATGATAAATCCAAAGAGCTGTACCTGTCCCGGATCCATTCGCTGTATGCTGCACTTCATGCAGGTGCTGATTCAGCAAGGCAGGACGCTGCTATACAGGATTTTTTGCAGGAATATGGAAATCTTTCGTTTCACAGCGGGTTAAGTTCTACGATCCCAAGTTAATCGGCTGGGTAATGTCTGCTCAATTTTCCAGAGCAAAAGGTGGCTCTTCGTTTTTGGCATTCAGATCCCACGCACCAATAAAAATACCGCACAGATTTGCGCGGTATTTTTTATTTCTGTATTTTGTTTTTGTATTTTACTTCTGATAACAGACCAACAGGCTGTTTGCAAAGTGTCCATTCCAGTGTTTATTTATCACTTCCATCAAAGAAGTCACGGATCTGTCCCTCAATGATTTTCATCAGTCTGGTGCGCGCCTCAAGGCTTGCCCACGCAATATGAGGGGTAATGATCAGACGGTCGCTGTCCTTGATCCGTTTCAATGGATTTTCTGCACTCATCGGTTCTACGGTAAGTACGTCAAGTCCGGCTCCTGCGATCGTTTTATTTTCCAACGCATCTGCAAGATCTCTTTCCACAACGATCGGTCCTCTGCCGAGGTTTAAAAAGATGGCAGACGGTTTCATTTTAGAAAATGCCTCTGCATTCATCAGCCCTTCTGTCTGCTCTGTCAGCGGCGCATGTACGGACACGATGTCTGATTTTGCAAGCAGCTCATCAAACTCCACACGCTCATAACCCGGCTGGTTATTTTTCCCTGTTGTAGAATAGTAGATCACATGGCAGCCAAACATTTTGGCAATGTCCGCAACTCTTCGTCCGATCGCTCCAAGCCCAATAATTCCCCATGTCTTACCATTCAGATCATGGAATACATTATCAAAATGGGTAAATGTGATATCTCCAACGTATTTTTCTGATTTGACATAGTCATCATAGTATCTTAATTTTTCCCAGAGATAGAATAACAGGGCAAATGTGTGCTGTGCCACCGTCTCCGTGGAATATCCGGCAACATTTCTCCAGGCAATGCCATGTGCATCCAGATATGCTTTGTCCAGATTGTTCGTTCCGGTTGCAGTCACGCAGACCAGTTTTAAGTGCTCTGCCTCACCGATCGATGTCTCATTGATCTGTACTTTATTTACGATCACCACATCGGCATCTTTGGTGCGCTCTCTTGCCTCTTCCGTTGTGGAAAATCCATATTTTATAACTGTTCCAAGTTTGTCGTACCCGGAGAGATCAATGTCTTCCCCGATAGTTTTTGCATCCAGAAATACAATGTTCATCTTTTTTCTCCTTTGCATTATTTATTCAAATAGGCGCGAAGGGCGTCTGTCTGTTCTGTGGCAATACGATAACCTTCATCATAAAGCCTGCGCAATTTTATGGTATCCGTCTCCGTCCTGCCAACTCCATAGGTCGACTCCGGTGCGATCACAAATACTTTTTCCTCTTTCTCTAACTGCATCAGTTTTTCCATGGAAGCATTGTAGCGCTCCGCGCGAAGTTTCATATCCTCCACGATCTTCGGATAACGCTGATAAAGACGGTTCATAACGCCTGACGCCTTTTCCTGTGTCTTTACATACCCGCGTTCCCTTGTCAGAACGACAACCAGTTTCTCACATCCCATTTCCATGGCATGCTCATAAGGAACCGAATCTGCAAGTCCGCCGTCCAGATAATAATGTCTGCCGATCTTTACCGGCTGGAAAAGAATCGGCAGTGAACAGGTTGCGATCAGCAGATCCTTCATCTCTTTCCCACGCGGTACTTCCATGTATTCTGCTTTTCCTGTGTGAATATTTGTGACTGCCGCTTCAATCTCTCCCGGAAAACGTGCCAGAGCATCATAATCAAGCGGAAGAAGCTCATTCGGTACTTCTTCAAACACAAACTTCGTATTGTAATACGCATGTTCTTTGCGGTTTAGCAGATGGCGCATACCCATATATCGCTTATCCGCCATATATTTTTCCATCAGTTCCAGATTACGTCCTTTCTGCCCGGAAAGATACGACAATCCATATGCCATTCCAGCGGAAACACCGATGTAATAATCCGGCATGATATTTTCTTCCAGAAATTTATCCATTACTCCACAGGAAAAAACCGTGCGGTTTGCCCCGCCTTCAAATACCATTCCAAGTTTCATTTCTATTTATCTCCATTCATCTGAGGCATATCACTGCTCTCCGTCACATAAAGAGTGACACCCTTGATTTCCTTTACCATCACGATCATCCCCGGCTCGAAGGTCTTTTCATCATCCACCGAGCGGGCTGTCCATTCCAGACCATTCATAACCGCTGTTCCGGTTCCCCTGACATTATCAATCTGCTCTGTGACACAGACATTTTTTCCAACTGCTTCCTCATAATTTGTCTTAACCAGATGCGGTTTTAAATATTTCAGAGCCCAGGGTCTTGTAAAATAAAGCAGTACAAATGACACTGCTGCAAACACGATGATCTGTCCCGTGATTCCCATTCCAAATGCCGCACAAATCAGTCCTGCAAGACTTCCTCCTGCCAGCCAGATCGATGTCAGACCAACGGTAGCGATCTCCAATACCACAAAGAAAATGATCAATGCCAACCAAACTATTATCTCCATAATCTTCTCCCTCCTGTCGTAATATTTCTGCTGTTTCTATAGTAGTATAACGCAAATAAATTTTCAATGCCATGGTTAATTATCTACGCTTTTCGACCGAAACATATAACAGATGATTTTTAAGGAGGTCTTTCTTATGGCCAATACCGCTTATGTCGGAGCCGGAACCACACTTGGTACATCCTATTATATGCGTCGTTTTTATGCAGCAAATGCGGATGCACGTACCACCACATCACGCAGTAATCTGTCCAATTCCACCCTCACGGGTGCCGATTCGCATGCGCTGCGCCGTGCGATACGTTCCCTTGGCTCATTTACATATGATGACGATAATGAAATAAATATCAAAAACAGTGTTTCAGCGTTCATCAGCACCTACAATAATATGATAAACTCATCCGGTGCATCAGACGACCGTACCGTCAAAAACACCCAGAAAAATCTGAAGAATCTGACTGCCGAATATGAAAGCCAGCTTGACAAGATCGGTATTACCGTAAAAGACAACGGCACGCTCGAATCGCGCAGTTCTCTTTTTGGTTCCGCGGATATTTCAAAATTTGAGTCTCTGTTTTCTTCAGATTCAGAGTACATGCAGCGTGTCAATTCCTATGCCAGACGTCTGGAAAACAGAAGCAATATTCTGACACAGATCGAATACAATGATGCACTGGCAAAGCGCAATGCAAATAAACAGACATCCTCGTCTGTTTCCGACAGCACCACCGGCAAAACCGATTCTGCTGATACCGGTTCTACCGCTGTGAATGCACTTAACATCGCATCTGTTACACCGGTAACTGCTGATTTAAACACACTGCTCAACACCGGAATCGGCAGCAATGTGAATGTCATTTTATAATTTGGGGGAAATCTATTTCCACTGCATATTTACTTTCAACGCATTTCCACTGACACTGATGTCCGCATAACTTCCGCAGACAAGCGGCATCATCGGTGGGATATGTCCGATATCCGCATCCATAATGACCGGTACCTGATACCCGGCAAGCAGGTCTGTAACCGCATGGTACTGGTCTAATCCCATCATTTCCTGTCCGAACACCGCCGGTCTTCCAATCAAAAAACCTTTTACATGCGAAAACCATCCAGCATGTTTCATCTGCCAGACCGCCCTGCGGATAGACATCACATTCAGATCACAGGACTCTAAAAACCAGATGATTCCGTCATCCTGATACTTCTCTGTAAATTCCTGTACTTTATCAAACTCTGTTCCCAGCAGGTTGACCAGACAATCCATGCAGCCGCCAAGCAGTCTTCCCTGCATGGTGATTTCTTCCTGTAATTCCTCTGCCGGCTGCACCAATGGTTTGTACTGCACATTATTTTTCTGTTTTTCAGGCAGACATACCATAAGTTTTTTCTCTTCTGTCACATTGTATGGTTCAAGCGGATGTTCCTCGTCTTTTTTTCCTTCTTTTTCCCACAGTGCATAGCCCTCTATACTGCTTTTTTCTCCACGCAGAAGATGATAGGCATCCCAAAGGCTCTCATGCCACGGTTCCATGCCGAATGCCGCCGCACACGGTCCATATATAGATGCTGTATCGCACAGCGTGGCAAGCAGGAATGTCATATTAGTATTATCGGAAAATCCCATATACCACTTTGGTTTTGTCACCCTGATCCTGTCAAAATCTACTTTGTCTAAGATTTCACACATCAGTTCACCGCCGCCACAGGAGATCAGAATGTCATTTTTATCGCTGCAATAATATTCTGTCAGCTCCGCCCCGCATGCTTCCGGAGTGCTGCTGATGCCGATTCCTTCCGACGCATAACAGTTTGGTCCAAGTTCTAATCTATGTCCCAGTCCGGTAAATTTCTTCTGTGCATTTAAAAATGCTGTATGGTACGGCTCTATACTGCAGCCAAAAGATGGTGCCACAAAACCGATCGTTCCGTTTTCCGGTAAAAATTCTGGATATTTCATATCGTTATCGTTTCCTCCAATGTTTCTCTCTCTCTCAGTTTACACCGTCAAAAAAACGGTTGCAATCTTTTTTCGTTTTGCTATAATAATTAGTAGTTATTTCATTACGGGCAGACATAGTACATCGGTAGTATATCAGCTTCCCAAGCTGAGGAGGCGGGTTCGATTCCCGTTGTCTGCTTTATAAAGGCTATGAGGTGCCTGTTTTGGGTGTTTCATAGCTTTTTTGATACTCAAATGATACTATTATAATTCCAGTGCAACCCGCTCCGTGGAACTGGTCCAGGTACGGTTAAAGTGCTCTACGCCTGATCAATGCAGTGCAGCATTGTATAAACCATCATTAAGAAACGGTCTTAAGGTTCGCCCATTCCTGCCACTTCCAAGTGCCCTTAGAGCGCTGTTTTCAATCCGGCATACTTTTCCCCAGTCAATGCCCGTTTCCACTTCTATCTGCCTGCATGACTTCCCATGCTCATATCTGTCATGAATCACACCCCGCTGATCCTCCGGCAGAGAATCTACGATATCCCAGATCACAGCTTTTAATTCTTCCTGCTGCATATCATCAATCACGGCTGACATAGCATTGTTTTCATCCGGTATCATATCAATCAGTGTATCGGTACCGCCCTCGTCTTTCAATGGCATGTCAAGGCTTGCGATCTGCCCCATTCTGACGGACTTTTCAAGCTCCCTTACTACTTTATCAGATAACCCCATATTGCGGGCTATTTCCTGCCGTGTGGGCTTTCTATTAAGGTATGTTTGAAACGCATTGACCATCTTCTTATACTCGTATATCTTGACACGTTCATGCTCTGGAATCCTTACAGGGCTACCGCTATCACTGATATAGCGTCTGAGTCTCTGATCTATCACAGGCGTGGCATAAGATAAGAATTTATTCCCGTTATCCTGATTGAATCCGTCTATTGCCGGATATAATGCAAGATAGCCTTCCTGCTGTAAATCCTCTATATCAGCATATGCACTGTATTTACGTGCTATCTTGCAAATCATCCCCTTATTCTGTTCCCATAGTAAAAGCATGTTATCAGCCGTATCTATTCCCGCCTTTATCCGGGCAACCAGTTCTTCATTGCTCATTGTCGTACCTCATAAGAAAATACCCCACACCGACCAGACAGCCAATGCGGGGCAATGGTAATGTATACCATAAATATGCAGCTTAAATTTAAGGTTACGCCGGATCACTCCGGCAGGTTACTATATCAACCAGGCGCGTGCTCCTGATTAATAACTCATTTAGGCTTTCGCAAGCTCCTGATAATATATTGCTGTCTTTTTATTATCCAGTACAAACGCATCATAACAAATACGCCCCTCAACAAGTGATCCACTGATTCCCGGCGGATCTTGATGGATCTTATAATCTTCCAGCTTGGTAGGTGCTACCGTTGCGCACGGATGGCACATGATGAAACCGCAATTCTCCGGTAGTCTCGTAGCCGGTACCTTGATAACTGATGCACCGTCCAGATTAGAAACAACGCCCTGTTTTCGCAACTGTGTATCCACGTCGGTTTCCATCACGATATCTTTTGACTTTTTCATAATGCGGTATACATCCGGCGATACGATAATAAAACGCCCCTCGTCTGGCACTTCTGCATTATCAAGGACATTTGTTGCTTTTGTGATCTCATCATAGATGTTTTCCGGAGTAAGTGCCACTGCTGCCGGTTTTGTTCCTGCGCCTGCTGCAATAACTCCATACACATAAGAATCAACCTCAGGTATAACAACTTCTCTCTGCTGTCTTGCAAGGGCAGATGCTCCAGCAAGCTGCTGCGCTGTCTCGTCTGTATCAAGTTTATCGATCGCGAACGTGAATGATCTATCTTTCTTCAAAGTAAATTCTTCCGTTGTTGCGTCAAGGCTCTGCACTGCTCCGTAACGGCTGCCTTTTGCTCCGCTGCCTGTTCCTGCTCTGTCGTAATCGTTCATAGTGCCGGTACTGATCTTGTACACCTTAATGGTATGCGCTCCCGTCCAGTCAAAATCCTGATTCGTTACAAGCTCTTTCTTACTCTCTTTTGTAAAAATTTCATCCACATAAGGCTGAAACTGCGTTACTAAATTAATAGCCATATTCTTATCCTCTTAACCCCATAGCCGACCGGATACCGTTATCATTTGGCAATGTATGAATCGGTGCACTGAATACGATCCTCGACCGCTTTTCTTCCAGTTCCTTTGACCAGCCTTCGGGCGTCCTTTCTTTGATAATTTTGTCAATGACTTCCATTGACTTTTTTAATTCATCTGCGTTGCTGCATCTGATCACGTCCGCCAGCTCATCCGGATACCCGGCATCCCGTAAAGCAGTTACAGCGTTGAGCCTGTTCTCTCTTGCTTCAAGCTCTGTCGTTCTCTTTTCCAGTTCTGCGGTTTTCTTTTCGAAATCCTCATTACTGGATGCCTTGCTTTTCTCTTTTGCAAGTCTCTCTTGCACGATCCGGTTCACATCATCCTGTGTAAATGTCTTACCGCTCTGCTGTGTACCCTCTGTGCTTGTCTGTGTTCCCTCTGCTGAGGTGTTCTGTAAATCTCCCATGAATTTACCATCCTTTCGTTTTACGCCCGAATAGGCTTATTCCGCTTTTCCCTGCGTGTGGGTGGATTGTCACGCTCTCCCTGCGGCAGCCAACCGCTGCTCTATATCATGAATATATTGCTTACGCCTTCGATAAAACACACGTCTGCTTACTGGGATAACCTTACCCCGTTTCGCTTCCTGTTTCTCTAATACGTCATATGAGGTATGATTTTTGAATGATTCCACCAGTAGATCAGCAATATAGGTATCTACCTTATGCGCCATTGTCAAAAGCTCCCCTTCCGGGATCGCGTTGTTCCTGTTCTGCAATGAAATCATGTACTGTTTGCTCTGGATCACAATATCATCCCCCCTTTATGGCTTTTATTGTACCACCCGGAAATAGATATTTTGTGCCATTGTGCCAGCCATGCAGCATTTTTCTATATATGTGAAAATATGTGTTTTTCGTAGGTTCTATATATTGTAAAATATCAACAAATTTCAACTTTTAATCATTACGTTTTCTTACACCCTATATTGTAAAATACAACCATTTTCCACCATATCTGGTTTGTGTTTTGTCCTATGAATTTCCTATATCTCCCCCTTTTTATTCTATGCTTTTTTTCTTTGTATTCTCTTTGTTCAAGGGTCTTTACAGCCCAGATAAAATGTAAGCATTTTTAAGCATTTTAAAACTGAACGTTCGGATTCAAAACGAACGAAACGTTCGTCTTTGTATGCATCTGAAAGTAAAACGTTTTTTGAAACGCTTTTGAAACGCTCCACACCAAAAAGACCCACACCGGGCACTGTATTTCTACAATGTCGTGGTGTAGGTCTTAATGGGTTTAGGGCTTGTTTCATTCAGAGTATGCCGCTCTATACTTTTTCTATCAACTGTGCTTCAATAATAGTCCACAATTTTCCCATAAATTTACATGCCTGCGGTATGCTCTTACAATTTTTTATCATTTCATCTTTGATCTGTGTTCTTTCCTGCTGGCTTACATCCTGTAGTAATACGATCAACTCTGCAACATCCGGGATGATCGATATGTAAAATTCTCTTTCGCTCATTTTCTCCTCCTGCATTGCTTTACTTCAACGATTTCACAAGGTTCTGTGCTGCTTCTATCTCATCATCCGCACTCTGTATATAGTCAATTATTGTTTGTATATAACTGGTCAGATAAAGTTTATCATGCAATGTATTGTAAATTCGAAATAAGGCTTGCAAACCATTCAATTCCCGCTCCTGTCTCTGGTTTTCTTTGTACCACTTCCAATAAGCTGCTGGCTTGCCATTTATAATTTGCAATGTATCACTAAATAAATACGATACATCAGCGCCATAATATTTACACAATCCAATCATATGCGATGCACACATTTCAATCGTTCCGTTTATCCTTCCCCATACTTCCGGATCATCCTCTTTTCTGTATCTTCCGTCTTTCTTGGCACCTATTCCCATAAAATCAGCAAGTGTGCTTGCAGCGTAACCGCTTTCGATGATCTCCGCTACCAAGTTCGGATATTTATAACTGCTAAGTTCCTCATTTGATAATCTTTTATAATTCATGTCTTCCTCTTTCCGCCGAAATCTGCTACAATGCAGATGAATCCGGTCTTTTGTTTGGTTGTCGGGTTACTTGCCCTGTGATGGTGTTCCCGCACCGTCCGGGGCGTTTTTCAATTCTATCAGCTCATCAATATATTTTTCCGCAAGTACCTCCTCGCATATCTGCACAATTAAACTGTTTTCCTTATGAATATCTCTCAAAAGCTCAATTTCACTAGTACTTAATGTTGAAAGTTTCTCATAAAGTCTTTTGTATAATTTTTTATTATTCATCCCTTAATAACTCCTTTTAAAAATTTCATGTTCTCATCATGCGCCTGCATGGTTCTGATCGACTTTTCAGGCAAATCCAGCTTTATACACATGCTGAATATCCTGTCAACTATTCTTTCATTCAGTTTCAGGGAATCCATTGGTATATTGCTTGTAAAAATCGTTACGCGCTTATTTGAATACCTATAATCAATAAGCCTGAACAATTCTGTGTCAATCCATTCTTTCTTTGTTTCTGCGCCGATATCATCAAGGATCAATAGCTCTGCTGTCCGGATTCTTTCAAGATCCTCTTTCTCTATAAAATCCTTATAACTCTTTTTCGTCATTTCAAGTAGTTCTGGCACCGATACAAACTTTACACAGATATCCTGATGCTCCATGATCCCATTTGCAAGACTGCATGCAAGTAATGTTTTTCCACTCCCTTTTGTTCTGGAAAATATATACAATCCCTTTCCTGCTTTCTGGTACTCGTTGAACTGACTGACAAACGATTCCGCAACACACTGCTGCGTTTGCACGTTCTGATCGTACAAATCCCAGTTGAATTTCTGCATATTTGCATCAAGATAATTGAATGGCATAAGAGAACGCGCCCGCCGGAACTCTCCATTGCTGATTTCGATATTCTCTGCATACTCTACATATCCATAGTCCTGCACATTATAAGCCACCAGATCACACATTTTCCCGTCCTGCAGTTCTATGCGCTCCCTTGACAGCTCTATGCGCTCCGCCGGTAGTCCTTTCTTACTTATACCCAAGTTCTTCCCATAATCTTCTATATTCTTCATCATCCCGATATATAGATCTATCTCCTTCCTCTGGTTCCTGCTGCTCCGGTTCTGAATAATTTGCATCCAGATAGTCAATATAACCACTGTTAAAAAATGTGCTTCCGTTCTGTGGCTTTCTCCATTCATCACGGGCAAGTCCTGCCTTGTATCGTTCTATGGCTCTGCTTAATTCATCGTAACCGATATCATAAAGTGCTTTCTTCTTGGAATCACTTACTTGCCCCTTGCCTTTTTTATTTGGGTACAATTTCCATATGCTTTCAAAAAAGTCATTGATTGCCGCTTTACTAACTTTCAGTGCATTGTCAGATGCGCATTGTTTATTATTTTTATTGTTTATACTGTTATTGTTTATACTGTTATTGTTAGTAGGTCGGTTTTCGACAGGTCTATTTTCGATAGGTTCATTTTCGACATATCGAAAAGATACGTTTTGACCCTTTTCTATATTTTCAAAAATCTCCTCTAAGTTTTTTTTCACTTCCAGTTCATGAGTCACTTTATAAATATTTCTACTTTTCAAATTTCCAAGTGTTGTCTTTCTTTTCTCTACTACTCCTGAACCGATAAGCAACGCTAAATGCTTATCTAAACGATGCATGCTCATGTTCAACTCTTTTGCCATTAATTCCTTAGTTGGATAACACTCATCATTATCGCCCGCCATACTTGCTAAATATGCATATACTGCTTTAGCTTCCGGCGTAAGTTTTGGACTTCTTACTACATCTTGATAAACCACACCGAACGCTCCTTTCTTCTTTCTCATTCACTTTGCAATATTTCCTCCTCAGTTAATCTTAATGCTGCTAAATCATCCGTTATCATACTTGCAAAACCTTTAGAAATTAGTATCTTCAAATCGTCCTCTGTTGCCCTTGTAAGGCGCATTACCGGATACGCCTCAACAACTCCATCATCATCGGCATGCATGCCTAAATGAAATATAAATTTTGAGAAGTTGCCGGCATTTTTAGAAATCTTGTTGATTCTGTTACTCTGAAACTAAACATTCGTCTTTTCGCCATTATTCACTGCCTCCTTTCCGTCATAAATGCGCTCATAGAAGTATTTTGCATTGATCTTGCCAGCCATGACAATGAACCCCTTTTCGGTCATTTCCGCGTTTAGCTGGCGTATCAAGTTATATGCTCGACTTGTGCTGCACTCCATGATCTGCGATACATCAGCAGCAGATAAGAACCGCTTTTCTTCTGCCATGCTTTCACGCTCCTTTCTCTTCCTTGGCTGCGATCTCATTCAGTCCAGATATAATTCCCTTAATTGCATACTTTTCCATGTACGTTGGCACGGAATAGAACTTATTAAGCTCTCTTAAAATGATCTTTGCCTGTTCTTCTTTACTCATAGACATTCCCCCTACCCGTTCTTTTAACGTATTCCTCAGAGATCATCAGCTCTGTTTCGTCTACTTCTGGATCTGCATCCGGGTTATAAGTCATAGTGATTCCCAAAACCACATTATCAACGGTTCTTTCAAGATAAATCATCACACCGGTTTCTTCTGCATTGATTGCAGTTACAACCCCTGTCACTGTGTACCCCTCTAAAATTTTCGCGTTTACCTCTGCATAATCTCTAAATTTTACCTGTGCCATTCTCTTTCCTTCCTTTCTCTCTTACTACATCGCCGCCAGGCTCTTTAATCTTCTAAAATTTCTGTCACGTCTACGCCAAGGGCCTCCGCGATTCTTCCAACGGTTCCCGGCTTGCATGTACCTCTTGAATACACGCTACAAATTGTGTTCACTGGCATTTCGGCTTTTTCTGCCAAGTCGTTGCGGTTGAGCTTTGCACGTGCCATTGCAATTTCTAATTTCTTCTTGCTTACTTTCATTTCATCACCTCGCAATTAAATTGTTTATACACGCAATTAAATTCGTGTTATCTTCATTATAGCAATTAAATTGCGTGTGTCAATATATAAAATAATAAAAATTGAATTTAATTGCGTTATATGATATTATTTTTTCAGAGGTGATTGAATGTTAGAAAATAATACTATTGATAATAAATTTATTGGTTTTAAAATCAAAGAGCTTAGACAAAAACAAAATATGACCCAAAAAGATTTAGCAAAAATTATAGGAAAAACCGAAAGCTCTGTACAAAAATACGAACGTGGTGTTGTCGAAGTTCCACTAAGTGTTCTATGTGATATTGCAAATGCGTTGCATGTAAGCATTCTAGTATTACTCGACATTCCACATCTTACGCAGTTAGCCCAAACAGCCTTAGATAATGGGAATATTGATTTTGCCGACTTTATTTTAGATATTGCAAATCTTCAGTATGATAAGAAATATTCAGAAGAACTACGGTTAGAAGTGTACTATGAATTATTAAATGAAGATGGGAAAAAAAAATTATTAGAATACGCAAAACTACTATGTGACTCTGATGACTATCGTCTACCAGATGAACTACTTGATGAAGAGTGAATTCGCTCAAATTTGCGCACCTTTCCGATTGTATTCGTCTAAAGTCAATAAAACTGACCTTAAAGATGCAGATCAGAGTTGCACCGATGTAACCACATCAATATTGATTTGGTATCTTCGTACGGAAAACGTACGAAGCACAACTAAGTAGATATTATCGACTCTGCTGTCGGCTTAACTGACACCCAAACGGGCCTGAGTGGTGGAACCTTGCAACAGAAAAATTTTATCATTTGCACTACCCCGGTCAAATTGTCCCCGATTCGACATCAATGTCGAGGGGTGCTCATGCCGTGAGTGCCGGCTCCGCGGCAATGCGGAAACGCTCAAATTTGAGCGAAACCCCGAATAAAAAAGTACGGGTTCAACGGGCTGATTTTTCAGTTCACCACAATTTTGTGGTTACACGGCGCCAAATGGTCCCCAGTACATTGACAATATAATATATTTACCCAGGCAGCCGGGGGACATGCTCTCATCTGATCCGAGCCTTACGGAAAGGATGATTATTATGGTTTCATGGAATGACTTATTTACTTTCGTCATCATGCTGATGGCAATACTGACTTACATAGATAACCACAGAAAACATAAGAAATAGCCGTCCTGCTCTCTGGTAAAGTTTAGGAACGGCTATCTCTTGATAACTTAGTATTAAATTCGCCGGGTCGGGTGAAGTGCACTCACCTTCCGGCTGCCTCGTTAAGTATATTATATGCATTGAATGCGAAAAATGCAACATATTTCTCTTTTACTACATCGCCGCCAGAGATATAGAAAAGAGGTAATAATATGCCAGTATTCAAGGATGAATCAAGAGGATCATTCTATGTAAAGACCTATTACACGGATTACACAGGTGCGAAAAAACAGAAAATGAAACGCGGATTCAAGCTGCAGAGAGACGCCAAGGAATGGGAACGAGAATTTATGACCAAACAGGCAGCACAGCCCTCTATGTCGTTCAAGGCACTTGCAGATCTGTATCTGGAAGATAAACAGGCGCACACAAAGAAAATAACCTATGAGACAAAAAAGAACCGGATTAATACGTGGATCCTGCCATATTTCAACACACAGCCAATTAATGAAATCAGTGCACCGGATATAAGGAAATGGCAAGCTGATTTAAAAGAATCTAAAAATGCAAACAATGCCCCTTTATCCGCTGGATATATGCAGAATCTTGTCATGGAACTGTCAAGCATCTTTAATTTTGCAGTGCGTTTCTATGGTCTTGCTGTTAATCCCTGCCACATTGCCGGGAATACCGTAGGGAAGAAAACGCGCAGCCTTAACTTCTGGACAAAGGAAGAATTTGATAAATTCATAGACACCTTTGAGAAGTCAAGCCCTTATTATGTGGCTTTCCTGATGCTCTACTACTGCGGTATGCGTATCGGAGAGCTGGAGGCTCTCACTGCTGCCGATGTGGATCTGGACGCAAACACCATAACCATTAATAAAACGTATCATCTGATTAACGGAAAGGGCATTGTAACCACTCCAAAGACTCAGAAAGCAAACAGAACCATCATCATACCGCCTTTTCTATCTGCTGTTATCCGGGAATATGAATCGCACATATACGACATAGAAAGCGATATGCGGCTTTTTACGGCTTCACATTCCACCTATGCCCGACAGATGGAAGAACACACCAAACAAGCTGGAATTAAGCGTATACGACTTCATGACATAAGACATTCACATGCAAGTCTTCTAATTGAGATGGGTTTTTCTGCTCTCCTTGTATCAGAACGGCTTGGACACGAAAACGTATCAACCACATTAAACATCTATTCGCACTTGTTCCCATCCAAACAAATTGAGGTTGCGGAAAAATTGGAAAAATTATGCGCTGACAACACTTATTTGTGATACTGAAATGATACTAAAAAATTGCACAGACAAAAAAATAACGGGAAAAACAAGCCTTATTTATATGATTTTCATCTAAAAATAAACCAAAAATCATGTAAAATCACAACTTGCGATTCCCGTTGTCTGCTCTCTTTTATTTTTCATAGAAGTTCTTATTTTCCCTTGTGACACATTGACAATATAATATATTTACCCAGGCAGCCGGTGGACGGTTGCGCCTGCTCCTCCGAGTCTTGATATAGGAGGACGGCAATATGGTTACATACTCAGACTTATTTACATTTGTTATCATGATATGTGCGATCATTACGCTTGTTAGAGATAATAGGCAAAAAAACAACCCCTATTTCTTTTGCGAAATCTCATATACCTGCACAATTTTCTCCAGATCCTCCACAAGCCCCTCTTTTGACAATACCCTCTTCGCCTGCATGCCGTAGCTTATCGCCGCCTGTACATTTTCCAGACGGTCATCAAAAAACAAACATTCAGATGGATTTAACTCATATTTCTCACAGATTGCCGCATAAATCGCCTGATCCGGTTTTGCTTTGTGCACCATATAGGACACGATCAGTCCGTCAATATCATTCATGAAATCCGCGTATTCTGTATGCTTTTTAAATAATTCTTCTGAATAGTTTGATAACAGATATATCCCATATCCCTGGATTTTCAATTTGTGTACAAGTTCCCAGACTGCAGGTCTTGCTACGGGCATATACTCTCCATGCCCGATAAACCAGCGGATCACCTTTTCATCTGCCGGATATTTTCTACAATAACGCTCAATGATCTCCTGCTGCGGGACGGTTCCCAGATCAAGCAGTCCCCACAATCCTTCCGGATCATCAAACATTTCCGTTCCAATGCGTACTGCTTCCGTTTCTGTAAGACCATAATCCATCAGCATATATTTCCACCGGTAGGAGAGTAAAACATCCCCCACATCAAAAATAATATTTTTTATCTGTTCCATAATCTTCCTCGTTTCTATCCTTTTAGAGACAATGCACAGTCACACGAGTTCCATCTTCAAACTCTCATTTTTTAATTTCGACTGATTCTAACACAGAACGGATTCCAATGTCAAAAATACCGCATCTGTCCATTGCAAAACAGATGCGGCAGCCGTCTTATACCTGATTTCCTACAATTTTATAATAACTTCTTGATGTAACTGCAAAAACCGCCAGATAGATCAGTCCAAATACCAGTACTGTACCTGCTAAGCACCATGCAAACAGAGTGCCGTTATACAATGCCACCAGTGCAAGCATTTTTTTCAGCATCGGATATGCTGCCGCAAGATGACATGCCGCCGTGACAAGCGGCAGGAAAAATACCGTGCGCACCTGGGAACGGATCGAGGCTTTCACCTCGGCGTTGCTCATTCCGACTTTCTCCATGATGGCAAACCGCTCTTTGTCTTCATAGCCTTCGGATATCTGTTTGTAATAGATGATCAGGACAGTTGCCATGACAAAGAGCAGTCCCAGGAAGATTCCAAGGAAAAACAGTCCGCCGTACAGGCTGTAGAATTCGGCCCTGCCTTCCGTCCTGGTTTCGATTCCATAGAAAAAGGCGTGCGGTGCAT
>ERZ791645.1044-NODE-1044-length-19529-cov-2.295060_pt1 | contig 19529 bp, 9 predicted proteins | sample MGYA00509939_ERZ791645 | MGnify/ENA primary metagenome ERZ791645 (study PRJEB30046, sample SAMN00715249) | human gut metagenome | study: EMG produced TPA metagenomics assembly of the A metagenome-wide association study of gut microbiota in type 2... | reverse complement strand
TTCCTCTGCTTGAAACCAGAGTTTCATCCGCTTGGAACCGTTGGTTCCGGCATATGGAAACGAATGGACCTACGCATGACCTGTCGGCAAAGTCCGGTAGATATAGCAGCACTGTGACAGCAAAAATTGCCATCACAGTGCTGTCACTAGTTGCTGTCACTGCTTTACTTCTTCATTATAAGCGAGTTATGCTCTGCTTTGTGACGGTGACAGCAAAACACATATTTATTTTTCTATAGAGGGTTATTGGAGTTTCTTCCCCCAATATGTCTTTTGATTACCCTGGGCCGCATACACAATCGTATGTGTCCGCGGACTGGCTTCCCAGTCGACTTCACGTTGCAGATAGAGTACTACTCCGGCGCTTGTCGTGATGGTTTGAGTCGCTGCATCAAATGTCCATGTAGCATTTTTCCAGCTGCCGGAAGTTATCTTATGCGTACCGAGATCATAAGTCATCGTTTCGGACGTTCGTTGGGTGCCCGTACTGGTGGTCAATGCCAGATGTTCCCAGTCTCCGGCTATTTCATTTTCCGTGATAGGCGCTTTCGGAACGGCTCCGTAACGTTCGGGCATAACGAGAGGCCAGCCGTTGGCATCCCAGCGGATGCTGCGTACATGTCCCATCATGATGGCGTTGGAGTATTCATTGCCGCCTACGTTCACGGGGAAACGTCCTTGTGAAGTATAGAACCAGTTGCCGGCTCCGTCATCGAAGATGCCGCAATGGGAAATTCCTACCCAGCCGTAGCTGTTGTCGAACCGGTAAGGAGCAGTCAGTATCGGATATAGTTGCGCGCTTCCCATAGCGGAATTTCCGTGTATGTCTACATAAGGGCCGTCGATGTTTCTGGAACGGCAGACACGTGTATTATATTCTACCGACAGTGAACCGTAAGCCAGGAACAGATAGTAATAACCGTCACGATAGATCACTTCGGGACCTTCGGATGCCTGCCAGCGGCTGGTGCCACGTGTGGCGATTATCTTTCCATAACCCGAATTGTCTTCTCCTGTGATGTCCCAGGGATTTCCCAAAGTATTCAGCGGCTTGCCGTCTTCCGGATTTACCTGTAGGGCAGCGATACCGCTGTGCCATGAACCATAGATCAGCCAGTGTTCGCCATTTTCCGTTATTATATAAGTAGGGTCGATCGCATTGATTTTAAAATACCCTTCCCAGTCATTGATGCTGCTGCGCCCATAATCCGTCTTTCCCTTATCGCTGGCAGAGCAGACAACGAATCCTTTGTCTTCCCATATATTACTTGCCGGATCGGAAGTTTCCATCAGTCCGATAAACGCGCGTTCGGTCCATGAACCGTCAAAGTTGCCGTTGTTCTCAATTTCCGGTTTTCCGGTTTGGATGTAGTTCGTGATTACGATGGAATAATACATACGGTATTTTCCGTTCGATACTTTTCGTGCAACAGGTGCCCAGTATCCGTAAGACGGATTGTCAATCGGTTCCAGTCCCATCTCCTGACGGTAGGCATTCAGCTTTTCTTTGATCCATGTCGGGGGCGTTTCACTCATGGTTGCTCCCAGATACTCCCAGTTTACGAGGTCTTTGGAACGCCGTGCGTGGAAGTGTCCGTTTCCGCTGTGCGCGTTGCCGTAAGAAGCGTCTGTCTGATACATATAGTAATATCCGTCATCGGCTTTCATTACCGTAGGGTCGTGTACGTTGGCAAGGTTCCAGTCATAACGGTTGCTCCAGGCTGAGAAACTTGTGTAGTCGTCTACATACGTGGGTGCTTCGTACGCTGCCAGTTCATCGCTCAGTGTCTCGGCGGGAGTCGTGAAAGAAGTTTCCTCCGAGTATCTGGGCTCTTCGTTGTAAAGGGTGACAAAGGCTCTTACGTAATACGTCGTTTGTGGAGTCAGGCCGGTCAGGGTCGTACTGATTTCCGATCCTCTGACTTCGGAGGTCGTGTCATAAATGTCCGGATGGGATGCCGTGGCGTAGCAGAATCCCCGTTTGACGATATTCACTCCTTCCGTTCCGCTGATATTGGCGGATAAGGTTGCTTTGTTGTACCCCACATTCGTATATGCCGGCGTTGTGATGCTTAAAGCTCCTGATGCGGAGTTTTCATCGTCGTCGCTGCACGCTGCCAGAGCGAGCGTGCAACAGAGTAGAAGATAGATGGTTTTTAAGTATTTCATATCTCAGTCTTTCTTTTTTAGATTGTTTTGATGTTTATTCGTTAGAAGCGCTTCCGGTGTCCCATCCCGGATTCTGTCCCAGATTGGGTGCCCGTTTCACTTCGTTGGCAGGTATCGGGAAATAGTAACTCTTGGGATTGACAAACGTGCGTGAATTGACCGTTTCTGCCAGTCCGAAGGTATAGGAGGGAGTATCTGCGTTGCCGGTGACCTTCACTCCATAAAGATTCAGCAACTGGTTGTAACGGGGCTTTCCGGTTTCTCCCGTAGAGGTTACATTGTCATATAGTTTCCAGCGGCGTACATCGAAGAAACGATGATCTTCGAAAGCCAGTTCGATGCGTCTCTCGTTGCGGATACGTTCGCGGAGTTCACTTTGCGACATATCTGCGTAGGCCGGCATACCGGCACGGGCGCGTACCTCATTGATGTAACTGTATGCCTTGGCAGGACCTTCCGCTTCATTATAGGCTTCGGCGGCATTCAGCAGAATTTCGCCATAACGGAAAATCATCCATGCGTGAGGATAGGTGGCCGGTTCTTTGCAGGAAATGTTATTCACGAACTTTTTCAGATAGTATCCGGTGTAGGTGCCTCCCATGGCTGAGGTGTAATCCACTCCTTTGTCCGCATCCGAGTTGTAGCGTACGTCGATGGCACGTCTTTCTTCTTTGTCGGCACGTCCCCACATCATGCCTTGATAGAAGATGGTTTGTGCCAGACGCGGGTCACGGTCTTTATACGGATTGGCGGCATCGTAGGTACTGCCGTTCTCATCGATCCGTTTGCCGTTGCTCATTTCGTAAGCGTCCACCAGATTCTGTGTCGGGTTGGTACGTCCGTTTCCGGAGAAAGAACCGGTAAAGCCTACCGGCAGGAATACTTTTTCTACCTGATTGGTATTCCATACAGAGCGTGCAAGGATAATTTCATTGTTGTATACCGGATTGGTCGTGAAACATTCGTAATAGTCATTCTCTGGATTTCCCGTATTGTACAGTCGGTAAGGGTAACTTTGCTTGTTATTCTGAGTGATGAAGTCGGCTGCTGCCTGCGCCGCATTCGCCCAGTATGCGGTGTTGCCGTCCGGATTGTTCAGTTTGGAAGCACGGTAGAGCAGGGCTCTTGCCTTTAAAGCATAAGCGGCGGCTCCGTTGACACGTCCCCAGTTGGATGCTTCATCGCTGTAGCGGAAAGGGAGCTGGTTTTTGATCTGGTCGCATTGGTCGGCTACCCATTCAAGTGCTTCGGCAGCGGGAGTACGGAACATGTTCATTGCCGAAGGATCGGACAAGTCGAAGATGATCGGTTCGCCGGATTCATCTTCCGCAATGACAGGGGCAGCGCCGAACCAGCAGATTAAGTCGAAATGGAAGATAGCGCGAAGCAGTCTGGCTTCTGCACAGTAACGGTCGTAAAGGCGGTTGTCATCGCCGTCTTTCTCCGTATTTCCTACTACGGATGCCTTGGCGTTCTTCAGAAACATATTACATTTCCGAATCCCGTATAAGTCGGTGTTCCAGAAGCCCAGCAGGGGATGGTCGCCGGCGGTGTATCCGTCGCTGCCGATCTTTGTATAATAATGAAGTCCCCAGCAGGTCACTGCATTATCCGTCATACAGTCACGTGAAGCACCTGTGAACTGGTCGTCCGACAGTGGCGCCAGTCCGTCCGGCAGATTCGTGTAGATGTTGGCGAGGAACTCGCGTGTCAGGTTCTGGTTATTGAACACTTTCTTTTCAGATAAGGAGGCATCGTACTCTTTGTCGAGGTAGTCGCTGCACGAACTGCCTGCGAGTGCGAGGACCAGAGTAACTATATAAGTTGATATTCTTTTCATAATTCTTTGCTGTTTTATTGAATGATTAGAATCCGATATTCACACCGAACGTAAATGAACGTGTCTTGGGATATGCCCAGATATAGTTGGTCGGGTTTTCCGGATCAAAGCCTTTAGGCAGATGGCTCCAGTTGCACAGTTGTAGCCGCTGAAGTAAAGACGGCATTTCGTCATATTGACTTTAGAAATCAATCGTGCAGGAAGCGAGTAGCCGACTTCCACATTGCGCAATGAAAGGAAGTCTCCGTTGACTACCCAGATGGTAGACTCATTGTATGGATAGTTCCGGTCGAGGTCACTGAAGGAAGTAGACAAACGCGGATATTTGGCGTTGATATTGCGCGGGTCTGTCGGATCATCGGTATAATATCCCCATGTGTTGGTGATTTCATGAGTGGAAGTACCTCCCCAGCCGAAACCATAGTCCATATTCTCGCGACAGGGAACGGTGCGGTTCAGATAAGCCGTCAGCACGGCACGTGCGTCGAAACCTTTCCAACTGAAACCTAAACGGATGGTCGGGATTAATTCCGGAATATTTGTGTATCCGGTCGGTACTTTGTCGTAGCTGTCTATTTTACGGTCGCCGTTCGTATCCTGGAATACGGCATTGCCGAGCTTGTATTTACCGGCAGCGTTCCACGGATATTTCTGAGGATTGGCAACGGCATCTTCATACGACTCCGGAATCAGGTCGGGATTACTGGCCCATTGTTTCCAGATCAGGAGCTGGCTTTGGTCGATCCGGTTGCCGGTTCTTGCCTGATAAGCGTAATCGGGAGTCAGTTCATCCATTTCGGTGATCTTGTTGGTGTTGAAAGTCAGCATACCGTCGATATAGTATTCAAAATCACCGATCCGGTTGCTATGTCCTAAAGTGATCTCAAAACCTTTCGTTTCGGCCTTGCCGTAAGAGTCTTGCGGAGCGTTTACACCGAATAAGCCGGGCACGGTGGAACGGGATACCAGAATATTGGAACGCCATTCCTTGAAGAAGTCCACAGAACCGTAGATTTTCTTGTTCCACAAGTCGAAGTCAACGCCGAAGTTTGCCATATCCGAGATTTCCCATTTGATATTCTTGTTGCCGGCTGTCGATTCATATACACCTTCCGTGTAAGATTGGGAAGTACCGAAATTATATCCGCCTCCTTCGGTGAATGTACCTTGGTACGGGTAGCGGCTGACGCCTGTCACAGCTTGTCCCGCCCGTCCGTAAGAAGCACGGAGTTTCAGGAGATTCACGAACGAGTTCTTCAGCCATGATTCTTCGGAAAGTACCCATCCCACGGAACCGCCGGGGAATGTTCCGAAGCGTTCGCCGTCGGCATAATTATCACTGCCCATGCGGGAGATATTACCGGAAAGGATATACCGGTTGTTATATACATAGGTAGCCTGTGCATTATAAGAGAGGTAGCGGTTGGATGATTCCTGTCCGCGTACTACATTCTGATAAGTACGGATAAAAGCCTGGGCATTGACGGCATGTTTGCCGAATGTATGTTCGTATGCCAGTCCGCCGTTCATATTGAGATTATAGTAATAGTCACGTGGAGAAGTGGTGGCATTGGGCAATGCTTTGTACGTTCTCATGCGTTGGTATGTATATTCCGACGGGTCGTTGACATCAGCCATATAGTTATAGTAGTAGACATTGACATCGGCTTGCTGCACCTTCTGGAATGTTTCGTAAGAGTCGAAACTGAACGTCATCTTGGCTTTCAGTCCGGGAACGAGGGCATCCAGGTTTCCGGTAGCCGTTACGGTTGTATAGAGGTGACGGCGGCGGTTCTGTTCCACACCACGTCCGGCGATTTGTGCGGCACCGTTTTTACTGTCGCTGCTGGTCGGCATAAAGAATTCACCGTTTGGGCAGAATACGGGATACACCGGAAGATTTTCGCCGGCTCCCCAGGTAAAGAGGTTCCATACGTCAATGCCCGGTTGGGAGATATTGTCGATACGTCCGCCCAAGTCCATCGATACATTCAGAAACTTGTTTACATCGATGTCGATGTTCGAACGCAGGTTGTAACGGTTCAATACTTCCTGTGTGCTGTATCCTTCGTTCCATTCCGTCCATTTGGTGTCGAACAAACCTTCCTGGCGGAGATAAGAGAAGGAGACATAGTAGCGTGCACGTGCATTACCACCGCTGACAGACAGGTTGGTACGGTATTGCGGAGCTGCATCCCGTAGCATGGTGTCGTGCCAGTTCGTATTGAAGTATTTGTATTTGGCCATTCCTTCCAACTGCTCACCGTTGCAGACACGACGGTAGTATTCCAAGTCTTCATCGGAATATTCGGGACTTAATCCGTCCAGGTATCGTGCCTGATTACGGCTCAGCGCATAGTTATAAGAGTTCTGGCTTTCGGGAATTCCGGCAATAGTCTGGAAGCCGACTTCTTGTGTAAAGTTGATTTTAGTCTTACCGGTTTCTCCGCGTTTGGTCGTTACGAGTATTGCGCCGTTGGCTCCACGCATTCCATAGATAGCGGTGGCGGCGGCATCCTTCAATATCGTAATCGATTCAATAGGGTAGGCATCGAGGAATGAGAGGTCACGTTCCACATTGTCAACGATGATCAGCGGACTGCGTGCGCTGGCATTCATGGTACGGATGCCACGGATATACATAGCCGTTTCACTCCATCCCGGTTCGGATTGCGCCTCATACGTCTCTACACCGGTGACAGTGGAGGTAAACGCATTCTGCAAAACGGTTACCGGATGTTTTTCCAGTTCTTCTCCGGTGACGATGGAGGTGGACTCTGTCACAAACTTCTTGGGTTTGCGGTTGAAAGGAAGCGGAGTCGTATGAGCATATTCATCCAGGTCGGCATCCATTACAATCTTGAAGTTCTCATCAAAGTCGGCAATGGCTGTTGCCGGCAGATAGCCTACGCTGCTTACATAAAGCTCGTCGGCAGGTTTTACATTCTTCAAAGTGAAGAAACCGTCCTTGTCCGAGAGTGCGATGCGGCTTGCTTCCGCTACGTTGACCACCGCACCTGCGATAGGTTCACCCTCTGCATTTACGATTCGTCCTTTCAGGACTTTAGCATCTTGCGCCCATCCGTTGCCCAGCATGAAAGCTGTGGCTACGGTGAGCAGGATTCTTTTGAATCCTGTCTGTATGTTATTTAATTTCATCGGTTGCATATTCATTCAGTTAATTGTTCCAACCCGGGTTGTTTTCGATATTCGTTTTCCATACTTCTCCTTCCGGTATCGGGTAGAGATACATTTTCTCCGTAAATACCCGGTTCTGGGCAACTTTACGTGTATAGACAAACTTTCCGTTTTCCTTGGTAACCTCCATTCCGTAGATAGGACGTGCCAATGCTTTTTCCGCTACATTCCAGCGACGTACGTCCCATGCGCGATGATCTTCAAAAGCGAGTTCGACGGTACGTTCCTTGCGGATGAAGTTACGGCGGTCGGCAATGGTCTGAAGATCGCTGCGGTCTGTGAGTTTGGCAGTCATCCCTACACGGTCGCGGAGAGGCTGGATGGCATTCAGTACGTCGGTACGTGACCCGCCGGCTTCATTCAAGGCTTCTGCATAGTTCAATAAGATTTCCGCATAGCGGATGATAATCCAGTTACGGTAGTTGCTGCCGGTATGGTTATTGTTCAGGATCACTTCCGGAATATACTTGCGGGTATAGTATCCGGTCGGCGTTGCATTTGCATTTCCTTGCGGGTTATCCCGTTGTCCTTTAAGTACATTAATTATGCCATTACCCCAGTTCACACCGTTGTAGAGCACGGTTGCCGCCAGACGCGGATCACGATTGCTGTAAGGATCATTGCTCTTGTATCCGCTGGCATTGTTGATGGCCGGAGTGGCTGTTCCATTATAAACAGGGGCGCCGGTTTCATCATAACTGCTGAAAGGAGACTGTCCGTTCGCCATATCGTACATATCCACTAAATTCTGTGACGGGCACAAACCTCCGTTGCCGCCTTCGCCTACCGGCGTATCGTTATAGATCGCTCCCCATCCTACAGCTACATCATTACGCCAGAAGATCGTTTCATTATTTTTCTCGTCATGTGCGTTCTTCAGGATGGCGTTGGTATAGCATGTCTTCGGATCGGTATCAGTCGTGTAGAGTCCGTAGAGTGTTCCGTAATCCGTCATGAAGCTTTGCGCTGCATCGGCGGCTTGCTGCCAGCTGATACCCGATTCACTTCTGAAACGGTCGCTTGCCATGTAGAGCATGACACGTGAATACAGTGCACGTGCCATTGGCTGGCTGATACGTCCGGGGTTGCCCGATTCGGCAGAAGTAGCTTTATCCATCAATCCTTCTTCGCAATCTTTCAGTTCTTTCAGAATGAAGTCAACTACATATTCTTTCAAGGAAGGGCGGGTGGTATAGTTGCTGAGCAAGTCTCCGTCCGGATCGAGTACATCTGTAACCAGGGGGACGGGACCGTAGCGGAGAAACATTTCCCAGTAGAAATAAGCACGGAGGAAATGAGCTTCCGCCTTGTATTGTTTCACATAGGTAGCGTGTGCTTCTTCCGAGTCATCCGTAGCTTTGGGCACGTCGTCGATGTTCTTTAACAGCATATTGCATTTGCGGATACCCCGGTAATAGTGTTCCCATGTGCCGGTGAGTTCAGTGGCGGCACCGCTGGCATAATAGTTACCGATGTTGAAACTTGTACGCGTGCCGCCGCTGGCGTAGCTGGTTTCGGCTAAGTCGGTAGCTGCATCCATCCATGAGTTGTTGATGCGGCAGGCACCGTGGCGCAGGAAGTTGTAAGTATCGAAATGGAACTCACGGGTAGTAGTCCATTGGCTGAATACCTCTTCTTCTGTCAGTTCGTTGCTGGGCTGTTTGTCCAGAAAACCACCGAATATATCTTCACAGGAAGTCAGGGCGATTCCGGCGGTTGCCAACCAAAAGGCGGTATATATGATTGTCTTTTTCATGTCTTATATCTGTTAGAATTTAATGTTTACACCAAAGTTCACAGTCTTCATAATTGGGTAACGGTTGGAACCTTCACTTTCCGGATCGCAAATCCAGCTTATCCCATGTGATGAGATTGTTTGCATTCACGTAGACGCGGCATTCGTTCATGGCTACTTTTCTGATCCATTTAGCCGGAAGCGAGTAGCTTAGTTCGATATTCTTCAGACGAAGGAAGTTACCGTTTTTCAGGAAGAACGAGTTCTTACGCTGATTATGGTCGCCGTAGCTGTCATAATGGAGCAGCGGATAGCTGGCATTGGCAAGGTTGTATGCTTCCGACTGGTTGGGATTCCAGCGATTCAGATGATGTTCTTTTACCTTACCGCCATTCACGAAAGCGTACATTGCTTCCGCATCATAATATCTGGAAACATGATCTACTCCCTGAAACATGATGCTGAATCCGATGCCTTTGTATTCGCATCCCAGAGACAAGGCGTAAGTGTTTTCGGGAACATCGCTATAGCCGATAAATGTTTCATCACGGCTATCGATAAATCCGTCTCCGTTCATATCACGGTATTTCAGGTCACCTACCTGTACATTGCCGAAAGTAGAAACCGGAAAATCGGGATTGTTCAAGTCGGCTTGGGTCACAAAACCATCGCACACCAGACCGAAGTATTGGTTGATCGGATGACCTTCCTGTTTGCGATAAGCTGTCTTTGTGGCGGGTTCGTCCATGTTCCGGATTTCATTGCGGGCGTGTGAGAAAGTCAGACTTGCATTATAGGTAAAGTCCTTTCCGATATGGTTCGCATGTTTCAGTTCGATTTCGAAGCCCTTGTTGTTGGTCTCTCCCAGATTGCCGGCAGCCATATTGACGCCTACCCATTGCGGACGGGTGAGGTAAGGAGTCAGGATATCGTTTCTCTTTTCGTAGAATACGTCGATATTACCGTTCAACAGTCCGTTCCATAAACCAAATTCCAGTCCCAGGTTGTATTTGTGAGCACGCTCCCAAGTCACTGCATAGTTAGGGTACTGGCTTTCATAGATACCGGTATATCCGGTTGTTCCGAAGTGATAGTCGTTGGCTATCTGTGTCCACACTGCCTGATACAGGAAACGTTGTTTTACGCCATTCACTTTGTATACATCGTTTCCTACTTCACCATAGGATGCACGGATTTTCAGATTGTTCAGCCAGTCTTCCGTTCCTTTCATGAAAGCTTCGTTGCTGATTCTCCATCCTACGGAGAAAGAAGGGAAGAAACCGAAGCGTCTGCCTCGCATGAAGTTTTCCGAACCGTTATAGCCGAAGTTGACTTCTGCCAGGTAACGGTCGTCGTAGCCGTATGTGGCACGCCCTACCAGTCCTTGGTAGCGTTCGGCAAGGTCTGCCTGATAACGGTAGTCATTCTGGTTGTACAGTGCCATAGCGGTGATATCATGTTTCCCGAATTTGCGTGCCCAGTTCAGCTGGAATTCCATATAAAGTTTATAAGTAGTAGTCTGGTTATTGCCCAGATAAGCAAGTTCCGTATCCGTATTGAACTGGGTATAAGCGTCTATTGAATTATAATTAGTACGGTCATTCAGCTCATAAGTGGCAAAGTCGGCATTGAAAGCACGCATATAGTAAGCGTCGTAGTCGAAAGATACCATTCCTTTTGCTGCCAGCCCTTTGGTGAGCCAGTCCATCTTATAATCCACAATGAAATTTGTTTCATTGATCGTATTGGTGGAGCGGTAGAAACCGGCTTTGGCAAAACGTGCCACGATATTATTCTGGTATTGTGAGCTGCCGCTGTACAATGTCTTCTGGTCTTCACCTTCACCTACGGTATAGGATACCGGAAACAACCATCCCGGTGTATGATTCATTTCATAAAATGCCTGACTGTAAGTTCCGTCTCTCGATTCATTCGAGTTCGGTCCTCTGCGTTCTTCGAAACGTGTCCCGAAGTTGACGGAAAGAGTCAGGTCTTTGGTCATCAGGAAGTCGAGATTGGCACGGAAAGCGAAACGCTTGAAGCTGGAGTTCGACTTGTTTCCGTATTCGTCCTGGCTGAATTCCTTGAACAATCCCTGTTGGTTATAATATTCGGCAGAAGTAAAGTAACGCATACGTTTGGTACCGCCCTGTATATTGACATTGTAGCGTTGTGCCGGTGCACTGTTTCGCAAAACGGTGTCATACCAGTCTACATTCGGGTAGAGGAGGGCATCGATTCCGCTGAGTTGTCCTGCTGAGGCTCTTTTATACATTTCGATGTCGGATGCCGAATATTGAGAAGGCAGTCCGTCGTTAGCCAGCGCTTCTTCCAGCAATACAACCGAATTGTAAGAATCCAGATAAGTATCCTGGCGGGTAGGGGACTGTATTTGCCAGTTGGCGGTCAGGCTGACGGTCGGTTTCTGTTCTTTACCACGCTTCGTTGTAATCAGCATCACACCGTTTGCACCACGTACACCATATACGGCAGTAGCGGAAGCATCTTTCAACGTAGAGATCGATTCGATATCATCCGGAGCAATCTGTGAGAACTCACGTTCTACGCCGTCTACCAGAATCAATGGTTGGTTGTCTCCTGCGAAAGAAGCACGGCCACGGATATAAATCTTCATATCATCAGACCCCGGCGCACCGGAAGTCTGAGAAGTGATTACACCCGAAATCTTACCGGCAATCGCTTGTGAAATATTGGCTGCCGGAGATTTCAACAGTTCTTTGGAAGAAACCTGCGAGATGGCACCTACCACACTTTCTTTCTTCTGCGCACCGTATCCGACCACTACGACTTCATCCAGCACTTCCGTGTCTTCCTCCATAGTGATATTCAGTTTCGTCTTGTTGGCTACAGGAATTTCCTGTGTCTTATAGCCGATATAACTGATTTGTAACACGGCTTTCGGTCCGACCGTCAGTTTGAAGTTACCGTCAAAGTCGGTAATGGTTCCGTTTGTAGTTCCTTTTTCAATCACATTGGCGCCAATAATAGGTTCACCCAGATCGTCCGTAACGACACCCGTAATCGTTTTCTTCTGCTGAGCAATAACCGGAGCAGATGTTTCCTTTGCCTTATAACTCGACAGGACAATATAAGAACCTTTTTGGGAATAATTCAGTCCTAACTGGGTAGAGAGGTTATCCAAAACTTCCTTGATGGACTTACCGACCATATTAACGGATATCCTTTTATTTACATTTACACCGGCATCATAAATGAAAAGATAATCCGTCTGCTTTTCAATAGTATTCAAATAATCTTTCAGTGAAAGATTATCACCCTGCAGGGTGATCTTTTGCGATATCGCATTCTCTGCATGCAAGCAGAAAATGGCTGCAAATAATAACATATAGGTTATTCTCATAATCCTAAATAAATGTTTATGTCGTGATTTTAATAAGAGACAAAACCCCGACAAAGGTATTTTATTCATAACTTTGTGATATTTAAAGATTAATACTTGTGTTAGACATGTGTTAGTTGTAAGGCGGTGAATCTCGCACATTCATCGCCTTTTTACATTGTTTTTCGTGTTCCACTTCATTCCATAGGCATTTTCGTTTTTAATTTAAGGTTACACATTTACTTTATATAGATAATCGTATTATCGTCGCTGCGGGAAAAAGTAAAACGCGTACTGCGTTGCAACACCTGCAAAATGAAATCCACCCCGTCCGAAACACGACATTTACCACTACATTTATAGTCATGCAGACTTTTGTTTTGGATTACAATACGGATATCATACGTCTTCTCAAAGCGTTTCATCAAATCGGCAAAACGGATATCCTCAAAGCAAATCAATCCCTCTTTCCAACGATAATCATCCAAGTTACGGATCGATTCCACCACCATTTTACCTCCCGTCCATTCCGCTTTCTGCATCGGAGCAAGCCGGATGGAAGGACCAGGCTCCATTTTATTTGTTAACTCAATGGAACCTTCCAGCAGGGCAGCTGAAAATTCGCAATCCGACTCCGCCTCATTCACCCGAACATTAAACTCCGTCCCCAAAACTTTTATATCACATTTCTTTGTCTGTACGACAAATGGATGTTCCACATCTTTAGATACATCAAAATAGGCTTCACCTTTCAACGACACACGGCGGATATCCTCACTAAAAGAGGCCGGATAAGTCATTTCACTACAAGCATTCAGCCAGACATTCGTCCCGTCGGACAGGGTGAGGTTCGCCCGCTGCCCCGGAGGAACGACGATCTTGTTCATCTCCAATACAGGAGCCGATTTTCCCACATTATTAGATATGTATAGGGCAGACACTAGCAATACGGAAATTGCAGCAGCGATCTTCAGCGATTCTCTGATAACAAAAGGCAGGCTGAAACGGTGACCGGATTGCACCATGCTGCTATTTTTCGTCTTATGCAACAACAGCACATCAAAATATTTCCGCTCCCTTATCAGCTCTTCCCGATTCTTATCAGAAGCATCCACCCAATCGCAAACAGCCTCTTCCTCTTCAAAAGAGGCTGTTCCTGCAAAAAATCGATGTAATACATTTCTGTCCATACGTTATATAAGCACCTCTCGAAAGCAACCCCCTAAAATTTTATCCGAATATTTTCACCTTCCTTTATTTTCCGGTTGCTGATCGTTTTTCCGTCTGCGATAACGGCAACTTGCAGTTGATCGCCAAGACGCTTCACTTCAATATCGAATACTTGATTGAACGCGCAAATCTTACGCAGGTTCATATGATCCCACTCTTGCGGCAGGCGGGGAGTAAAGACAAACGAATTCAGGCCGGTCGGACGAATACCGAACATCCCTTCCGTAATGATACGGCAATACAAACCGCTTTCGGCAGACAGATGGCGCTGGTTGCCTTCCGGCCATGCCTCGATTGCATAAGGGACATGTTCACCCAACAGACGCTGGGAAGAATAGAATCTCAAATAATCGGTAGCCTTCTCCGTCTCACCGCAAGCATACACGCCACGCAACGCATACAAGGTGGAGCGATCCCAGAATGTTTCACTTCCGGCCTGCGTCAGCAAACCGTTCTCCGTCCACAGGCGCGGAGAGAACAACGCCTGGATGGTCGCATCTTTCCGATCCTGTATCCCGACCGTGAGCGGAATGCAGATCCAAGAACGCAGGACATCATTTCCTTCATAATATTTATAGGTATCAAATCCTTCGACGGTCCCGCCGAAATAGCGGTCGATATTTTTCTTCAGGGCTGTAGCCTGGCGAGCATAGGCAGCAACCGGCTTACCTAAATCCTTCCCTAAATAACCTGCTGAGATCAAAGCATCATAATATAAGGAAGAGGTACAAAGATTTGCTTTCCCTGCTGGGAAACGGTTTTCCAGTTCATCCGCATCGGAAGCCACAACACCACTCTCGTTCAAATTGCGCCGACAATATTCCAAGCACCATTCGATCAATGGCCACAACTTTTCGGCTTCTGCCTTATCTCCTTTGGACAAAGCATAACGGGAAGCACCATAAGCGACCATCGCCGCATCGCCACGATCACCGGCTCCTGCCCAAACATCAATGCCTTCCGCTATGATCGAGCTAGGCAACGGCTTGTATTCCGGATTCATGAAGCGGGCAAAATGTTCATACGAGCACAGTGCGGAACGGTTTCCGACCTCATATCCCAAATAAGGGAAGAAAGGGTTGATATATTCCGCCTGGTCGTTTGCCCAGATAGCAGCATAGTAGGATTCGCCTCCGGGGCCATGCATAAGGCCTCCTTTCGTATCGTAAATACTTTCCGCTCCACGGATTTTTGCAAAGGCGAACATTGTATTGATGACAGGATCGGGCGTATCCAGAACCAGGTTATCCCAGAATCCGGCAATCAAATCCTGCCGGGCCTGTAATTCCCGGTCAATATCTAACGATAGCTCGCGCTCATCCTTTTTGTATCCGGCAAAAGTCGCACTGAACGTCAACTCCTCACCAGGTTGCAACTGACGAGCCACCTGTCCGTTGATAGTCGAAACTAATTTATAGCTGCCATCCACCCCTTTCGCGGCATCTGTCTCGACAACAGAGCGTGAAGAAGGGATTTCCACCGATATCGCAGATTCACCTATATTCCGTAAAATATATTTTTCACAAAAAGCCGGATTCGAAACGGAAGGAAACAAGATACGTGTCAAGCCGAGTTTTCCCTTACGGGGAAGTGTGTATTCGCTCTGGACGACCATCGTGCCGTTCAACGTAACCTCCTTTACTTTCTCATTCAGCAAAGACTGCCCGTTTACCTCGACCATATCCGTCACGTTCCAGGCAAAACGACGCATCAAGCTAGCATGAGTATTATTCGGAATCGTGCGTAGCATCGGCCATACCATACTTCTGTTCAGCATAAAGGCGCCGTTTGCATCGACTCCGTAGCGAAGCACGGTCGAAACTCTCAACCCACTCATTTCAATATGATCCTCATGCGGAACCCGCTCATCCACCTGCCAGGTAATACCACCGGCAGAATTAATAGCCCAGCGATCGGCTGCCGATACGGAGAGGCAGCTAATCCATAAAAAAGATAAAAGGCAGTAAATCTGTTTTCTCATGTTACTTAATCAATAATGTGTTTTTCAAATTTCTTTTATAATAAGCACCTCAAAAGAGATATCCCCTAAAAAAATATCATTTTTTCTGAAATACTTTTGTTTCACATGAACAAAACAATCGTCATATAATCCTTCAACTTCACTTTCAATATCTTCAATGCTTTGGATATGTGGAACTCCACACTCTTGACGGAAAGCGAGAAATAGGCAGCGATTTCCGGGTATGTTTTATTTTCATAGCGGCTCATGATAAAGATCCGGCGGGTTTTGTCGGACATCATTGCCAATGCCTCATCCACGAGCCGTCCGGCCTCCGAACTGAAAATTTCCTGAGGATCGCAGGCTTCAAGGGTGGCAATCCTCAGACTATTCACCCGTTGCTGATGCTCCTGGATACGTTGTTCCACATCTTCGCGGACACGAAGATGACGAAGGTAATTCAGACATTTATGTTTGATCGCTTCCAGGATATAGGCAGGAATATTCGAATCGGAAGAAAGAGAATGGCGATTTTCCCAATAATACATGATTCCCTCAACAGCAATATCTTCCGCTGCCGCTTCATCTTGCAGGTACGTATTGGCGAAACGCACAAACAATCCGTGGTAATCGGCAAACAATTTATTAAAAGCTTTTATCTCCGAGGCTGTTTCCATAATGTCTCTTTTCGCCGATAAAGATAGTACAAAAAACGCTGTTTCCAGACTGTTATTTCAGAAAAACAATCTGAAAACAGCGTTTATATCTCCTCTCTCGTTTATGCGAATCAGAAACCCATGTTTTCAACCACTTATTTTACTTTTTCGAACCAAGGCAGGCGTTCCAGAGGAGCTGTCACTTCAATCGTTTTCGGTCCCTTGAACTTCTTACCCGTATCGTCTACCCATACACCTTCTGGCAGCATCACTTTGCGCGTGTGTTCCTTGGTCAGTACCGGGGCAACCAAATATCTGTCACCCAACATGAATTGATCCTTGCAATCAACGAATCCCTGGTGCGGAAACGCATATTCCATATGCCGGATGATCGGCTCACCGGTCTTTGCGGCATGATACGCCTGTTCCAGAATATATGCTCCCATCTTCTCATGCAGACGGGCATAATCACGGCAAATCGCCAGATGCTTTTCATCGAGGATGCGCCAAGGAGCCACCGAGAATTGCATCATCGGCATCAAGGCATGTACCTGGCAGGAACGCACGATCAGCTCTTGATCGAGCTTCGTCTGGTCTACTCCCAGGAAAGAGGCGAACTGGCCTCCGCCGATCATATCCGGACAGGCATAGGCATATCCCAGCAAACCGGCAGCAATCATATCAGGGATCAGCAGGCCGACCGCATTCCAAGAGTAATCTTTATCACCTAGACGCTGAACCAGCGCTTCACCTCCCATCTTCCATCCGGCACGATATTCGTTAAACGGGAAATCCAACCCGATCTTCGCCCAATACCGACACATATCCACTGAAGTAGCCGACTTATCGTAAAACTCCAGTTCCGGATCGTTATAATGACCGATATCACCGGCATCGAACTTGAAACCATCCGCCTCATATTTCTCCTGCATGCCGCGCAATTGTTGTTTCAGATGTTCGGCAGCAGCCGGATTGCTCAGGTCATAGCAGGCACTATAACCGTTCCACCACGGAATGATGGCCGCTTCATTCGTCCCCCTTTTTTTGATCAGGAATCCTTTCTGCTGAAGCTCACGAAACTCCGGGCTATCCGGACTGACGAACGGGCAAATCCAGAACATGATCTTGAATCCCTGTCTGTGCAGACGATCAATCATTCCTTTCGGATCAGGAAAACGTTCGGGTTTAAAGTCGAAATTGCCATAATATTTCTGCCAGTTGTCATCCACCATGAACACGCCGACCGGAAAATCATTCTCCAATACATGATCCGCATATTTCAGGATATCCTCCTGATTCTGGTTATACATCAGTTCGATCCAGGTATTATACTGCGGCATGGAAAAGAACAACGGATCCGGCAAATCACCGGAAGGTGGGAAATGTTTGGCAGAAGCAGCCATATAAGCATCCTTCAACGTACGGCCCGCCAATACCGGCTCCATCTTCTCATAATCGGAATACAAACGCAACTCTCCATTCTCTACCTGAAAAGAAAACGGCTTGTCACTCCAAATATACCGTCCCTCCGAAGAAAGCAGAAGCGGCACGTTCTGATTGTTCAGGTTCTCGGCAGAGAGGTCGAACAAACGCAAGTCACCTTCAAAAGGCATCTTCGATCCCAAGCCGACTGCACCGCCCCACCATTTCTCTCCTTCGAGAGACGTTATTTTCGATTCGTACTTGCTCGCAGCAAAGCAGGGCAATGCCAAGAGAACCAAGAAAAGGAGACAGATTGATTTACGTGTCATAATATATTCAATGTTGTTATGTTATTTGCCGAATATTTCCACAAATATACGTTTTACTGTCGAAATACAATCTCCTTCCGGTTCGCTCGAATAAACATTTGTTGCTTTCGTCCAGCGTTCCTCGATTGCATAAAAGTCGATAGCCGCCGTTTTTCTGCCATCCAAAAGCCGAGTCTGATAATCGAACCAGGTTTTCCAGCGCATATAATAGAAATCTTTCAGGATACCATTCCATTCGCGATGGGCATAATCGCGCAAGCCGCCTTCGTCGGCCGCCAATCGGTTACCCCAAGTCGTAATCTGTACACGGGCATTCCACTCGTACAATTCCTTTTCTTCAGGAGTATCTCCGAGGCTGCGGGCACGAGCGATCCAGGTTCCAACCTTAAATTCAGGACGCGTTGCCAGCAATTCGTCCTGCAACAGGATCAAACGCAGGAAACGGTCGGAAGCATCCTTATACAACTTTTTGTCGCCAGCGGCAAAAGCGGCCTCAACAACCTTCTCCGTAAGACGTCCTTTCTCGGCGATCGCCTGGCGGACGATATCGACCAAATCATACTCGAAATTATTGTTTCCCTTGAACTCATCGGCTACAGACACCATCATGGCGGCAGCACGAATCACATCGTTCGGATCATAATAGTCTTTCATCTCCGACCAGCTTGAAACCTGATACGGATGTTCGGTAGGACGGGCACAGAATACAGATTCATGAGTTCCCTGCTGCGTATTTGCATCCGGACAGTTATAGATGGAATTGCTCAACAGTATCCAAGCGTCCTGCACCGTGGGATTGCTCTTTCCGTAACGGGCAACCGTATACTCCCTCAACCACTGATCCTTGTCGAAACGCTGCGGACGCCAAGGCAGTTCCGTCAACAGTTCGAACATGACCGGGTTGTTTTCGCTCCCCTCCATCGTCATGCCGACTCCTTTCAGCGTTTTACCGAACGGACTTTCCTTCGCCTTATAGAACTCGTCGATCACGTGCTTCATCTTCCCGTGTAATCCAACGTTCCCACCATAGTTCAGCAACATACAATAAATCCAGTCATGCTGTCCGAACCCGTCCTTCCGGTACCAAGTAGATGCAGGATCTCCCCACTGCGGACGGCTTTCCGCGAACAGATCCAACACGATCAGATCTCCCGCCTCCAAATTTCCGATCATCTGCGGACGCGGGGTCGCGTGCCATGCCTGAGCCACCCAGACAGCTTTCGGATTATTTTTCTTCATTGCCTGCATAATGGCCTTTCCAGCTGCATCCAGATCCACGCCGGCCACACTTCCGCCTTCATGGAACGGGTCCATACTGTAATAGTCCGCTTTGCCGTACAGCTTGTTCATCTCTTTATAATATAAGGAAGCGATCTCCTCGAAACGCGGATCTGTCGGTTGCAAAAATGCCGGACGGCGATATCCGTTCCATAATCCCGGATCAGAGACATTCAAACCTAACTTCTCTTTTGCATTATGAGGAACCATACCGGAGTATCCGGGGAATACCGGTTCGATACCATATTCACGCATCCGCTTCACGATCCGTTTCTGCAAAGCGATCTGCTGCTTATACCAACTATCCGGATTCGGGCCGCCCCAACCTTCCAAGTTGTTCATCAACCACCA
>ERZ791645.1035-NODE-1035-length-19633-cov-3.030698_pt1 | contig 19633 bp, 13 predicted proteins | sample MGYA00509939_ERZ791645 | MGnify/ENA primary metagenome ERZ791645 (study PRJEB30046, sample SAMN00715249) | human gut metagenome | study: EMG produced TPA metagenomics assembly of the A metagenome-wide association study of gut microbiota in type 2... | reverse complement strand
CAGGTGCGGCGCGTGCTTGACAAACTGCGTCATGCCGACGGCCTCGAGCGCGTCGTCCACGCGCTTTCTGATCTCGGCGCTCGGCACGCCCAAATTCTCGGGAGCGAACGCGACATCCTCTTCGACGACATTCGCCACGATCTGGTTGTCCGGATTCTGGAACACCATGCCCACGCGCCTGCGAATTTCAAGCAGGAGCGATTCGTCCATCGTGTCCATGCCCTCGACATAGACCTTGCCGCCGCTTGGCAGCAGGACTGCGTTGAAGGTCTTGGCAAGCGTTGATTTTCCGCTGCCGTTGTGGCCGAGGATCACGACAAAGCTGCCGCGCTCGATGGTCACATCCACCCCGCGCAGCGCGCGGGTGTTCACCTGGTCTTCCGTGCCCGGATAGGTGAAGGCCAGGTCTTGGGTCTTGATCATTTCCATAAAAGTTGCGTTCCTTAATCGTTATCCCGAAAGAGCCTTTCGGGGATTCATCGCCGCAAAACGGCGGATTCCTTTATTCCGAGAACCAGCGGCCCGTCGCGCCGCAGGGCAGCGCGAGCCCCGTCTCCGTCACGGGCAGCCCCAGCTCGTCCCACGTGACCTTGCCGCCGTACTTTTCCGCAACGAGCAGGTGCAGCATGTAGCCGAGCACCGAGGGAGCGAGCCCCGTCGTATACGAGTTGATGATGACAAAAAGCGGCTTGTCCGATAAGACCTGCGCGCAGAGCTTCACGAACGGAAAAAGATTGTCCTCCAACTTCCAGACCTCTCCTCCGGGGCCGCGGCCGTAGCTCGGCGGGTCCATGATGATGGCGTCATACACCTTGCCGCGGCGGATCTCACGCTCGACAAATTTCGCGCAGTCGTCGATGATCCAGCGCACCGGCGCATCGGAAAGGCCGCTGACACGCGCGTTCTCGCGCGCCCAGTTGACCATGCCCTTTGCCGCATCCACGTGGCAGACCTGAGCGCCTGCCGCCGCACACGCGACCGTCGCGCCGCCGGTGTAGGCGAAGAGGTTCAGCACGCGGATGGGCCGGCCCGCGTTTTTGATCTTCTCGCGCGCAAAATCCCAGTTGACGGCCTGCTCGGGGAACAGGCCCGTGTGCTTAAAATTCATGGGCTTGACCTGGAATTTGAGATCCTTGTAATTTACCGTCCAGCTCTCGGGCAGCTTCTCCTTGTCCCAATGTCCGCCGCCCGAGGACGAACGGTAATAGCGGCCCTGCGCGTTGCGCCAGCCGCGGTTCGTGCGCGGCGTCTCCCAGATCGCCTGAGGGTCAGGCCGCACCAGAATTTGCTTTCCCCAGCGTTCGAGCTTTTCTCCGCCGCCGCAGTCCAGCAGCTCATAATCTTCCCAACCGTCCGCGATCCACATACATTTTCTCCTTTGCCGCATGGGCATACTTGTTCATAATAATCAATGTATTATACTACGCATTTGATTGAATAGTCAATGTATAAATCGTGAACGATCCTGCGCCATTCGCTTAATTTTCTTTTCCCGTGGACTTTGCCGCGCGCTTGTGGTATGCTGGCAGAAACGACACAAGGAAAGCTGGTCTTTTTTGATGGATAAACTGCTGCTGCACTCCTGCTGCGCCCCCTGCTCAGTCTACTGCGTGGACACGCTGCGCGCCGACGGGATCGAGCCCACGTCACTCTGGTTCAACCCGAACATTCACCCCTGGACGGAGTATGACGCGCGCCGCCGCACGCTGCTCGAATATGGGGAAAAAGAGCATGTAGAAGTGCATATTTTAGAGGATTACGGCCTGCGCGACTTTGTCCGCGCCGTGAGTGCGGATATCGACCACCGCTGCGCGCACTGCTACACCATCCGCCTCGGCACGGCGGCCAAATACGCCGCCGAACACGGCTACGACGCGTTCACATCGTCCCTGCTCATCTCTCCATATCAGAACCACGAGCTCTTAAAGGCCGTGGGCGAGACGATGGGCAAGAAGTACGGCGTTGAATTCTACTACCGTGACTTCCGCCCCGGCTTTCGCGAGGGGCAGGCCAAGGCGCGCGAGATGGGCCTCTACATGCAGAAATACTGCGGCTGCATCTTCTCTGAAGAGGACCGCTATTCGACCAAGATCGAAAAGGCGAAAAAGCGCTACGCCGAAGAATAAGCAGCTTGCAAAAGGCAAGACCCGTTGGATGCTCCAACGGGTCTTTTTTCATTCTTTCGCGGCGATCAGCGCGTCGTGCACGAGCTGCAAGGCGCGCTCTGCGTCGTCGCGCAGGACGTAAAAGCTCATGAACCGCTCCCCCGCCGCAACGGCGAAGACGGTGATCTCCGCCCGTTCGAGCGCCGTGACGGCTATCTTCTCTTTCTCGATGCTCGGCAGCGCGCCGCCGACCGCCGTGATGGCCGCAAGGCGGCTCCGCCCGCTCTTTTTCTGCGTCACGCCGACGACGCTTGCGTCTTCATCCGTTTCGCAAACGATGCTGCCCGCGCCGCCTTCCCTGCACGAGCGCACGGTGATGGGCACGCCGCCCGCCTGCGCGAGCGCCACGCTGCGGTCGTGAAGCACCTGTGCGCCCTTCTGCGCGAGCAGCAGCATGTCGTCATACGAGATCACCTCGCGCCGCACAGCGTTCTTGCAGATGCGCGGGTCAGAGGAAAATATCCCGTCCACGTCTGTGTAGATGACAAGCTCAGCGGCCTTCAGCGCCGCGGCGAGCGCCACTGCACTCGTGTCCGAGCCGCCGCGTCCGAGCGTCGTGACGTCGCCCCGCTCGTCGACGCCCTGAAAGCCCGCCGCGACCACAACGTGGCCCTCGGCCAGCTCCTTCCGGATACGCGCGGTGTCGATCAGTTCGATCTCCGCGTTCCCATGTGTACCGTCCGTTTCGATGGGGATCTGCCATGCGCAGAGGGATACCGCCTCCACGCCGATGGACCGCAGCGTCATCGCGCCGAGCGCGGCGCTCATCTGCTCGCCCGCGGAGAGCAGCATGTCGAGCTCGCGCGGCGAAGGCCGCTCGCTGATCTCCTTTGCCTTTTGCAGCAGGCCGTCCGTCGTGTCGCCCTGCGCGGAGAGAACGACGACCACGTCGTCGCCTTCGTCCACCCGCGATTTGACGATGCGCGCCATGCGCAGAAGATGCGCATAGTCGCGCACGGAGCTGCCGCCGAATTTCTGTACGATCAGGCTCATAAGAACCACTTCCAACAAAAAATGGATTGACAGCGCTCATCTCAGCCGCTGCCAATCCATCGTATGAACTTGTACGAGCCCGCGTGACTCAGGCCGCGAGGATATCGAAGCGCACCACGCCCTCAAGCGCGAGCGCCCGCGCCATCATCTCTTCGATCGACTCCTGCATTTCGGACGTCTCGGCCGAGATCGTCACCGCGGCACAGCCGTTGGTGGGAATACTCTGGTTGATGGTCAGAATATTCGCGCCCGAACCGGCAAAAATAGAAAGGACGTCGGACAATACGCCGGGGTTGTTCTTGAGCATCGTGTAGAACGTGATGATGCGGCCGGTCTTCATGTCGTTGAAGGGGCGCACCGCATCGCGGTACTTATAAAATGCGCTGCGGCTGATGCCGACGGTGCGGGCGGCGTCGCCCGCGGTGCGCACCTCGCCGGACTGGAGCATGCGCTTCGCCTCCGCCACCTTGATAAAAATTTCCGGAAGGGCCTCTGACGAGACCAAATAAAATTTCGTTGCAGGCGCCATAATGTTTCTCCTTCGCGGTCATCTGTCTTTATATGGCAGGATTTTAGCATATCTTAACGCATATTGCAACACTTTTTTCGGTGGGAGGTCTGCAAAATTTGAATGAAGAACGGCTGAGACGCTTCCTCACTTTATCGCTCGCGCTTTTCATGGGTGCATCTCTCTTTTATGTCTGCTTTCGCTATGTTCTGCCGTGGTGTTTGCCGTTTCTGCTCGCGCTGCTCGTCGCGGCGCTGCTGGAACCGGTCGTTTTGTATCTGCGGCGGAAATTTCACTTTCAACGTGGCTTTTCCGCGCTGATCCTGACACTGACGCTGCTGTTTCTGCTCGGCGGGCTGCTGTCGCTCCTGTGGTCTACGCTGCTTTCTCAGACGAACGCGCTGCTCGCCGCCGCGCCCGCGTTTTTCGACGCGATCCCCGCCGCAGCGGACGATCTGCTCTCCCGATTGGAGCAGTTCAGCGCGTCGAGTCCCGAATGGCTCAGCGGCTATCTGCACGAGCAGCTTTTCAGGGCCGTCACGGACGCGGACAGCCTGCTGCGCTCGCTGTCTTCGCGCGCGATGGCGTGGCTGCCGCCGCGGCGCTGCCGGGCGGCGTGCTCGCCATCGCGACGGGCGTGCTTGCGATCTTCTTCACCTCCGCGTCGTACCCCGAGCTCTGCGCGGCACTCGAACACGCCGTGCCGAAAGAAGCGATGGCAAAGCTGCGGCTCTTTCGCGGCGGCGTAATGCGCTCGCTTGCGCGGTGGCTGCGCGCGCAGGCAACGCTGTCGCTCATCACGTTTTCAGAGCTTCTTATCGGCTTTCTCCTCATGCGCCAGAGCTATTCCCTGCTGCTCGCCTTTCTCATCACACTGCTCGACGCGCTGCCGGTCTTCGGCACGGGCACGGCGCTCGTGCCGTGGGCGGTCTTCACGCTGCTGTTCGGCTTCCCGCCCAAGGCCATCGTGCTCCTCGCGCTCTACCTCTGCACGCTCATCACGCGCAACACGCTCGAGCCCAAGCTTCTCTCCGCGCAGGCGGGGCTGCCGCCGGTCGCGTCGCTTTTTGCGATGTACCTCGGCTACTGCACGTTCGGCGTGGCAGGGATGGTGCTCTTTCCCTTCCTCCTGCTGCTGTTCGCGCAGATTCGAAACGCAAAAGCGGAAGCTGCCGCATAAAAAAGAGAACGGTGAAAACCGTTCTCTTTTTATTGCTTTTTACCGGCCTGTGCCGCCGTTGTTGAGCAGCCAGTTGAGGAAATCCGTTCCCTGCTCCGGCGACACCTCCTCCGATCCCTCCGGATCGGTCGGATTGGTCGGATGCGCTGTCTCCCGCCGTGCCGGTGTTGTCAGACGGCGTCTGTGTGCCGTTGTCGCCGCCAGTGGTGGCATCACCGCCCGGCGTCGTGCCGCTGCCGTCATCCGGTGCATCAGGGTACGGCGTGGGCTCCAGCGGCGTTGTGTGCGTCGTGCACATGCCGCTGTACATCAGATCGCTGTATAGCTGCACTGTGCCGCTGTTCGTGCGCACCGGTTCGCCTGCAGGGATCGACGAAATGAGCCCTTCTTCGAGCTGTGCCTGATACGTTGCCTGAAGCGCGGCGCTCAGCGGCGTCGTGAGAAGCTCGCGCTTGTAGCCCCAACCGCTGCTGACGTTCGGCTGGCTCAGATCGAGCACATAGGCCGTCGTAACATTCGGGCAGTAGTCGGAGGCGAGCATGCCGGAATCGGCGCAGACGGTTACGCTGATGTGTCCGTCGCAGCTCAGCGAGGGCGCATAGTTCTTTGCGACCTTGACAGTCTGCGAGGGACAGCCGGACGAGGCCAGAAGTCCCGTCTGCGTGCAGACGGTCACGCTGACCATGTCGGCGCTGCTGACTTCAAAGTCCTTGTTCGGAAGGCCCGCGTGGACCTTGCTCATAAACGTCTTCCACAGCGTGGCCGCGGGGTTGCCGCTCGCCACGATGCGCGTCGGCGTGTCGTAGCCGACCCAGACCGCTGCCGTGTAATACGGCGTGTAACCGACAAAGTAACGGTCGTTGTTGCTGTTGGTCGAACCGGTCTTACCGGCGATGGTCATACCGGAGAAGTTCGCGCCCGTACCCGTACCGTTGCGCACGACGTTTTTCAGGAGCTCGTTCATCGCATAGGCGGTGCTCTCGTTCATCGCGACGTGGGACTCGGTCTTATTTTCAAGGATGACGTTGCCGTTGTGGTCAAGCACCTCGGTATACGTTCTCGGCGTGGTGTAAACGCCGCCGCGGGCAAATGTTGCGTAGGCCGCGGCCATCTCGCGCGTCGTCACGCCCTTGGAAAGGCCGCCGAGCGCGAGCGCGCCCGCCGCGGTCATATCGTCGTTCGTCAGCGTCGTGAAGCTTAAGTTTTCGGTCATAAACGCATACGACGCAGGCAGCGTCAGCTTGATGGCCGTGCGCACCGCCGTGGGGTTGGACGAATTGCGGATGGCGTCTTGCAGCGTCATAATGCTGCGGTAGCCCGAGTAGGCGTTCACCGGCCAGATGCTTCCGCCGAGCATTTCAACGGGATAGTCGTCGATAACGCTCGCGGGCGTGATGACGCCGGCGTCCAGCGCGGGCGCATAGACGCTCAGGGGCTTGATGGCAGAACCGCACTGACGCACAACGGTCGAATAGTCGAGCAGGAACCGGCCCTCGCGCTCGCCCACGCGGCCCGCAACAGCAACGATGTCGCCCGTCGTGTTGTCGATGATCGTCGCGCCGGACTGGAGCAGCTGGCCCTTGGACGAGGTGTAGTTCAGGTTATTGCGGTCGGCGTAAACGCTCTCCACGATGGACTGGATCTCGGGATCGACCGTGCAGTAGATCGAGTAGCCGCCGGTGTAGAGCATATCCTTTGCCGTTTTTTCGTTGTAGCCAAGCTGCTCGTGCATATCGGCGACGATGTCGTTGAACATACGCTCGACAAAGTAGGAGTCATATGTCGTGCTCGACGCGGTGTCCGCCCGGCTCGCCACGCTTGCGGAGGGAACGAAGTCAGGATCCCAGGTGAACACAAGCGGCTCATTTTTCGCCTGCTCGTATTCCTCGTCGCTGATCTTACCCAGCTCGTGCATCTTATAAAGAACGGTGAGCTGGCGCTCCTTGTTCTGCTCGCGGTACCAGTCGCCGCGCGCAGGGTCGTATTTATAGGGGAACTGCGTGATGCCGACGATAGACGCCGCCTCGGCGATGCTCAGCTCGCCTACGGTCTTGCCGAAGTAGCCCTCGGCCGCGGCCTCGATGCCGTAGCAGCCGTTACCAAAATAAACCTTGTTGAAATACGTCTCGAGAATTTCCTCCTTTGAGTAGTTCTTCTCGAGCCGCAGCGCGCGGAAGATCTCTGCCACCTTGCGCTTGATGGTCACCTCATTCTCGCCGGTCGTGTTTTTAATGACCTGCTGGGTGATCGTCGAGCCGCCGCGGGTCGACGTGCCGGTAAGCTTGCCGACAATGGCCTTGGCCGTGCTCTTCCAGTCAACGCCGTGGTGGCTTTCAAAGCGCTCGTCCTCAATGGAGATCAGCGCCTCCCGCACATGCTTGGGGATGTCGTCGATGCTGACGAGCGTTCGGTTCTCTTCACCATGAAGCTTCGTGAGCTCCACCCACTCCCCGCTTGTTTTATCCTGATAGTAGACTGTCGAGCTCTGCTTGAGCGTGTAGGCCGAGATGTCCACATTCAGATCGAGCGACGTGTGCACGTAGACCATGAAGATGGCGAAAAACATCAGGCAGGTCGTGAGTCCGATGGCTAAGATGGTGCCGATGACCGTTTTCGCCGTGCCGGACTTTTTCTTCTTGTGTGCCTGATGCGTGGGGTGCTGGGTGTGCTGTCTTCGGGGCGTCTGGTTTTCTGCGCGGTTTTCTTCCATAAAGCGCCTCCTCCTTTGCGATAGAAATATGCGCAAGCGCGCATAGCTGATTTTCAATAGTGATACAGAATATAGTATAGCACGGCTGTCAAGTGGTACGTATCTTGTCTTGCATTTTGCCGCAAGGTGCGGTATAATGCGAGCACAAACTTTCAGGAGGTGTTCCCCCATGAACGATGAGTTCGGCCCCAATTTCGTCACGCTGACCGATGACGAGGGCAACGATATAGAGCTGGAATACGTCGACGCACTCGAGCATAACGGCACGACGTATATGGCCTTCTTCCCCGTGGTCGAAGAGGACAGCGAGGACGAGGAAAACGAAGAGGAATACGGTCTCGTGATCCTCAAAAGCCAGATGGAAAACGGCGAGGAGTTCCTTGTCACCATTGACGACGAAGAGGAGATCGACAAGGTCTACGACCTCTTCATGGAGCAGATCCTTTCCGACGAAGAGTAAAACTTCGATTGCGACGGATTTTTTCCGAAAACTGAGATAAACTGAACATGCCCTGCGGGGTGCGTGATAAGTTCTTTTTAAACCCACATTTCGTCATAAGGGACGCCGGTACGCTCCGGTGGTTTGCAGGCCTCCCGGCTGCCGTCTGCGGCTGGACGTTGGAAGCAATAAAGCCGGACAGAGGCGACCCACCTGTCCAGAATGGTGCAGGTTTTGACGGGGCTTACACGGCCGCTGCGGGGCATCTTTTTATCTTTCCACGGATTGCACAAAATTACGTTTTTATTTTCTACGTCAGTTTAGACGAAAAAAACGTGCATTTTGTTCGCGATTCCTGTAAAATATTTTTACAAACTAAATTACCGTTTGGTAGCTGCAACGTAGTGCTTCGCGCACGGGCTGTACGGTCTCCTCTTTCGGGGAGATGATAAGGTCTGTGTGAGGAGCGCTTTTTTCTTTCCCCTTGCGGTGCCGCTTTCGCGGCGGGGAAAAGGCAAAAGAAAAAGGAGGAGCAAACTTATGAAACTTGTCACCAACGGTCGTCTCATCACCCGCGACGCGAGCGCGCAGGGGTATTACGAGCACGGCGCCGTCGCCTTTGAGGGGACGAAGATCGTCGAAGTAGGCGAGGAAGCGATGCTTCGCGCCAAGTATCCCGGTGCCGAGATCATCGACGCCAAGGGCGGCGTCATCATGCCCGCGTTCATCAACGCGCACACGCATATCTACTCTGCCCTCGCCCGCGGCCTTTCCATCGTCGGCAACAACCCGACGAACTTCTACGAAGTCCTTGACGGCACATGGTGGGCCATCGACCGCCACCTGATGATGGACGGCACGCGCGCCTCCGCCGCCGCGCTTTACATCGACTCCATCAAGCAGGGCGTGACGACCATTTTCGACCATCACGCCTCCTACGGTGAGATCCCCGGCACGCTCCACACGATTGCCGAGGAGAGCAAGCGCCTGGGCCTTCGCTCCTGCCTGTGCTATGAGGTCTCAGACCGCGACGGCGAGGAGAAGTGCTTACAGGCCATTCAGGAGAACGCCGATTTTATCACCGAATGCGAAAAGAATAAGGACCCGATGCTCGCGGCAATGTTCGGCGGCCACGCGCTGTTCACGATCTCCGATAAGACCTTCGACCGCATGGTCGCGGCCAACAACGGCCGCACGGGCTATCACATCCACGTGTCCGAGGGCATGAACGATGTGTACGACTCCCTCCAGAACTATGGCCGCCGCCCCGTCCAGCGCTTGCAGGATCACGGCATTCTCGGCCCCAAGACCATCCTCGGCCACTGCATCCACGTCAACACCGCCGAAATGGAGATCATCAAGGAGACCGGCACGATGGTCGTGAACAATCCGGAATCCAACATGGGCAACGCCATCGGCATCTGCCCCGTCCTCCAGCTCCACAAGCGCGGCATTCTTCTCGGCATGGGCACAGACGCCTACACGAACGATATGCTCGAGTCCCTCAAGGTCGCCCTCTGCTCCCAGCGCAGCCAGAACTGCCTGCCGAACGTCGGCTGGTGCGAGGTCACGGACATGCTCTTCAAGAATAACGCGAAGATCGGTGAAAAATACTTCCCCGACACGCTCGGCGTGCTGAAGCCCGGCGCCGCGGCGGACATCATCGTCATGGACTATAAGCCGTTCACCCCGTTCTCCGACGAGAATATCGACGGCCACATGATCTTCGGCATGACGGGCCGCCAGTGCCAAACCACCATCGCCGCCGGCAAGACCCTCATGCTCGACCGCGAGCTCGTCGGCATCGACGAAGAAGCCGAAAATGCGCACATTCTTGAAGCCGCCAAGAAACTCTGGGGCGAGCTGAATCACAGAACCTATTAAGCAAGCGGGAGGAAAAAACAATGTCTGAAAAAATGTATCCCATTCCGTTCGACTCTCTGATGAACTGGGTGACGAGCGAATACGCGCAGTGCGGCGATGTGTTCGGCGTTCATAAGCACTATCACGCAAGCGGCAAGAGCCTGCCGATCTTCGGCGAGCGCATCGAAACACCGTTTGGCCCCGCCGCCGGCCCCAACAGCCAGCTTGCGCAGAATATCATCGCGGCCTATGCCGCCGGCGCGCGCTTTTTCGAGGTCAAGACCGTGCAGAAAATGGACGGCGCGGAGCTTGCCGCCTGTGTTCCCCGCCCCTGTATCCTCGCCGCTGACGAGGGCTACAACCAGGAGTGGTCGACCGAGCTGACCGTGCAGCAGGCGCAGGACGAGTACATCAAGGCCTGGTGCGCGCTCAAGATCATGAGCAAGGTCTACGGCTTCGGCGATCCCGACGGGTTCGTGTTCAATATGTCCGTCGGCTACGACCTCGAGGGCATCAAGGGCCGCAAGGTCAACACCTATATCAACAACATGATGGACGCGGGCAAGACCGCGCAGTTCAAGGAATGTAAAAAAGTCCTGACCGAGCTCTTCCCCGAGGAAAAGGACTTCATCGCCTCGATCTCCCCCAATGTTTCCCGCTCCGTTACGCTCTCCACGCTCCACGGCTGCCCGCCGCAGGAGATCGAGCGCATCGCAAGCTATCTTCTCAAGGAAAAGCATCTGCACACCTTCGTCAAGTGCAACCCGACCATTCTCGGCTACAAGACCGCGCGCAGCATCCTCGATTCCATGGGCTATGACTACATCGTCTTCGATGAGCACCACTTCAACGAGGATCTCCAGTGGGAGGACGCCGTGCCGATGTTCGAGCGGCTGCAAAAGCTTGCGGACAAGCAGGACCTTGAATTCGGCCTCAAGCTCTCCAACACCTTCCCCGTCGACACGACGCGCGGCGAGCTTCCCAACGAGGAAATGTACATGTCCGGCCGCAGCCTCTTCCCACTGACGATTGAGATGTGCAATCGCATCTCCCGCCAGTTTGGCGGCAAGATGCGCATTTCGTTCGCAGGCGGCGCGGACTACTTCAACTGTGACAAGCTCTTTGCCGCCGGCATCTGGCCCATCACCGTCGCCACCACCATCTTGAAGCCCGGCGGCTACAACCGCCTGCACCAGATGGTCGAAAAGGTCGAGGATATGCCCTACCGCGCATTTTCCGGCAACGACCCCGCCGCGATCTCCGACCTTGCCGCCTCCGCGCTGCACGACTTCCACCACCTCAAGGCAATCAAGCCGCTCCCCTCGCGCAAAAAAGATGAACAGGTGCCGCTGCTCGACTGCTTTACCGCGCCCTGCAAGGGCGGCTGCCCCATCGAGCAGGACATTCCCGAATACCTTGAGCTCTGCCGCAAGGGGCTCTACGGCCCAGCACTGAAGCTCATCACCGAGAAGAACGCCCTGCCGTTTATCACCGGCACCATCTGCGCGCACCGCTGCCAGGGCAAGTGCTCGCGCAACTTCTATGAGGAATCCGTCCACATCCGCGAGACGAAGCTTCTTGCCGCGGAAAAGGGCTACAACACCTTGATGGCCTCCCTCCGTATGCCTGAGCCGGTCGAGGATAAAAAGGTTGCCATCGTCGGCGGCGGCCCGACCGGTATCGCCGCGGCGTACTTCCTTGGCCGCGAGGGTGTTCCCACCACGATCTTTGAGCGCGAGCGCAAGCTCGGCGGCGTGCCGCGCTACGTCATCCCCGCCTTCCGCATCAGCGACGAGGCCATCGACAAGGACGTCGCGCTCATGGAGCGCTACGGCGTCGAGGTCAAGCTCGGCAAGCCTGCTCCGTCCGTCGAACAGCTCAAGAAGATGGGCTACACGCACATCCTGATGGCCACCGGCGCGTGGAAGCCCGGCAAGCTCGACATTGAAGGCAACGTGCAGGGCGTCATCGAGTGGATGAAGCGCATGAAAAAGCAGGTCAAGCCCTGCCTGAGCGGCAACATCGTCGTTGTCGGCGCGGGCAACACCGCCATGGACGCCGCGCGCGTTGCAAAGCGCATGGGTGCGCATGCGACCATTCTCTACCGCCGCACGAAGAAATTCATGCCCGCCGACGAGCACGAGTTACAGCTCGCCATCGACGAGGGCGTCGAATTCGTCGAGCTGGCCGCGCCCGTCAAACAGAGCCGCGGCAAGCTCCTGTGCGATAAGATGATCCTCGGCGAGCCGGATGAGAGCGGCCGCCGCAGTCCCGTGAAGTCCGGCGAGCAGTTCACCATTCCCTGCGACATGGTCATCTCCGCCGTGGGCGAGCAGGTCGACGCTGAGCTGATGGCCGCAAACGGCATCGAGATGGAGCGCAAGGGTCCCGCGTTCGAGACGAACATCCCCGGCGTGTACTGCGCGGGCGACGCGCACCGCGGCCCCGCCACCGTGGTCGAGGGCATTGCCGACGCCGCGCGCTTTGCCGAGATCGTCGTCGGTCACCCGCACATCTACGACATCCCTGCCGAGGCCGATGTGACCGAGTTCGACGCGCAGGCCAAGAAGGGTATCCTCTCGATGGCGAACAAATGCGTCTGCGACGGCGAGCGCTGCCTGCAATGCTCCACCGTGTGCGAAAACTGCGTCGATTCCTGCCCGAACCGCGCGAATGTCGTCATCAAGATGGCCGACGGCTCGCACGAGATCGTCCATGTCGACAAGATGTGCAACGAATGCGGCAACTGCACGCAGTTCTGCCCCTACGCAAGCGAACCCTGCCACGACAAATTTACCCTCTTCCAGACGAAGGAGGACATGGACGAGAGCGAAAACTACGGCGTGCTCTTCGAGGACGACGATATGGTCCGCCTGCGCTACGAGGACGGCGTGAAGGAATACGACTTGGCCTCCTGCGACAATGATCTCCCCGTCGAGCTCGAGGCGTTGATCCTCACCGTGCGCGATAAGTACAGCTATCTGTACACATAACAACAAAATCGCAAAATGAAACAGGGAGCCGGTGCGTCGCACCGGCTCCTCTCCCCTTTGCAACAAAAAGAGCGCTGCCTAAGCAGCGCTCTTTTTGCGTTTATATTTTGCCTTACTTCTCGATCAGGTTCAGCTGATAGATGATCTTGGCGATCTGCGCGCGGGTCAGGGACGCGGCAGGCTCGAAGGTGGTCTCGGTCATGCCGTTGATAACCTTCGCATCGACGAGCGCCATCACGTAACCGTCGGTGCAGTCGGTGAACTTGCTCTCGGTCTTGGACTCGGCAAGCTTGTTGAGCTTGGCAGCGACCTGGCAGAACTCGAGGCGGGAGATGGCCTTCGTGCCGTCGAGGTCCGCAGCAACGAGGCCGAGCTCAGCAGCCTTGGCGATGGTATTCTTGCTCCAGTCGGCGCCGGTGGCGTCCTCGCTCTTGAGATCGCCGTGGCTGACAAGCAGGAGCTTGAGTGCGGCCGCCCAGGACAGCTTGGCGTCGGGCGTGTAGGTGGTGGCGGAGGTGCCGGAGATCACGCCAGCCTCATAAAGATGGATCATGTAGTTGAAGTACCAAGAGGTGGTCTTCACATCCTTGAAGGGATTGAAGTAGGTGACGCGGCCCTGAGGCGCGGCATACTGCTCACCGATCACGCCCTTGAGCTCCTTGGTCACATACTCCATCACAGCCTCGTCCAGAGGAATACCGGTGTCGAACTGGGCGGAAGCGGCCTTAAAGGCATAGTAGGTGTCGCCGCCGGCGGCGCAGAAGTTGTTCGTCACAACGGCGTAGACCTCATTGGCCTTGAATTCCTTGCCGTTGACGCTGTTGATGACCACGCGGTTGATGGTCTTGGGGCCGTAGTAGGTGGATTCGGGATAGGTGGTGTCGTTCTTGTCATACGCCTTGCCAGTGTGGATGGTGAAGTTGATGCCGGAAACCTGCGGGAAGCCGCCGACCGCCGTCGGGGTGCTGAAGGTAGAAGCCTCGAGCGCTTCGAGCAGCTGCTCGCCCGTGACATAGACGACCGCGACCGTGTTGCCGAACGGCAGAACGGTGTTGATGTCCTTCTTGGTCACATCGCCCTTGGCGATCGCCGCACGGATGCCGCCGCCGTTGGTGATGGCGACCACATGGTCTTCATTCACGGTCAGGCCGTCCTTGTTCTGCAAGACCTTCCAGCGCATCGCGTCGGTGATGAGGTCGCCGTTGTTGGTCTCCACGTCGCGGTTGCCGTTGGGGGCCTTCGCGCCGTTGAGCGTGACCTCGCTCTTGGCGAACACAACGCCGTACTCCGCATTGACGCGGTCAACGATCGTCTTCGCCGCCGCGGCAACGGTCGCGTCCTTGGCGGTGTCTTCCTTGATCTCGTAAAGGGAGTTGCTCTCGATCTTCTTGCTGGCGTCATCGATGACGATCACGCCGATGTTCTTGAACGCGGTGCCGGTGGACTGAATGGGCTCGCCCTTCTCGCCCTTGGTCATCACGGTGTGGGAGTGACCGTCGACGATGAAGTCGATGCCCTTGACTGCGGCGTAAAGATCGGTGGAGCGGTAAGGAGCGGACTCAGCGTCCACGCCCAGGTGCGCAAGGCAGATGACAACATCCGCATCCTTGAGCGCCGCGACCTGATCGGCGGCAGCCTTGGTGAAGGCGTCCTTGTCAGCGAAGGTCAGGCCCTTGATGAGCGCGGGGTTGGCCTTGGTCTGGGTCTCGGGGGTCTCCATGCCGAAGAAGCCGACCTTCACACCGGACTTGGTGGTGTAGGTGTAGCTCGCGTCGAAGATGGGGGTACCGTCCTCATTGAAGACGTCCGCGCAGACGACCTTGAACTTGGCCTTGCTCATGTTTTCCTTGAGCTGGGCATAGCCGTAGTCGAACTCGTGGTTGCCGAGGGTGACGACGTCGTAGCCCGCGGCATTCATCATCGTGACCGCATCAGCGCCCTTGGTGGAGCTGACATAGGTCGTGCCCTGGCTGAAGTCGCCGGCGTCGACGAGGATGACCTCGGCGCCCTTGGCCTCATAGTCGGCCTTGAGCTGTGCAATGTAGGCATAGCCCTCGACCGCGCCGTGCACGTCATTCGTATGCAGAATGACGGTTTTGCCCGCCATCGTCGTGGTTTCGGCAGCCGCAGCCGGTGCCGTGGCTTCCGTTTCCTCCGTCGCAAAGCTGGTCACGGTAAGAGAAAATACCATAGCCAGTGCGAGCAGGACGGATAAAAACTTGCGCATAGTGTTTTTCCTCCTCATTTTTTCATTCGGCCTCTCCGCTCCGAATGCGGCCGGTGCACGCCTGCGCTTCCATCTCTCAACCACAGCGCGCAGCAGACCTTGCCGGACAGAGTACGCCAGAATGGATTATGCTCTTATTGTATCGTGCCGGATATTTTTTCTCAAGTCAGCATTCTTCTGAATTTTTCTCTCGATTCTTGTCGCTTTTGGACAATTTCCTCTTTTTGTCTCCGGCGTATAGAATTTCCGCAGAAAATATGCTATGCTGAGCGTAATTTGGAATCATGTTTTTCTGATAAGGAGTGATCGATATGAAAACGCTGCTTCGCGGAGGCTTTGTGGTCAGCGGACGCGGCTGCCGCCGCGCCGACGTGCTCATCGACGGGGAAAAGGTCGAAATGCTTGGCCACATCCCGCCCGAGCTCGCCGCGCAGAGCGAGGTCGTCGACGTGACGGGCTGCATGCTCTTCCCCGGCTTTATCGACGCGCACACGCACTTCGATCTCGATGTGTGCAGCACCACGACGGCCGACGACTTTGAAAGCGGCAGCAAAAGCGCCATCCGCGGCGGCACGACGACGGTCATCGACTTTGCCTGCCCCAATAAAGGGGAATCCCTTGCCTATGGGCTTGATCTCTGGCATAAAAAGGCCGACGGCAAGTGCTACTGCGACTACGGCTTCCATATGACCATCGACGACTGGAACGAGAGCATCGAGTCTGAGCTCGACGCGATGTTCGACGCCGGTATCACGTCTTTCAAGATGTACCTCACCTACCCCGCCATGATGATCGGCGACGGCGCGGTCTACCGCGCGCTGAAAGCGCTCAAGGTCCGCGGCGGCATCGCGGGCGTCCACTGTGAGAACGCGGGCGTCATCGACGCGCGCATCGCCGAACTCAAGGCGATCGGTTTGGGCGCGGACGTCGTATCGCACCCGATCTCCCGCCCCGACTATTTGGAGGCCGAGGCTGTTTCGCGTCTGCTGCGCATCGCGCAGGCGGCCGACGCGCCCGTTATCATCGTCCACACGACGAACCGTGCTTCTCTTGACGAGATCGCCGCGGCGCGCCGCCGCGGACAGACCGTGTATGTCGAGACCTGCCCGCAGTATTTGGCGCTCGACGACGGCGTTTACTACGATCCCGACTTTTCCTCCGCCGCGCGCTACGTCTGCGCGCCGCCCATCCGCTCGCAGGAGGACAGTGAAGCGCTCTGGAAGGCGCTGCGCCGCGGCGAGGTGCAGACCATCTCGACCGACCACTGCTCGTTCACGCTCGAGCAGAAGGACATGGGCCGCGACGACTTTACGAAGATCCCCGGCGGTCTTCCCGGCGTCGAAACGCGCGGCGAGGTCGTCTACACTGTGGCCATCAATGAAAACAAGCTCTCGCTCGGCGGCGTCTGCCGCGCGCTGAGCGAAAATCCCGCCAAGCTCTACGGTCTCTACCCCCGCAAGGGCGTCATCGCTGCGGGCAGCGACGCCGACATCGTCGTCTACGATCCCGGCGCGAGCCACGTGCTCCACGGCGCGGACATGCTCTCCAAGGCGGGCTACACGCCGTTCGAGGGCTTCCGCACGAATGGCGGCGTGTCGAAGGTCTACCTGCGCGGTCAGCTGCAGGTGGACGGCGGCAAGGTCGTCGGCGGCAAGATGGGCGAATACTTGAAGCGCGGCAAATGCGCACTGTGAGGTAAGATATGGATCTGAGGGAAATTTTATTTGCGCAGTTCCCTGCGTTTTTTCTGCTGAGTCTGCTGTTTTTGATCGCGCACCTGCGCGTGCGCAAGCACAGCGCCGTCAAGTCGGTGCTGTGGGTACTGCTGTTCGGCGCGGCGCTGGCCGTGTCGATCCTGTTCTGCTTCCTCGGCATGCAGGCGAAGTACTGGACGGTCAAGACGCTCTTCGAGCTCAAGTTCTGGAGCTGGCTCGGCCTTGCGATCGTGGTGTTTGTGTTCGTGCTGCGGCTGGTGTTCAAGCTGCAAAATAAGCACGCTCAGCACATGGTCGAAAAGGAGCGCGTCAAGGCGGAAAAGACCCGCGAGGAGGCCGTAAAGCAGGCGCGCGAAGAAGGCCGCGCCGAGGCCATGGCCGCCCAGCAGGCGCAGGAGGCCGAAGCCGTCGCGGCAGAGGCCGCAGCGGATGAGTCTGCCTCCCCCGCTGCAGAGGATGCCGCACCGGCGGAGAACGCCGATCCTGAAAAGGCGGTCGAACGTTAAGTATGGAACAGACACAACCGCAGCGCATCGCGTATTTTGACGTACTGCGCATTCTGGCGACTTTCGCCGTCATCGTGCTGCATCTGTCCGCGCAGCACTGGGCCGATACGGACGTCTATTCAAGAGCCTGGCAAGCCTTCAACCTTTACGACAGTGCTGTGCGCTGGGCTGTTCCGGTTTTCGTGATGATCAGCGGCTCGCTGTTCCTCTCCGGCTCGCAAAGTCTTTTGCACATTCTCAAAAAGAATGTTCTCCGTCTTGTCACAGCGTTTGTCTTCTGGTCGGCGCTCTACGCCGTCTTCATGGTGAACTTTGAGGGCTGTCCGACGAACCTTATTTTGCAACAGTTTCTCAACGGTCACTATCACATGTGGTTTCTCTTCATGATCGTGGGACTGTATCTGATCGTGCCGTTTCTGCGCGCCATCGTGCGGGATGAAAAGCTCCTGCGCTATTTTCTACTGCTCACGCTCATCTTTACGTTCCTGCTGCCGCAGATCGCGTCGGCCCTGTCGCTTCTCTCGTGGCAGTACTGCGCTGAATTCAAGGCGCTCACGGGCAAATTCTATTATCATTTCACGCTCGGCTTCGTCCCCTACTTTGTGCTCGGTTACTATTTGGTCCGCAAGGAGTTTTCCTTGACCGCAAAGCGTGTGCTTTACGCGCTCGGTGTGCTCGGCTTCGTCCTCACGGTCGTGCTGACGTCATTCGCCTCGCGTTTGCAGGGCGCGGCAACAGAGCTGTTCTACGGCTACGATTCGCTCAATGTACTGTTTGTCTGCGTGGGGCTGTTCGTCTTTGCCAAAGAGCATCTGAACTTCCCGAACTTAAGCGAAAAGTGTCACAGGTGCATTCGCGCGCTGTCGCGCTGGAGCTTCGGCGCGTACCTCGTACACCCGCTGTTCATCGAATCGTTCGACATTTTTCTGCACTTCAACACGCTGTCACTCAACGTGTTTTTCTCCGTTCCCCTGCTGACATTGATCATCGGCGCGCTGTCGTTCCTCGTCTCAGCGCTGCTTCACCAGATCCCATTTGTCAAAAAGTATTTTGTATGAAAAGAGCCCCGCGGATCATGCGATTCACGGGGCTCTTCTTTTTCTGTTACGCTTCGGTCTTGATGCCGCGCTTGTCGAATTCCTCGACCAGCAGGTCAAGGTCGTTCGGCAGGCTCATCGGCTCGCCGCAGAACTTGATGGCGTTGGCCACGTCCTTGAGGCCGTTGCCCGTGACGACCGACACGACCGTGTCGTTTTCGCCGAGCACGCCCTGCTCGCAGAGCTTCTTGACTGCCGCCGTACCGGTGACGCCCGCGGGCTCGCCGAAGACGCCGCAGGTCGTGCCGAGCAGCTTTTGCGCCGCCATGATCTCATCGTCCGTCACGTTCACGACGATGCCGTTCGACTCGCGGATCGCCATGAGCGCCTTGTCCGCGTTGCGCGGCACGCCGACGGCGATGGAGTCGGCCAGCGTGTTCTCCTCCATCGGCTCCCAGGGCTTGTTCTCCGCGATGGCACGGTTGATGGGGTGGCAGCCCTCGGCCTGCGCGGAAATGAGGCGCGGGAGCTTGTCGATAAAGCCGATGGCGTACAGGTCCTTGAGGCCCTTCCACACGCCTGCGATGGTGCAGCCGTCGCCGACGGAGATGGCGAGATAATCCGGCATCTTCCAGTCGAGCTGCTCGGCGATCTCGATCGAAACGGTCTTCTTGCCCTCGGAGAGGTACGGGTTGATGGCCGCGTTGCGGTTGTACCAGCCCCACTTGTCGATGGCCTTTTTCGACAGCTCGAACGTCTCTTCATAGTTGCCTTTGACGGAGATCACGTTTGCGCCGAAGGTCATCAGCTGCGCGACCTTACCCTTGGGCGCGCGCTCGGGAACGAAGATGAAGGTCTTGAGGCCCGCGGCCGCGGCGTTGCCCGCAAGAGAGCTCGCGGCGTTGCCCGTGGACGAGCAGGCGATGATCTTCGCGCCCGCCTCCCCCGCCTTGGCGACCGCCATGGCGGACGCGCGGTCCTTGAGCGACGCCGTCGGGTTCTGTCCGTCGTCCTTGACCCAAAGCTTTTTGAGGCCGAGCTGCTTTGCAAGGCGCGGCTCTTCGTAGAGCGGGCTCCAGCCCACGCGCAGCGGCGTGTCGGGTGTCGTCTCCTCCACCGGCAGCAGCTCGCGGTAGCGCCACATGGAGCGGTTGTCCCGCTTGGCCTCTGCAATCATCTCCGCGGAGGCGTCCGTCGCCTCGATGTGCGCCGCCGCGTTTACGATGTGCTTTGCAATCAGCCCCGTGCCGCTTGCCAGCTCCAGCACCGTCTTGTGACGCACGATTGGCTGAATTAG
>ERZ791645.1019-NODE-1019-length-19822-cov-5.647847_pt1 | contig 19822 bp, 20 predicted proteins | sample MGYA00509939_ERZ791645 | MGnify/ENA primary metagenome ERZ791645 (study PRJEB30046, sample SAMN00715249) | human gut metagenome | study: EMG produced TPA metagenomics assembly of the A metagenome-wide association study of gut microbiota in type 2... | reverse complement strand
GCCGCCACCTGTGGAAACAATGACATCCTCAAACTCGGACACCTCGTGCAGCATACTCCGTTCCAGTTCACGAAAAGAGGCCTCTCCCCGCTCTGCGAACAATTCACGAATAGATTTGTGAAAACGTTCTTCTATGTACCAGTCCAAATCGATAAAAGGTACATTCAGTTCGCGGGCAAAAGCCTTTCCCAAAGTAGTTTTACCGGCTCCCATGTAGCCGGTCAAAAAGATACGTATCATAATTGCTTACCGTTTGCAGGCAAAGATAAGCAAACTGAGAGCAGAATAAAATGAACTTGTTCATTTTTTATGCCAAAGTGCAGCTTATCTTCGCTTTTCAAGCAAAGATAAGCAATTCCATAGTGAGACTACCCCACTATCAGCGGAAAATTTTAATCCGTTCGCTCAATTCCCCGAATTCCTTTTCTCCGGGTTCGGCAGTCGGTGTGCCAAAAGGCATTTCGGCTATCAGCATCCAGCTTCCGGGCAAATTCCAAGTGCGGCGCACCTCCTCATCAATCAGCGGGTTATAGTGCTGCAACGAAGCTCCCAGGCCGGCATCTTCGAGCATCGTCCAAATGGCAAACTGATGCATGGCCGATGTGTGCTGCGACCAGGTTGGGAAGTTCTCGGCGTAAGAGGGAAAAGCCTCTTGCAAATTCTTTACAACCGCAGTGTCTTCAAAATAGAGCACAGTGCCATGCCCGGCGGCAAAGCATCCGTCAATTTTGGCTTCCGTCTTTGCAAAAGCATCGGACGGGATGCGCTGTTTCAGGGTACTTTTCACAATATCCCACAATTTCTTATGCTCATCGCCCAGCAACAACACAATTCTGGTTGACTGCGAATTAAAAGCCGACGGCACGTTCTTCACTGCCGTACGGACAATATGCACCACCTCCTCGTCCAAAACGGGAGAGTCACTGCCGATGGAGTAATAACTACGCCGGTGTTCCAGCGCTTCTGCAAAGGTTCTTTTCATATATTTCTCTTTCATTATTGTTTTTATCCTATTATAGAAATAACAAGTGAAAGAAACAAGTTGTTCGATTTTGCAGAATATATTTGTACCTTTGCCGCAAGTTATGAAAAAAGAGAAATTCTACGTTGTATGGGCCGGCGGCACTCCGGGCATTTATACCTCCTGGACCGACTGCCAGCTGCAGACCAAAGGCTACGAAGGAGCGAAATACAAATCGTTCGACACCCGCGAAGAAGCGGAAAAAGCCTTTGCCTCATCACCGTACGACTACATCAAGCGTAACGCATCCACCGGCAGCAGAAAATCCGGACAGTCCCACGACACAGATGCTCCCTACCCGACCGCAGTCCTCGAAAACAGTCTTGCCGTAGATGCCGCATGCAGCGGAAATCCCGGTGCAATGGAATACCGGGGGGTGCACGTCGCCAGCCGCCAGCAGGTCTTCCACTTCGGCCCCATGTACGGCACCAATAACATCGGAGAGTTTCTTGCCATTGTCCATGGCCTTGCCCTGCTGAAGCAGAAAGGCTTTGATATGCCCATTTACAGCGACAGCGCCAATGCCATCAACTGGGTGAAACAGAAGAAATGTAAGACCAAACTGCCCCGCGACCCCAAGACCGAAGAACTTTTCCAACTGATAGAGCGTGCCGAGAAATGGCTGCGCGAAAACACCTATTCCACACCCATACTCAAATGGGAAACCCGGCAATGGGGAGAAATCCCCGCAGACTTCGGAAGAAAATAACATAGAAAGACTCTTCCCTCCCCCCTTCTTCTTACCCGATATTAATGTGCATGCGCAGGCAGGTTTCAGCGCACTGATAATCAATGCGTTTGAAGTTTATTATTGTTTACTTGGAATAAACTTCCGGTTTAATACCAATAAACTGTCAATTTAATACTAATAAACTCCCGGTTTAATCCTAATAAATCGGAAGTTTATTCCAAGTAAACCAACGGTGAACTACATGGTACCGGACACTGTCGTCACTGTTGTCAGCACACCCTCTATCCCTTTCCGGCAAAGGGATAGAGCATCATCGGTGACGAGTGACGAGAAAAACATAAAAAAAACCGACAAGCGGCAGCCTTATCCCAAAGACTGCATGTCGTTCAGCTTCTTGTAGTAGCCATTCTTGGCGAGAAGTTCCTCGTGCTTGCCGCGTTCCACAATTTCTCCCTCATAGAGCACGCAGATCTCATCCGCATTCTTAATCGTGGAAAGACGGTGCGCAATGGCAATAGTAGTGCGGGTTTTCATCAAGCGCTCCAAGGCCTCTTGCACCAAGCGCTCCGACTCCGTATCCAGCGCAGAAGTGGCCTCATCCAGAATCAGTATAGGCGGGTTTTTGAGAATGGCACGTGCAATGCTGATGCGTTGGCGCTGTCCGCCGGAGAGCTTACCGCCGCGATCGCCGATATTGGTGTCGTACCCTTTCTCGGTGTCCATGATGAAATCGTGCGCATTGGCTATTTTGGCAGCTTCGACAACCTGCTCCATGGTGGCATTCTCCACGCCGAAAGCGATGTTGTTGAAGAACGTATCATTGAAGAGAATAGCCTCCTGATTGACGTTTCCAATCAGCCCGCGCAAATCAGAGATACGCATTTCCTTGATGTTCAGCCCGTCTATCCTTATTTCGCCTGACTGCACATCATGGTAACGGGGCAGCAAATCGACCAACGTCGATTTTCCGGAACCGGATTGCCCCACCAGTGCAATGGTCTTGCCCTTGGGCACAGTCAGATTAATATGCTTCAACACCTGGCGCGAACCGTCGTAGCTAAAACTGGTGTCCTTGAATTCCACTTTGTCTTTCAGTGAAGAAAGCGGCTTCGGCCGGGCAGGCTCCTTAATGGGATTCTCCGCGAAAAGTATCTTGTCGATGCGTTCCATAGACGCAAGCCCTTTGGGTATGTTGTATCCGGCTTTGGAGAATTCCTTCAACGGGTTGATAACACTGTACAGTATCACCAAATAATAGATGAACGAAGGAGCGTCAATCGTCGAACTGTTGCTGAGGATCAGCGTACCGCCGAACCACAGCACGATAACGATGACACATGTACCCAGAAATTCGCTCATGGGATGCGCCAATGCCTGACGGGTAGCCACCCGGTTGATGGCGTCGCGGTATTCGTTGCTGCACTTATTGAAACGCTCCATCATTTTGTTTTCGGCAATAAAGGCTTTGATGATGCGCAGCCCGCCCAACGTCTCTTCCAGTTGCGACATGGTGTCACTCCACTTTGCCTGCGCATCCAGCGACTGCCGTTTCAGTTTCTTGCCCACCGTCCCCATTATCCAGCCCATGCCCGGAAGCACCAGCAATGTGAACAATGTCAACTGCCAACTGATGGCTATCAACGTTCCAAAATAAGCTATAATCAGTATCGGGTTCTTTATCAGCATGTCCAGCGAACTGGTTACGGACGTTTCCACCTCGGTCACATCACCGCTCATGCGGGCAATGATGTCGCCCTTCCGCTCTTCGGAGAAGAAACTCAAAGGAAGATGCAACACCTTGTTATATACCTGCGCGCGGATATCACGAACCACCCCCGTACGGAGGGGAATCATCACCGCCGAAGAAGCAAAATAGGAAAAGGCTTTCAGCAGAGTCATCACCGCCAGAAAGACACCCAGAATCAGCAACGTCAGCGAACCGCCCTGCGAGGCTATCAGCTCGGTGACGTAGTAGTAGAAGTTATTGACCGCTATATCTTTCAGGTTAACGCCTACCGCATCCCAAGGAATGAACTCGTAGGTCTTGGTATCCATCTTGAAAAGTATCTGGAGAATAGGAATAATCAACGCAAAAGAAAATATATTCAGAATTGCCGATAACAGGTTCAGGAACAGTGCTCCTATCAGATATTTCTTATAAGGCGGAACAAAACGCCGCAAAAGTCGGAGGAATTCTTTCATTCGGTCAAGCTGTTAATTCATTACGTTTGTACTGGGGGCAAAGATAGGGATAAAAAATTATCTATAAACGTGTTTTAACCAATATTCAAGAACAGAGTCTTGAAGTTCTATCTTATTACCAGGCAACCTATCAACTAAATCTTTCTTTATCGCAACCTTTTTCAAGTTCTTTATATTGGTGGATGTTCCCTGTTTATATTTGGCGAGTACCTCTTTCGAAGAAAAATTAGTTACACCGCCTGTCACCACTATCAAAAAGCTGATTTGCTTTGGTGTAGCGTATCTATGATATTAGCAAACAGCAGACTCAACTTTCCCACCATATCATCCAAAACCTTGAATATTGTTTCGGCGGTAGCTTCAGAAGTATAGCACAAAGCCACGTTTGCTTGCTCAATTGCTGAGTATAATAAGGATGACCCTTCATAAGTTCGGCTATCAAGGCACAGGATTCTTTCGAAATGCACTTTCCACTGTCCAAAAATATTTTTCCAATAAAGTCAATCCATTCTCCACGCTCCATCTTCTGCAAGAACAAAATATTTCCGAATTTATAAAAAGGCATGCTGTAATTATTGAAAATATCAAGCAACATGTATCTGTTGCTGCCATAAAGACAATAACACACATCTGTATGCCGTTGTCAATGAAAGCGTAGTTTCCTCTGAAATCCTACCGCATCTTCATATTCATTAATTTCTGATACAATATTTTCGTTCCTCTCTCCGGTCTATGAAATTATCTTTGTCGGCTATCTTGCCATACACAAAAGGTACATCAATAGCTATAACTGTTTTAGAATCACAAAAATATGGAATCTTTATGGGAAAAGCAAACAACCAAACCATTCGATTTGAAATCAAATGGTTTGACCAGATAATCATCTCACTTCTCAGTGCTTTTTTCGAAGCTCTTTAATTACGTCCTGATAAGAGCGCTCCGTATCAAACACTACAGAACCATGCATTGTCGGTTCTTTTGCAGGGGTCATATAATCACCGTATTCTTCAGTTAAGAGCTCATGGTATCCGACAGGAACAGGAACCAGAATATCTTCAAATGGCAACCATATCGTTTCATCATACCATCTCCGTTTTTTCTTTTGAACTTTTATTCCTTTTGTTGTCAATCCCCAAAAAAAGATTGTAGAATCTTCTTTTATAGGAAACTTCTTATAACAATTCTCAAACTTCTCATAGAAACGAGTATATGGAATGAAGTTCGTTATCAGCCTGTAATACTTCCGTCTTAAAAATGGGAAAATTTGTATCACCGGACGCCATTCACATATTCTCTTTAACTTACGCCGCATCTTTTCCGTCTCCGCTATAGCTTTGTCTCTTTCCTTTTCATCCTCGGGAACAGCATCATAAACAAAAATATCGATGAAGATACTTTGGTCGAATTCACTTTTCATATCTCTCGGCAAAATGGCTGCCGTACCAAGCATCCTTAGCTGGGCATGTCCGCGCGGATAATACTTATCAGTATAAGCACATTGTAAAAAAAACGGAGCTTCAAATCCACCATTCATCGCTAATTTAACCAATTTATCATAATCCTCGCGCATCATGGCAGTATCAATATCATCATCCCATGGAATATATCCCTTGTCTCTTACAGTGCCGATAAGAGTTCCACTATCCACCCATATCTTCAAATCATTTTCCTTACAAATTTCCAATAACTTACGTAATAATATAAGTTGCACATTCCATACTTTTTTAGTACCAACTGTTATTTTATAACCGTTCCTGATCTCTTCTTTCAAGTTCATTATTCAATTTATTATTAGGAGAAATTATATTCCGAGTTTTATTACTTTTCCATTTTCAAAGTCCTGCATAACGCGTACGATAGCTTGCGAAACTTCAGCCTCTATAAAAGAAAGATTCTTTTTATCTATTGCTCTTACAAAAGCTATAATTTCATACCGTATGCCTTCACCGTCAAGCTGATAAAAGTAGCGTTTATTATCTGCCGGGTTTTCATATCTAATTTCGAAATAATCTGTTTTCCACCAAGGCGCAGGCACATAGATATAGCCGTTCGTCCCTGAAATAATAAGTTCCCCTTCGGATTTTACTCCTTGTCCTACTTTAATTGAAGCAACAGCACTGGAATATACAAAGGATATTTTCGTAAACTCATCATAATTATAAGCCTCCTCACTTACCCGGGATACAATCTGTTTTTGTAAATAATCAGTTCCCAACAATTGAAATATAGGAAGCAGAGCTGTCGGTCCCCATGCAGATAAACTATTCCAAACTTGAGACAATTTATCATGATTAGAATAATCCAGATTTTTAAGGCTTGTACATATAGCATCGATAGAAATAATTTTACCGATAACCCCTCCCTTCACCAATAACAACATTCTTGAATAAGCTGTAGAATAAGCCGTCTTTATCGCATCGCTCAAAACAAGTTCCTTTTCTCCGGCCAGTTTTTCCAGTTCTCTATACTCATCTACATCCAAAGCTAAAGGAGATTCACACAAAACATGCTTTCCATGCAATAAAGCATACTTAATCTGTTGATAATGTTTGCTTGGATGAGAAGCTATATATAGAGAGTCCGCCTTTTCCACCAATTCCTCAAAACTATTTGTAATAAATGGATGCTTTTGCAAGGTTTTAGATAAACAATTTATATTTTGCGTACAAATCCCGGCCACTGTTATACCATTAACAAAAGAACACTCGTCCGCAAACTTATTTACAATATTCGATTCTCCGACAAGACCGATTGTCAGTTCACGTTTTAGCGAACGTATATCGCTACTTGACACACCTTTAGTACGATCTAAATAAACGACTTTACAATATTCTTTAAGGTAATCAAATTTGCCAATCCAATCGGAGCCTACTGTAAAGATATCAATATCGAGTCGTTTGATGTCATCTATCTTTTGTCCTTCATATTCTTCAACTATTATCTCGTCGGCAAGACCTGTAACACGTACTGCTTCTATTCGCTCCATCAATGATTGCTGAACATTTATTTTACCACGAATTTTGTCAAAGTCATCAGCGGTAACTCCAACAATAAGATAGTCTCCTAATGCTTTTGCTCTTTCCAATAGGCTGATATGACCGTAGTGCAGTAAATCATAAGTACCGTAGGTTATAACTTTAATCATAACAAGAGCTATTACTTATCTAATTCATCCATGGCAGAAAGGAACTTCTGCATTATTTCTTTTTCACCCGTAGATACCCTCAAGCATTTACCCAAAACGCCGATTCCATTATACGACTTTATCAAGATTCTCTTTTGCATTTTCATTTTGCCGACCAATTCATCTGCATCTGTTTTAGGTTTGATGAAAATAAAGTTTCCCTCTTTTGCATTAACTACATAATTCCGTTTTTGCAACTCAGAAATGAGATACTGTTTTCCTTCACGCTGCTTCATAATCAAAGCATCCACCATGCCGGGTTCCTCAATGATGCACTCAGCAAATTTCATACTGAAAGCATTAATATTATGGGGAGTACATAATTTCTGCACATAAGCCACATCTTTAGCCTGGCCAACAATATACCCCAACCGGCAACCGGCCAAAGAGAACAACTTAGAGAAGGTACGAGTTACAAATACATGGTCATTTTCCAACGCATATTTAATAAAAGAGTGAGGATAGAAGTAGTGATAGGCTTCATCTATTAGCACTGTCACTTCATTAGCCTTGGCAGCAGCAATTATTCTATCCATTTCGTCAGTACTGTACACGTCTCCTATAGGATTATTAGGATTAAGTACAATCAATAAATCAACATCGTTACTTAATTGGTCAATAATACTATTAACATCAAATGTAAGATCTTCATTATAGTGTACAGGAATGTGTTGCCTCCCGTACATATTGGCATAAACCTCATACATGGCGTATGAAGGGGCAACTGATACAATTTTGCCACCAGGACGGGAATACGCTTCGATTACATATCGCACAGCCTCTGCAGAGCCGTTCGTCAGACATAGTTGCTCTACATTTGCACCAATAAACTTTCCTAATTTTTGAGTAAAAGCAAGTTGTTCGGGATATTTCGATACTAACTCAGGAGTAATAGTTGATAATACCTTATGAATGAACTCCTCGGACAATCCACCCGGGTTCTCGTTCAGATCCATCCGTATATAATTATCACGTGAATTTTGATCAAAAATACGATTTAAACTGACTAAATGCTCATTTAAATAATACATATTATAATATCTTTGGGGTTAAAATTATTATGTGGATAGCAATATTATATAATATAAGCACAAAGATATAAGTTATTATCTAAGTTTCTTTCCTTTTTTATTATAACTTTGCTTTCTGATAAACTAAACCCTAATAGAAAAAGATGAAACCATACGATTATCTGATTGTCGGTAGTGGCTTATTCGGAGCAGTATTTGCTCATGAGGCTCATAAAACAGGGAAACGTTGCCTTGTAATTGAAAAGCGTCCTCACAATGGTGGTAATATATATTGCGAGGAAGTTGATGGTATCAATGTACATAAGTACGGTGCCCACATCTTCCACACAGACAATAAAGAAGTGTGGAACTATGTAAACCAACTTGTTGAGTTCAACCGCTATACCAACTCCCCGATAGCCAACTACAAAGGGAAACTTTACAATCTTCCTTTCAACATGAATACGTTCTACCAGCTATGGGGCGTCTGTACTCCCGATGAAGCCAAGGCCAAAATACAGGAACAATGCAAGGAGTATGAACATATTACAACCCCACAAAATCTGGAAGAGCAAGCTCTCAAGCTTTGTGGAAAAGATATTTACCAACAACTCATAAAAGGATATACTGAAAAACAATGGGGACGGGCTGCAACGGAACTACCCGCATTCATCATCAAACGCATTCCTTTCCGTTTTGTCTTTGACAATAACTATTTCAACGATCCGTATCAAGGTATTCCTATCGGTGGATATAATCGTTTGATCGATGCATTACTGGAAGGTATCGAAGTTCGTAACGGAATAGATTACATGGAACATCGCAGCGAGTTGAGCACCCTTGCCGGAAAGACTCTCTATACCGGTTGTATCGATGAGTTTTTTGAGTATGCTTGCGGCCGTTTGGAATACCGAAGCCTGCACTTCGACCATAAGCACCTGATTGATGTTGAAGACTTTCAAGGTAATGCGGTTGTTAATTACACCGACCGCGAAACTCCCTACACCCGCATAATCGAACATAAGCATTTCGAATTCGGCAAACAGCCTTCTACCGTCATTACTTATGAATATCCGGATGATTTCGAACAGGGAAAAGAGCCCTATTATCCGGTAAATGACCAAATAAATACCAAGATATTCAATGAGTATCAAGAGCTTGCCAAGCAACGAAAAGATGTTTTATTCGGAGGAAGATTAGCACAATATACGTATGCCGATATGGATGATACGGTTGCAGCAGCATTGAATTTATGGAAAACAGAAAAGGAGGATTAATCCTCCTTTTCTGTTTATTTGTATATTAATTAAGATATTCTATTTGTGGATTAAACGTTAGTCCATCCCAGCACCCTTTCAACACAGCTTTTCTAAATACCTTCTTATTATCTTTCCTTTTACTAATACGCCGTAAATAGTTGCGATACATATTCAGAGTAGAAATCAACAGTGCAATACCTGTTTTATGCTTTAACTTCCGTTTTAAGAAAGACATATTACGTGCATGATAATAAAACTTCCAGGCAGTTTCTGCCGGAGCCGTATCCGCATAGGGAGCGTAATTGGAAGCAGTTTTATGAAGAACTATACTATTATCCACATAGAAACAATCATATCCATGAGAAGAAATACGTAAACTATATTCTATATCGTCTCCCCATATGAAAAATTCCTTATAAGGAAGACCTACTTCTTTTATCGCTTCCGCATTCATCATCAAAGAGACAAAAGAACTATGCATACATAAGAAAGCTGGAATCTCCGCGGAAGAATAATAATTGAACTGTTTATCCTTTCCCTCTAAATGAACACCAGGCTTATTCATCCTGTGCGGACTACCATCCGTCCACAACACTTTACTGCATAGGAAGCCTACTTTTTCGGTCAGATGAGTTGCATCAACCATCTTTTCTAATGCGGTTTCATAAGGGATGGTATCATCATCCATAACCCATACCCAGTCAGCACTGCTTCCCATTGCTTGTTTTATACCACGGGAAAAGCCGCCAGAGCCACCTATATTTTCCGGTAAAGATATAAGCTCAATCCTACTATCATCAATTAATGTCTGAAGATAATCAAACGTATCATCAGTAGAATGATTGTCTATTATAATAATTTTATGTATAGGATATGTTTGTTTCATTACAGCTTCTACACATTCTTTTAACAAGACCAGTCTATTATAAGTAACTATTACACAAGCCACTTTTGTAACTCTATCTGTTTTAAACATATTTCTTCAATTTTAGATTGATTCGTTTTTAGAAAATATAAGTTAAGGATAGATCGTTAGTATAGACCACAGAAACCATACCTATCGTCTAATCTATTTATTCAAATAAGTTTCAATAATATATCCGTAAAAAGTTTTCTTACCTTCGGGAGTTTGAAGGCTTAATGGTATCTTATAGGTCAACTTATGGAAATCGTAATTAGTGCAGAATTCATTCCACTTTTCTTCCGTATACTCTTGATTCAAACATTTACCAAGAGGTCCCATGACAGTAATCGGCACTTCTTCAATCATCTGGTGTATGGCTGGAATATGAGCTCGGCCTATAGCAAAAGTATAATCCAAGAGTAAATAGTCTACCAATTTCCGATGTACCTTCCAATAGGACAGATGCATATCTGCAATAAAGGCAGGCAACGGATTTCCTTTTCCACAGGCTAAAAAGAAGCTTGTCCATCCCCCTCTTGATATATTATTGTAAATAGGGAGATGATGGCAACTCCAGAACTTTGAAGAAGGAGAAATAAATTCATTCAGACTTTTTGCCGGAAGCAACACTGTACTATCCATCCAGATTCCGCCATATTGCCGCAATAACATCATGCGTAATATATCGGAGAAGTGCGTTAAATCAATCTCTCCATTCTGTTGCTTCTCCACTATAAAAGCAGGCAAAGTCACATAATCCCGATAATTTTTCTCGGTTATCAATATAACCGGATGAGAATCGGCATGCATCAATACAGAATTATAGCAAGCTTTCGCAATATCCGGCATGGCCTCTTTACCCTGCCACCAACAAATCCAAACAGGAGATGTTTCCGTAATTACTTCACTATCTGCTAATGAAGCATGAAAGTATTCAGACATAACTTCTTCACCACCATGCGATAACAAGTGACGTACAATTACGCGTTGTTTGCAGGAAGCAAAAAACTTCTCTATACGCTTGAAGAAGCGTTTAACTCTGGATTCTTGCATCGGAGTACTTGTCATTTCTTTAAATTACAACTTCATATATTTAGGCTTACGTAATTTGAATACATACGGCAATATCTTAAAACATCGCTGAATACGAGCTTTAAGAGACGAAAGTGGGCGCTTTCCTTGCCATGGTGTCATATCCAGATATCGATAATATTCTCCCCTTAACGGATGCATACTGTCATAATTCCAAGGTTTCTTATTGGTATAGTGCAAAATAACCGGATGCAACCGCTCTTGTTTCAAATCCGACCAATGTGCAGTTTTCTTATCTATACCATATCGATAAAAAGCATCCTGCATATTCCATTTTAAAGAAACAAATATTTTATTCTTATGTAAAAGAGCATTCAACAAATCCTGGTCATTATAACGTATTCTTTCTGGGTAAGCTAAAAAATATTGTACGCATTGTTCATCCACTTTGTGGTCTCTCCAGTATTTCAAATTAATCAGCAAAACACCGGCATTAAAATAAGAATACTTGGAATCGTACTTTAAGGTGTCATAACGCTCCATGTCATCATATCCGATATCTTCTACACAACCTACGGCATAATTCGTAAGATCTGTATTCCAAAATTCCGAAATATCTCCCAAAACCACAATATCACAATCCAAATAGAGAACCTTTTCCACATCATCAGGCAGAATGGCCGAAAACATACAACGATAGTAAGTTGCCATAGAAATACGTTTGCCGAATTTCTTTATAGCAAAGCAACTCAATAAATCTTCAGGAGGGAAATAGAAACGGATGTCATTTCCGTAAGAAGCCACTAAGTTCCGCAAAATCTGTTGATTTTCCTCGGAAAGAGATGGGGCTACAATGTGTACACAGATATCAGCACTTTTATTATTCTCAAACAAAGAAACTAATGTAACAGCACAATGCTGCATAAAGTTAGCATCTATATTACAAGCTATATGAATCATAAAGATTTGATTTATTATTGTTTTTGACCTGTCATCTGAAAATATTTATCCATCACCAGCAATGAAATCAGACGCTCGCGTTCAGTATCGAAAAATTGTGCTACATATTCATGAGCATGCCGGATAATCAGTTCTGCTTCTGCCGGATGATTAATATAATAAGTCAGTTTTTCTTCTAAGTTGGAAAGATCGTCCTTAATCTCTATATAATGATAATCAGGTATTAATTTCCCTTCCATAAACCAAGTCTCACAGGTGGGACGAGTCATCACAGCAATAGAGTTGGATGACATTACCCACTTTAAATTAGAAGCGACATCATTACCCTCAAGTGCCATAATAAACTTGTAGTCAAGATGCTCACGAATTGTTTTTTTTGGAGTCATCCAAGCGTCGGGATAACCCTCATTCCTACCCACTACACCACAATCACAAAGAGAAGATCCGAAGTACATATGAAGAAATTTCTCACGAATACGGCTCAACCGAATCTTGCCGCGAAATATAGCTTGGTCACGTTTTTGTGAAAAAGGAACAGGATCGTTTAGAAATATAAAATGCCGTAATTTATCCAACTTCAACACTACGGAATAGGCATTATCCTCCTTCAACAAACGACTTTTTACAATTGAAGGGTATTGGGGGGTAAAATATACGTCTCCCGGAATATAACTTATACGTAAATTCTGATTAAACCAACAGGTTACATCCTTCAAATCAAAATAATATGCTTTGTGAAAAGTAGAAGGGCGAAAGTTTCTTATCTTATCCAGATATACATAATAGCTATGCTTATGCTCATGCAAAACCTGTTCCGGCAATATTACCGGATGTTGCAACTTGTTGTAATAGTTCACCCGTTCATAAATGTAATCTTTGTCAGACCGCATTTCTACTTGCTCCAAACAGCTCTTTCTCCGCATACTGAAAAAACAATCGGGTATACACCGTTTCAGATACCCCTTTAGGAAAAAGAATGCCTTTGATGGTTTACCGCTACGAAGCTTATACAACAGACTATCACTCATTTAATATTGTTTTATAGGCAATAAATAGTGTTTTTTAAACGTTCGTTTAAAAAACACAAAGATAGGAGTAATTTCTTATCTAAAAAATATTGTTACTCGTTTTTTTCATATTCATCGCCAAAAACGTATTAACCTGATAATATCATTTTTTTGAATAGTCATAAATATAGACAAACGATCTTCCTGTGAAAAAGTTCTGAGAGGTGTTTTTTAAACGAACGTTTAAAAAACACTATTCCTTAAAAACAGACATATGAGACTGATTAAAATGACAGGCGGCCTGGGCAACCAAATGTTTATCTACGCTTTCTATCTACGAATGAAAAAACGTCATACAAATACTCGGATTGATTTGTCCGACATGATGCATTACAATGTCCACCATGGTTATGAAATGCACCGCGTGTTCAATCTTCCCAAAACAGAATTCTGTATCAACCAACCTTTGAAAAAGGTTATAGAATTTCTTTTCTTCAAGAAAATCTATGAACGCAAACAAGACCCGTCAAGTCTCCTCCCATTCGATAAAAAATACTTATGGCCTTTGCTATATTTTAAAGGATTCTATCAGTCGGAAAGGTTCTTTGCCGATATGGAAAATGACATACGTACAGCCTTTACATTCAACTCAGACTTGTTCAATGAGAAAACCCAAGCAATGCTAACGCAAATAAAGCATAACGAGCATGCCGTTTCACTACATATCCGCCGGGGAGATTATTTAGAACCCAAACATTGGAAAACAACAGGCAGTGTGTGCCAACTGCCCTATTACCTCAATGCTATTACCGAAATGAACAAACGGATAGAGCAGCCTTCCTATTATGTTTTTTCGGATGACATAGCCTGGGTAAAGGAAAACCTACCGTTGCCACAGGCCGTCTTCATTGATTGGAATAAAGGTACTGAAAGCTGGCAGGACATGATGCTGATGAGCCATTGCCGCCACCACATCATTTGCAACAGTACGTTTAGCTGGTGGGGGGCGTGGTTGAACCCCAGAGAGAATAAGACGGTAATTATGCCCGAACGTTGGTTTCAACATTGTGATACGCCCAACATCTATCCTGCCGGTTGGATAAAAGTACCCGTTAACTGATTACATACATCGCGATGATAAATACTTACCTTATAAAGAAAATAAGTTTAGCCCTTGTGGAATGTTTCAAAACATTCCGCAAAGCCCCTCCTTCACAATTAATAATGACCCTATTGGTGAAAAACGAAGAAAGCATGCTGGAGGAAAACCTATTGTTCCACAAAGCAATGGGTGTGGACAGCTTTATCATTACAGACAATAATTCCACCGACTCTACTCCCGAGATTATCCGAAAATATAAACAGAAAGGATGGATAAAGGAAGTCATTGAGGAGAAAGCAACCGACTATGAACAAAAAGAATGGGTAGACCGGATGATATGGAAAGCCAAAACCATCTACAAAGCCGACTGGATCATCAATGCCGATGCCGATGAGTTGTGGTACTCTCCCTCCGGCAATCTCAAAACAGACCTGTCGGCCACCCATGCCAACGTATTGAATTGCGAAATGAGAAGCGTTTATCCGGAAGAGAACCAGCCTTTCTGGCAGTGGGATAAAGTTGTGAAACCTGTCAGTGAACCGGAACGCTACGATTTGTCTACCTATTCCATATTCGAACGGCAGAACAAAAAAGTCATCCATCGAAGCGCCGGCTATCTGCAAATCTCTATGGGAAACCATAAAGTGACCATGCTTCCCCAACTATCCACAGACAGTGGCATACGCATATATCATTACAACATACGCGGGAAACAACAATTCCTGGAAAAGATGATAAATGGAGGCAGGCAGCTGGAGCAGCATAAAGGCAGACATGGAGGTCGCCATTGGAGATACTTCTACAAATTATACAAAGAAGGGAAACTCGAAGCGGAGTATGACCGGGTTATCGGGACATCCTTTTATAAAGCATTGTGTGAGAAGCAGTTTATTATTCCGGACACAACCATTCCGGATGTCTTTAAAGAACTAAACATACACCAATGATGAAACATGCCTTTCTGATTATCGCCCACAACGAATATCCGATACTCGAAGTATTGCTTTCTATGTTAGACGACGAACGCAATGACATCTATCTGCATATCGACAAACGAGCAGTGGGCCTATATCAAAAAATTAAAGGTTTCAAGATAAAGAAAGCCGGTTTCTATCTCATTGAAAAAAACATGAAAGTGTATTGGGGAGACATCAGCTTAGTAAAGGTGGAATATCTCCTGTTCGAGACTGCTCTGAAAAACGGACCTTATGCCTATTATCACTTACTGTCAGGAGCAGACCTTCCTATCAAAAGCCAAGACTACATTCATGAATTCTTTCATAAAAATTCAGGAAAGGAGTTCGTCGGCTTTTGGCAAGATGCAGCCCACCAACGGGATTTGGAACGCAAAGTATCCCGATATTATTTTTTCACACAAAGACTGAAAGACAAAGGAAACATGCTGCATGGAATCACCGCATTTCTCCGGAACACAGTTTTAGCCCTTCATAAAATAAGCAACTACCGCAGAAAGACAACTTTTGAGTTTAAAAAAGGAGGACAATGGGTGAGTGTCACTGAAAATGCCGTCAGCTATCTGCTGCAGTACAAGGACATTATATTGAAGCGGATGAGATACACGCTTTGCCCGGACGAAATATTTATTCAAACCCTCCTGTGGAACTCTCCTTTCCGAGAAAAGATATACTGCATACATGATGCCAGCACAGGCTGCATGCGTGACATTGACTGGGAACATGGAAATCCCTACGTATGGCAGAATGCCGATTATAAAAGGCTTGCCGACTCCAACAAGATTTTCGCCCGGAAGTTTCACTCCAAACAAATGAAGGTGGTCCACGAAATACAGAAATCATATTCAAAATAACGAACGTAATGAATATTTTATTTTACACAGTCAATGAAGTAGCTCCACAATATGGGGGAGTTGAAAGAATAACAGCAAATATAGCAACTGCATTAACCACATTTTATAACGCAAATTGCTATTCAGCTTATAAATACGACATTGACAGTTCATTTGAGAAACAACAATTCGTCGATACAATCAAGATCACATCTTACAATAAGCTCACTCGGTTAATTCAGTTCATAGAACAAAACAAAATTGATGTCATTATCAACCAGGGAGAACATAAACTAACCAAACATCTGAAGACAGCCTTAAGCCAGTCGCAAAGAAAAGAGTGCAAACTGATATTCGCACTTCACACCAAACCTGCCGCTGAGGTCAACTTTATAACTCTGGACAACCCCAAGAAAGAGCTCAAAGAGGGGAAGCACATATGGAAAAACCTCAGAAAATGCTTATCATTCCCATACCAAAAAATGAGAAAGATCATAAAGCTGCCTGTCCTGTATAAAGAGTCATATACTTTTTCAGACAAAGTAGTCCTCTTATCCGGACACTTCAAAAACGACTTCCTAAAATATGCCCGCCTAAAAGAGGATAGCAAAATCAGAATAATTCACAATGCCCTCTCATTCCAATCTTTTTATGACATGGCAAACTACGGATACAAAAAGAAAGAAGTGCTCATCGTATCCAGGTTGGAGGAAGAACCCAAAAGGGTATCCATCGCTTTAAAAATATGGAAAGAGATTGAAGCCGACAGCAGTTTATCCGATTGGAAATTAAGAATTGTTGGTCATGGGAAAATGGAAAGCCAATATAAAGACTTTGTCAGACATCACAACCTGAGTCGTGTCTTCTTTGAGGGCGCAAGAAATTCGGAGCCTTATTACACAGAGGCTTCCATATTCATGATGACCTCCTCCTTTGAAGGGTGGCCGCTGACGTTAATTGAAGCGCAACAATGCGGCTGTGTTCCTCTGGCCTTCGACAGCTTTGCATCATTGAAGGATATAATAACAAGTGAGGACAACGGGTTCATCATCCCCAATAATGATATTCCGGCGTATATCCAACAAATCAAACGACTAATGACAGATGATAAATTGCGCAAATCCATGGCGGCCAATGCCATTGAAAGCAGCAAACGGTTTACCATTGACACCATAATAAAGGAATGGATAAATTTAATGGAGGAGTAGTATGATTTTTATCAATCACTGCTATTTCATAATGCCCAGCCGTTCGTGTATCCCGTCACAATATGCTTTCCACAGTTTGGCAATATCACTCCATTGGTAAGCATCGGTGAACGGACAAGTAAGAAGGGCCGTTAAAATATAGCCTGCCACTCCATTAAAGCCCCGAAGATACCTTACTGCCCAATTACGTCCATAATGGTGGCTCAAGTAAGTGGAATTGCGCACCTGATAGAAACGTTTCCACTTTTTCTTTTTATTCCGTTCGCTCCAACTGTCGTTCGAGAAAAACTTCTCCTTGTCCATCAGTGCCGTAGGAACATATAGTATTTTAAACCCGGCCTGCACCGTACGAAGACAATAATCCGTATCATCACAAAAGATAAACAGCTCCTTATTGGGGTAACCTATCTTCTCAACAACCTCACGCCGGATAAACGGTCCCTCAAAAGCTGCTCCCTGTATCTCCACAGGCTCTGTTACGGTCTGTTTCGACAGTTTACCGGTGTACATGGAAGCAAAAGGGTTTATTAAGTTATAACCTTGAAACTCATGCGTGAAAAGCTTCCCTTCCTGCAAGCGTCGTGGAGCAAGTATCCCTATGTCTTCCCGATCGGCATGGAGCAATAGCTGCTCCAGACAATCGGCACGCGGAAACACATCATCATCCATGCACCAAATCCAGTCGGCACCCGCCTGATATGCATACTGCATACCTGTATAAAAGCCCCCCGAACCGCCGACATTCGCTTGACTGATAACAATAAGTCCCGGCTGCGTCTTCAACCATTCGGCAGTAGCATCCGTACTTCCGTTATTGACAACTACAATGGAAGAGACCGGCTTGTTCTGCTGCAAACAGCGGACAGTCCTTTTCAGCAGTTCTATTCGGTTATAGGTAACGACTACGGCTACAATATTCATGGCTATCTTCAATAAAGGTTATCAATCTTTCCCGGTTGGGTACTTCTGTAAGCAACCATCAGTTCAAAACATTTTTCAACATCAAAACCTCGGGCCTTTGCATACTCCTCGGCCATCCAACGATGCATCTGCGGAGTGGCAGGCAGGCGCTCAAAGTTCTTACAGCCCGCTTTCATGCCGATAGTACCGATAAACATCCGGTTCAAATCCACAATTTCCAATTTAATGCCTTCCGGCGTTTTCTGAAACAGAATATTTTCGCGCCCATAATCTTTATGAGCGTACCCATGTTCATGAAGCACAGCAGTTACCCTCCCTATCTCTCGCAGAACGTCTTCTTCATATTCAAACTTCTGCTTGAACAAGTCATTATAGACATAAGGACATGCCGACAAGCAACTCACATAGTAACTTCTGTCGAACAACAGGCCGCTACGCACATTGAGATACCCTACCGGTTGAGGGGTCCCCACACCTATATTTCGATATAATTCGGCATGGTCATAGGAACGTTTGGCTTTAGAAGGCCGAAAAATACCGTACACAAAACGGTTGATAAAATTGGGACGGTGGAAAGATTTAACGACATATTCCCGGCCTTTATACTCCATTTTCCTCAATTCATTGCGCCCTTTATGGATTACAATACCCTCATTCTTTTCAAAACGCTCAGGTAAAGAGAGTACAAACCCTCTCAACGCCTCAAAATCCGGATGGATAACTAAGGTATGAGGATGAAAAATATCGGCTTTCCGGCTCATTTCAGATTTCATAAATACATCAAATTTTATCCAACCCTTTCGTATACTTCAACCAATAATACTTCAACGGATTCTTATATTTCAGTTGTTTCCATGGACGGCTGCCATGAGGCTGATGCAACACTGGCAATGTAGTAAATAAATAATTCTTAAACCCTTCCTTCAGGGATTGGTGTGAGATAGTTACATCGTGCCAGTTCTTCTCAGGATCCAACCGGTGGAAGTCGAAAGCTTTCAGGAAATTCAAAGTCAACAGGGAGCAGCAAAAGCTGCAATGTTTCTTCTCCGGAAACACCTGATTCTCTTTCCCTTTGGCATAAAGATAAGGATAGTTGATATTCCCTTTGGCATCCACTGTCACAGCAGCTGCAATCCCACAGTCCTCTCTTTCCATTGCTCCGTCAAACAAAGCCTGTAATGTATTCTTCTTTACCACCACATCCGACTCTACAATAATCAAACCGGCATCAGCCTCAATGGCACGCTGTTGCGCCATTTGCAGCACCAGCAGATAGTTCGGGGAGGGATGTTCTGTAATCTCGGCAAGGTTCACCAACTCAAATCCCAGTCTCCCGGACGCCTCCTGCAATTTTGCCGTATTTTCTTCCGTACTGAAATCATTGTATACAGTATAAGTAAACGGTATTTGAAAACCGGATGCCATAACGGCCTCCACAGTTTGTAGCGTCAACTCAATAGAGTCCTTTACAGGAGTAATGATATGAATACACTTCATTGGATATAAATAATTAG
>ERZ791645.1015-NODE-1015-length-19862-cov-4.527086_pt1 | contig 19862 bp, 18 predicted proteins | sample MGYA00509939_ERZ791645 | MGnify/ENA primary metagenome ERZ791645 (study PRJEB30046, sample SAMN00715249) | human gut metagenome | study: EMG produced TPA metagenomics assembly of the A metagenome-wide association study of gut microbiota in type 2... | reverse complement strand
CGCAGTGGCAAGCACGCGGCAGCGTTTCTGAAAGGTTTCTCCGGCTTCGGAGGAGGGCGGCTTCGCGGTCTCCTGCCAGCCGGAGGACACCGTGGAGCTGCACCTGCTCTGCCGGGACAGCTTTGGCCTTTCCTATGATTTTACTGCCTGTACCTATGAGATCGATCAGGATGGGACGATGGCGGAAGAGGTCTGGCCGGTCACAGATCACAACGTGCGCGTTTCCTGGGAAAAATAACACGGCCAGTGCCGTTAAAGGAGCCAATATGCGTAATATCGCACTGAAACTGATGTATAATGGAACGGCCTACCACGGCTGGCAGGTGCAGAAAAACGCGATTACCGTCTGTGAAACGCTGCAAAGGGCGCTGGAAAAAATCACCGGCGCGCCGGTGCACCTCACCGGCTGCGGCCGCACGGACGCGGGCGTGCACGCCGAGCGCTACATCGCCAATTTCCATACCGAGTCGCGCATTCCAGTCGAGCGCCTGCCGTTTGCCATCAACACGCACACGCCGGAGGATATCGTCGTGCGCGAAGCGCTTGAGGTGGCGGAGGATTTCAACGCGATCCTCTCGTGTCAAAAAAAGGAATACACCTATCGTATCTATAATTCCCGCATTAAAAACCCGTTCTATGTCAATCGGGCGTACTTTTACCCCAAGCACCTCGACGAAGAGGTGATGGACCGCGCGGCGCGCGCCTTTGAGGGCACGCACGATTTCCGCGCCGTCCGCTCTGTCGGCACGGAGACGAAGACCACCGTGCGCACCGTGCACTACTGCCGCGTGTCGCGCTCGGGTGATCTTTTGGAGCTCAAGGTCTGCGCGGACGGGTTCCTGTATAACATGGTACGGGCGATCACCGGCACGGTGCTCTACGCCGCCGAGGGGAAGCTCACGCCAGAGGACATCCCCGAGATCCTGGCCTCCGGCGACCGCTCGCTCGCCGGCCCCACGGTGCCGCCGGGCGGACTGTACATGACGAGACTTTGGTATGAGGATGAACGGCTCAATGAATGATCTCAAAGAGGAAAAGGGAACACGCGAGGAGCTGAGGCGCTCGCAGGCGGCCCCGCGCCGCTCCGGCGGCGGGCTCAAGCGGGCGCTGATGGTGATTCTGGCGCTTGTGGTCGTGCTGGCCGTGGTCGTCGCCGCGGCGTGGAAGGACCTGAGCAGCCTTGACAGTGTGCGCCGCCTTTTCTCCTACAATAAGGTCACGCAGGATGAGCAGGGCAAGGTAGAGTTGTGTTCGTTCAGCAACGACCGCAGCAACACCTTTGCGCTGCTCGGCGACCATCTGATCGTCGCTTCGACGACGGGCGTGTCGATCTACAGCAGCAGCGGCAGCGTGGTGGACAGCATGAGTGTGAAGCTCACGAATCCCGCCATCGCTGTCGGCGGCCAGACCGCCGCGGTCTATGATATCGGCGGGCAGACGCTTCTTATTTACTCTGCAAGCGGCCTTGTGCGCGATATGAGCGGCGAGTGCAGCGGCAATATCCTGTCGGTCAGCGTCAATTCCTCGGACTATCTGGCGCTCAACGCCGAAAAGAGCGGCTACAAGTCCGCTGTTACGGTGTACGACGCTTCGGGCGAGAAGACGTTTGCCTTCAACTCCTCGGAGCACTATGTCATCGACGCGGTCGTCATGCGCGACTGCAAGCGCATGGCGGTGGTGACGCTCGGCGAGTCGGATGGCACATTCGCCGACACGGTGAGCATTTACTCCCTCGGCAGCGATAAGGCGGACTCGGTCAACACACTCACGGGCTCGCTCCTGCTATCGCTCGACAGCGTGGCCGGTACGCTCTCGTGCCTGACGGACGAGAGCTTGACGCTCTTTTCATCGGACGGTACGCTTTCCGGCAGCTATCGCTACGAATACCCGTATCTGCGCGGTTCGAGCATGGGCGGCGACAACTACGCGGCGCTGCTGCTGAGCCGCTACCGCTCGGGCAGCACCATGAAGCTCGTGACTGTCTCGTCCGACGGGACGGAGCTGGCAAGTCTCGACAGCAGTCAGGAGGTTCTGTCCATGTCCGCGGCGGGGAAGTATATCGCCGTGCTGTACAGCGACAGTCTGGTGCTCTACACGCCGCAGCTGCAGGAATACGCGCGGCTGGACGGCACGGAGTACGCGCGCTCTGTCATCATGCGCGAGGATGGTACGGCGGTGCTGATCGGCTCGTCGTCCGCCTGGCTTTATATTCCGTAATTTCTGTAAAACGCTAAAAATGTTACAATTTATGACTTGAAAGGAGCGCGGGAAACGTGAATAATGGTCTTATGATCGATGCAGTCTTCGCGCTCGTGCTCATTTTAAGCGTCGTGTTCGGCGCCAAGCGGGGGCTGTTCCGCAGCTTTATGGCGCTGGCGGCGATCGTGCTCGCGCTGATCGGCGCGTCGCTCCTGACCGACACTTTGACCGAGCCCGTGACCGACATGCTGATGCCGCGCCTTGAAAAGAGCGTGGAGGAGTGGTTTGATACCGAATCGCAGACACCGCAGGGGGATGTCCCGCAGATCGAGGGGGAGACCCCGGCGGAGAGCGACGCCTCGGGTGAAACGCAAAACGGCGACGCTGCGCAGGACGCGGAAAACGTTTGGCAGGACGATTCGCCGCTCGCGGTGACAGGCCTTCTCAAAAAGCTGCTGCGCTTCGATTTCGACGGCGCGGTGCGTCAGTCGCTTCGAAATGCCGCGCGCGACGCAGCGCTTGCCGCCGTAAGGACGCTGCTCGGCAGCGTGGTGAGGACACTCGTGTTCGTGCTGTGTTTTTTGGTGCTCACGCTGCTGCTCCGCTTAGTGACGGGAGGCATTGACAAGGTGTTAGACTTGCCAGTGCTGAACGCGCTCAACACCATCGGCGGCGGCGCGCTGGGCCTGATCGAGGGCGCACTTTTGCTGTTTCTCGTCTGCGATGTCGCACCGAAGCTCGGCGTCAAGGCCTTTGCCGACTACGAGGGCACGTATCTGTTATCGTTTTTTATGAGTCATACTCCGCGCGGGCTTGTCGCCGCGCTGTTACCCTGATCTTTACCCCAAGGAGGAAATACTATGCAGCCGCAACTTTGTTCCAGATGTAAAAAGAATATCGCCGTTGTGTTCATCACCCGTCAGGAAAACGGGCAGAACGTCAACGAAGGACTTTGCCTCAAGTGCGCGAAAAATCTCGGACTGCCGCAGGTGGACGAGATGATGCGCCGCATGGGCATCACGGATGAGGACCTTGACAATATCTCCAATGAAATGATGGGCGCCTTCGGCGGCGCGGAAAACCTCGAAGGTCTGACCGACGCCGACGATCCGGACGCCGATAACGAGGACGAGGACGGCAAGACCGCCACATTCCCGTTCCTGAGCCGCTTTTTCGGCGGAAATCCCGCTGCGAACGACGCACAAAATGGCAACGAGGCCGAGCAGACGCAGAGCCCGCGCAGCAACAAGAAGGTCGAAAAGGGGAGCAAGCACAAATTCCTCGACTCCTACTGCATCAATCTCTCCCAGCGCGCACGCGACGGCAAGCTCGACGCGGTCATCGGCCGCGAGGAGGAGATCGAACGCGTCATCCAGATTTTGAACCGCCGCCAGAAGAACAACCCCTGCCTGATCGGTGAGCCGGGCGTCGGCAAGACGGCCATTGCCGAGGGCCTCGCCCAGCGCATCGTCGCGGGTGACGTGCCCTTCAAGCTCAGAAGCAAGGAGGTCTATCTTCTTGATCTGACCGCGCTCGTCGCGGGCACGCAGTTCCGCGGCCAGTTCGAGAGCCGCATGAAGGGCCTCATCGAGGAGATCCGCCGCGTCGGCAACATCATCCTCGTCATCGACGAGGTGCACAACATCGTCGGCGCGGGCGACGCCGAGGGCAGCATGAACGCCGCCAACATCCTCAAGCCCGCCCTCTCGCGCGGTGAGATCCAGGTCATCGGCGCGACCACGTTTGCCGAGTACCGCAAGCACATTGAAAAAGACGCGGCGCTCGAGCGCCGCTTCCAGCCCGTCACGGTGGCCGAGCCGGGCATCGACGACAGTGTCGAGATCCTCAAGGGCGTGCGCCGCTATTATGAGGACTTTCACGGCGTCGTCATCCCGGACGCCATGTGCCGCCTTGCCGTCGTGCTCAGTGAGCGCTATATCACCGACCGCTTCCTGCCCGACAAGGCCATCGACCTCATCGACGAGGCCTGCTCGGACGTGAACCTGAAAAATGCCGACCTCATCCGCGCCGACGAGGTCGAAAAGGAGATCGGCGACTATGCGCGCGAGCGCGAGCTGCTGGCCTCTGCACCGCCGAAGAGCGGCGACGCGTATGACGATCAGGAGCTCGAGCACCGCTATGCGCGCATTGCCGAGCTGCGCAGCCGCGAGATGCAGCTGCAGACCGAGCTCGACGCGCTGCGCGCCAAGGGCCGCCCGGAGCTTACGGCGGATAACCTCGCGCGCATCATCGAGCTCTGGACGAAGATCCCGGCCGCGAGCATCCGCGCCGATGAGTTTGAGCAGCTCGCCGGTCTCGGCGACCGCCTGCGCGCGCATATCGTCGGGCAGGACACGGCGATCGATACCGTCTGCGCCGCCATCCGCCGCAACCGCGTCGGCCTGCAGGCCAAGCGCAAGCCTGTGAGCTTCCTGTTCGTCGGCGGCACCGGCGTCGGCAAGACGGAGCTGGTCAAGCGCCTCGCCGATGAGCTGTTCCACGCGCCCGAGTCGCTCATCCGGCTGGATATGTCGGAGTTTATGGAGAAGTTTTCCGTCTCGCGCATGATCGGCTCGCCTCCGGGCTATGTCGGCTATGACGAGGCCGGTCAGCTCACGGAGAAGATCCGCCGCCGGCCGTACTCCGTCGTCCTCTTCGATGAGATTGAAAAGGCGCACCCGGACGTCATGAACCTGCTGCTGCAGATCCTCGACGACGGTCGCATCACGGACGCGCAGGGGCGCACCGTGAACTTTGAAAACACCGTCATCATCCTGACCACGAACGCCGGCAGCAACACGCGCACCAGCACGCTCGGCTTCGGCCTGAGCGCGGACGATCAGAGCCGCGAGCGTGCGCAGCGCGCCCTCAATGAGTTCCTGCGGCCGGAGTTTCTCAACCGCCTCGACGAGATCGTCTACTTCAACCACCTCACGGAGGAGAACTTCCGTGCCATCGCATCCCTCATGCTCGGCGAAGTGCGCACCGCCATGGCCGAGCGCGGCATGACCCTGCACTGGACGCCTGCCGTCATCGACTATCTGGTCGCCAAGGGCTACAGCGAGACGTATGGCGCGCGCAACCTGCGCCGCACCATCCAGCGCGACGTGGAGGACGCCATTGCCTCTGCCGTCGTCGCGCAGCGCAAGGCCGCCGGAGACGTCGCCATCGACGCGCAGAACGACCGCATCGTTGTCACCATCGACGGTAAGGAGGTAACTGCATGAACCGTTTCGAGATCATTCAGGGCGACATCACGAAGTCTGATGTCGACGCCATCGTCAATGCCGCCAACTGCTCGCTGCTCGGCGGCGGCGGGGTAGACGGCGCCATCCACATGGCCGCCGGCACCGGCCTGCTCAACGAGTGCCGCGGTCTCAACGGCTGCCGTACCGGCGAGGCGAAGATCACCCGCGGCTACCGCCTGCCGGCGCGCCACGTCATCCACACGCCCGGCCCGCGCTGGCGCGACGGGCAGCACGGCGAGCCCGAGCTGCTGGCCAACTGCTACCGCAACAGCCTGCGCCTTGCGAGCGAAAACGACTGCCATACGGTCGATTTCCCGTCCATCAGCACGGGCATCTACCGCTTCCCGCTCGATCAGGCGGCGCAGATCGCCGTGCGCGAGATCTTGGCCTATCTTGCCGACCACCCCGAAATGGAGCGCGTGCGTATGGTCTGCTTTGACAGCCGCACCCGCGCCGCATACGAGGCCGCGCTGGCCGCGCAGGAATGCGCCGGCTGACGCTCACCGTCACGCCGGAGCAGGCAGGCCGCACGGTCAAGAGCCTGCTCCGGCGTGAGCTGCATATGGCCGACGGTGCGATCGCCCGCGTCAAGACCGTGCCGGACGGCATCTGCCGAAACGGTGTGCACGCCCGCACCATTGACCGCGTCGCGGCGGGGGACATCCTCACCGTGCGCATCGATGACAAGCGTTCCGGCGGCAAGTTCACGCCCGTGGCCGTGCCGCTGGACATTTTGTATGAAGATGCCGACCTGCTCGCGCTCAACAAGCCCGCGGGCATGGCCGTGCACGGCGGGTATGACCGCGGCGAGCCCACGGTCGCAAACGCTCTGGCTGCTTATCTTGGCAGCGACGCAGTGTTTCACCCCGTCAACCGGCTCGACCGCGGCACGTCGGGCGTCATGCTTGTCGCGCGCAGCGGTTACGTGCACGACCGGCTGCGCCGTGTGCTGCACACCGATGGCTTCCGGCGCACCTATCTCGCCGTCGCCTGCGGTACGGGGCTGCCGCCGCGCGGCACGATCGACCTGCCCATCGCCCGCGCGGATGACGGTTCGACCCGGCGCATCCCTGCGCCCGGCGGTCAGCCGTCCGTCACGGACTATACCGTGCTTGCCGAGCGGGACGGCTGCACGCTCCTGCGCGTCGCGCCGCACACCGGGCGCACGCACCAGATCCGCGTGCACTTTGCCGCCCTCGGCCATCCGCTGCTCGGCGATGCGCTCTACGGCGGCGATGCGTCCCGGCTCGCGCGCCCCGCGCTGCACTCCGCCGCGGCCGACTTTACACAGCCCGTCACCGGGCAGAGCCTGCATATTACCGCGCCGGTCCCGCGTGATCTGCGCGCGTTTGATTTTGAGAGGTACTTATGAAGAAACGCTCCATCACGATCCTGTATAATTCGCCCGTCATCCTCACATTTGCGCTGCTGAGCCTGCTCGCGCTCGGCCTCGGCAAACTCACCGACGGCTGGACGACGCAAAACCTCTTTTGCGTCTACCGCTCGTCGCTGACGGACTGGCTGACCTACCCGCGCTTTTTCCTGCATGTGCTCGGCCATCCGGACTTCGCCGCCTATTGCAGCAACATCGTGATCCTGCTCGTCGTCGGCCCGATGGCGGAGGAGCGCTTCGGCGGCAAGCGCATCCTGCTTGCCATCGCGCTCACGGCACTCGTGACGGGACTGGTGCTCTGGTTCTTTTTCCCGAACGGCGCGCTCATGGGCGCTTCCGGCGTTGTGTTCATGCTCATCGTGCTCGCGTCCTTTGCCGGCATGCGCACCGGCACCATCCCGCTCACGCTCATCCTCGTGCTCATCCTCTACCTCGGCGGTGAGATCTTTCAGGCCGTCACCGGCTCTGCCGGTCTCGCGCAGCTCACGCACATCGCAGGCGGCGTGCTCGGCATGATCTTCGGCTTCACGTGGAGCCGCGGAAAGCGCGGTGGACGATGAAACTGCTCGTCAGTGCGTGTCTGCTCGGCGTTGCCTGCCGGTATGACGGCGCGTCCAAGGGACTCTCTGAGGACGTCCTGCGCGCGCTGATGGCGCGGCACACGCTCGTGCCCGTCTGCCCGGAGCAGCTCGGCGGACTGCCGACGCCGCGCGACGCGTCCGAGCGCCAGGGCAGCCGCGTCGTCATGCGTTCCGGCCGGGACGTTACGGACGCCTATGCGCGCGGCGCGCAGCAGGCGCTCGCCCTTGCGCAGCGCTTCGGCTGCACGGCTGCCCTGCTCAAGCAGCGCAGCCCCTCGTGCGGCCATGGGGAGATCTATGACGGCACGTTTACCGGCACGCGCGTTGCCGGCGACGGCGTCACCGCAGCGCTCCTCGGCGCGCACGGCATCCGCGTCTATGGGGAGGACGATATCGCGGAGCTCTTGAACGAATAATTATGTAAACCAAAAGCCCGAAAACAGAATCCTTTTCCGGCAGTCTTAAGCGCAGCCTTTCGCGGCTGCGCTGCTTTTTTGCTCCGATGACACAAAAGACTTAAAAAAATTGAAATCTCTGCGAAAACCGTTGAAAAATCACAGTCTTCCGTTATAATGAAAACAGTCGAAATCCGCAGAAAACAATGGAGGAGAAAACCATGCGCAAACGCTTTTTGTCCCTGCTGCTCGTGCTCGTCTGCGTGCTGACGCTGGCCGCCGCGCCGGTCGCCGCTGCAGAACCGGACGCTGCGCAGTCCCCGACACCTACGACAGAGCCTGCCGTCCCCTCGCCGGAGCCGACAGCCCCGGTCGAACCCAGCACCGAACCCAGTCCGGAACCCAGCCCCGAGCCCACACCCACCGGCCCCTGGTATCAGGCGGCGATGGATTTTGCCTGTGCGCAAGGTATCCTGTTCGGTGACGAGCACGGTGATCTGCTGCCGATGGGCAATGCTTCGCGTGCACAGATGGCCGCCATGCTCGTGCGCGTGTTCGGCTGCACGGCAGGGAAGGACATTGCGTTCTTTTCCGATGTGAACCGGGATGCGTGGTACTATCCGGAGCTGAGCACTGCCGTCCAGATGAATATCCTCAGCGGCTACGGTGACGGCACGATCGGCCCGAACCGCAGCATCACGCGCCAGGAGGCGATGTCTGTCTTCGCGCGCGCCTTTGCAGTCTCTGACGGCACGGCTGCAGATCTTCAGCCTTTCCCGGACGCCTCCGGTGTCAGCGGCTGGGCGGTCGCCTCCGTGGCCGGTCTGGTCAAGGCCGGCATTGTCAACGGCGATGATACCGGCCATCTGAACCCCACGGCCAGCATCACCCGCGCCGAGATCGCGCAGATGCTCTATGAGCTTGGCCTGCAGTTTTGCAGCGACGCCGATGCACTGCCCGATTCCGGCCGCGTGATCTATACCGGCGCCGCGCCCCTGACGGCGGACGCCTTTACCGGCACGCTCTACCTCGGCGGTGCCGCCGGGCGCGACCTCGGTGATCTGAACATCACCGGTACGCTGGTCGTGCGCACCGATCCGAACGGCACGGTCACCGTCGGCGGCGCGGTCGATGCGCTCACCGTCGCAGCCGAGGGTACGACGGTCGCGGGCAGCGGCCATGCCGGCCTTGTGCGCGTGCTTATGCGCGGCTGCACGGTCACGCTCGCAGCCGATCAGACCAGTCAGGAGTATGACATCATGCTTCAGGGTGTCGGCACGGTCGTGACCGATCCCGTGCCCGCGCTCTCGCCGGAGTGCCGCGCCATCGACCTGTACGTGACCTATCGCTATTTCCCCGCGGAATACAAAGCCGCCCCCGGCAAGGCGACGCTCGTCTGGTATGTTGACGGCGTGCAGCAGCCGACGCGCAGCTATACGCTCGACGGCAGCTCCATTACGCCGGGCTTCCACATTGCCGAGTCGGTCTGGAAGCGCGATATGCCCACGCAGCACACGGTGGAGATCCTGCTCTTGTGCGGCACGGATGCGATCCGCACGACGTTTGTCGTCCCGGTCAACAACTATTCGGACGCGGAGTATCAAAGTCTGCAGAGCGCGCAGTACCCGTATCAGCTCCACGTCGTGCGCAACCAGTGCACGGTGCTGGTCTATGGTCTGGATAAGAGCGGAGAATACTCCATCCTCCATCACGCCTTCGTCTGCGGCCCCGGCCAGACCACGCCGATCGGTACGTTCCGCACGCCGTTCAAGGCGGCCTGGCATCCGCTGCAGGGCTGCTGGGGGCAGTACTGCACGCAGATCGTCGGCAACTATCTCTTCCACTCCTCGCCGTATAACAGCCCGAACAAGAATGACCTGTCCTACCGGCTGTATAACCAGCTTGGCACGGTCTGCTCGCACGGCTGCGTGCGCCTGACGGTGGCGGATGCAAAGTGGATCTACGACAATTGCCCGCTCGGTACGACGGTGAAGATCTACAATGCCTCGTCCCTCCCCGTGCCGAAGCCGTCGGCCCCGTGGCTGGACATCACGAGCCCGAACCGCGGCTGGGATCCGACCGACCCCGACCCGGCGAACCCGTGGAGACAATAAAACGATTCCCCGGAGCGATCTGCTCCGGGGAATTTCTGTTCAGGTCTCAAAACGGACGATCGTGCACAGCGTGTCCGCACTGTACAGACACACAAACGCGCCGTCGTCTGCGGCGGTATACTTGAGCGTGACGGTCTTTGTGTCCTTGACCGCCTTCGGATAGACGATGCGAAAACCGCGAAACGCGTCGCAGCGCATGGTTTCCGGCAGCGCCTCAAGCGCGAACTCGAGATATCTCGTGTTGTGCACATGACCGTTAAAATCGATGTCGCAGCGTCGCAGCGGCAGCACCGTCTGCGTGTCAAAGACAGCGGGCGCGCGCAGCCGCGGCGCAGTGTCGGGGAAGACACTGCGCGCCTCCGGCCGGTAGGACGCGAAGCGCTCGCGGTCGATGCGCACGATCTTTTCCGCGCGCAGGTCGAACAGGATCAGCCGCGATTCGGCGCGCACGAGCTCCGTTCCGCTCGTGTCCGTGATCGTGTAATCGCGGAAAACGCGTCCCACGGGGGCATTGTCGCGCACCCAAGTCGCGACCTGCAGGGGGGCTTTGCTCTGCGGCCGGCACACGATCTCGACGCGCCAGTCGGTCAGCACCCATGTGATGCCGCGGCGGCTGCCGTCGATCACATCGTCGCCGGAGGAATCGGAGTGGCGGCTTGCGGTGTTTTCCAGAATGCGCAGGATCGCCTCATAGGCGAGCTTGCCGTCGCGGTCAAAATCGGCGACGCCGGGGCAGTAGGTCTCGGTGTAAAACATGGCGCACCTCCCTCAGACTTCTGGCAGACAGCCGTTTGCGAACATCCAGCTGTATGCCAGCGCCCACGAGCCGAACAGATCCGTCTCGTGCAGGGCGCGCACCTGCGCGCGCGTATACCAGCCGGATTCGATCTCCTCCATGGGGTCGCTGCTCGGGCGGAACGTCCCCTCGGCGATGCCGAACAGGCACACCGTGCGCTCGTCGCCGATGCCGACCGTGCACGCTGCCGGCGGCAGCACGTGCGTGATGGCGACCAGCCGCAGCCCCGTTTCCTCGCCCAGCTCGCGGCGTGCGGCCTCCTCGGGTGTTTCGCCCGGCTCGATGAGTCCGCCGGGCAGCCCGTAGATGCGCTGGCCAAGCTCCATGCGAAACTCGTGGTTGAGCGCCATGCGTTCGCGCTTTGCGTCTGTGAGCACCATGACGACCGCGTCCGTGCGGTGCTGCTGCAGGTGCTCGAGCGAGTCGATGTTCCGGTCACGGCTGACCATCTCGTAGGTGCGCGGGCAGCCGGTGCGGTCAATATAATGCAGGTCATAGCGGTGCAGGTATGCGCCGCCGTCTTTTTTTTCAATGTCAATGAATTGCATGGGCTTCTCCTCTTTGCAGGTGATAGTCTAGCATACCACGTTTTGCGCCGCCCGACAACAAAAAAGATCAGAGCGGCGCCGGAAGCAGCGGCTGCTCTGATCATTTTTGGGGGGGAAGAAAGAAGGGGCATCTCTGACGCGAACGGCCATCACGTCCCAATGACTGTAGCACAGCTTTCTTAAAATATTGTGAGAGATCAGCCGCTTTCCGGCATGTCCACAATGCTGTGCGCGAGCTTGAGCTGCAAAATGCGCAGGACGCTCTGATCGAGCGCCGCCTGCGTGAGCGTGCCGTCCGCGAGCGCCTGCTCCACGGCCGCGACCGCGCCGGGCACGTCGCTGATCTCGAGCAGCATATCGTTTCCGGCGGCGAGCGCAAGCACGGCCTTTTCGCCGTCTGTGTACTGCGCGAGCGCCTGCATCTGCAGCCCGTCCGTGACGATTACGCCGCGAAAGCCGAGGTCGTAGCGCAGCAGATTCGTGACGATCTTGCGCGACACAGAGGCGGGCGCATCGTCCATCGTCGGCACGGTCAGATGCCCGACCATGACCATGTCCGCTCCGGCGGCGATGCCGGACATGAACGGCTTGAGATCTTCCTGCCGCAGCTGCGGCAGCGTCTTGTCGACCGTGGCGGCGCCGTCGTGTGAGTCGGCGGCTGTGCTGCCGTGGCCGGGGAAGTGCTTCAGGCAGCAGATGACGCCCCCGTCATGAAAGCCCTTGACGGCGGCGGCGACAAGCTCTGCCGCCTCGTCATAGTCGTCGCTGTAGGCGCGGTCGCCGATGGCGTTGCTGCGCTTGTTCGTCCAGACGTCGGCCACGGGCGCGAAGTCCGTGTTGAAGCCGTAGGCGGCAATGTCGCGCGCGATGGTCTGCGCATTGTCGTGCGCGCCCTGCGTACCCTGTGCGCGGTAGCTGTACATGCTGCCGAGCTTCGTCGTGCCGACGGTGTTCATCAGCCGCGCGACGCGGCCGCCCTCCTCATCGACCGAGATGAGCGGCGCCGTTTTGCAGCCGTCCGCAAGCGCTCCGGTGAGCGCCGCAAGCTGTTCGCCGGAGGTCATGTTCCGCGCCGAGAGCAGCACGCCGCCGACGGGGTAGGCACGCAGCGCGGCGGCGAGACTGTCCGTCATGCCCGTGACGGCGCTGCCGCCGGTGAGCACCTCGGGCTGCACGATCAGCAGCTGGCAGATCTTCTCGTGCGTGGTCATGCCGTCCAGCAGTGCCTGCGCCGCGTCCTTGCGCACCTCGGCCGAGGTGCGCGGCGTGGGCGAGGCCGAGGTGCGCGGCGTGGGCGAGGGCTGCGCGGCATCCTGTCCGCGCCGGACGCATATGACCACAAGCACGACCGCCAGCACCGTGAGCACGAGCAGGTAGACGAGTGCGCGCCAATTTTGTTTTGCAGTTGTCCAAAAATCACTTCGTTTCATGCCTCCATTTTACCGCACCGGCGGCAGAAACGCAACGCCGTCTTCTCGACGCGCCGGACTTGTTTCGTTCACAAATATGTGCTATAATAATGGACAAAATTTTGGGGTGCGACCCCAGACAGGAAGTGCTTTCTTTTATGACAAAAATTGATATTTTCTCCGGTTTTCTCGGTGCCGGCAAGACCACGCTGATCAAAAAGCTGATCGCCGAGGCATACACGGGCGAAAAGATCGTGCTGATCGAAAACGAGTTCGGTGAGATCGCCATCGACGGCGGCTTCCTCAAGGACTCCGGCGTACAGATCAACGAGATGAACTCCGGCTGCATCTGCTGCAGCCTCGTGGGCGACTTTGCCGATGCGCTCAAAAAAGTGCTCGAGCAGTTCCACCCCGACCGCATCCTCATCGAGCCCTCGGGCGTCGGCAAGCTCAGCGACGTCATCCGCGCGGTGCAGGGCGTGCAGTCCGATGAGCTGGTGCTCAACGGCTTCACGACCGTCGTGGACGCCAACAAGTGCGGGATGTATATGAAAAACTTCGGCGAGTTCTTCAACAACCAGGTCGAGAACGCGAGCGCCATCATCCTCTCGCGCACCGAGGGCATCCGCCCCGAGAAGCTCGACGCCGCCGTTGCACTGCTGCGTGAGAAGAACCCGACCGCGACCATCGTGACAACGCCCTGGACAGAGCTCGACGGCAAACAGATCCTCCAGACGATGGAGCGCCGCGACACGCTCTCGGCCGAGCTCGAGCACCTGCAGGCCGAGGCTGCCGAGGAAGAGCACGAGCATGAGCATGAACACCATCATCATGACCATGACGATGACGATCACGCCTGCTGCTGCGGCCATCATCATGACCATGACGAAGATGATGACGATGAGCATGAGCATCATCATGACCACGATGACCATGACCACGACCACTGCTGCGATCACGACCATGATCATCACGACCATGACCACGACCACTGCTGCGGCCACGATCATGACCACCATCATCACCACGCCGATGAGGTGTTCACGAGCTGGGGCACGGAGACGCCGCGCAAGTATACCGACGACGAAATCCGCACCGCGCTCGACGCGCTCATCAACGAGCACCGCTACGGCGTCGTCCTGCGCGCCAAGGGCATCGTGCCCGCGACCGACGGCGGCTGGATCCACTTTGACTATGTGCCCGGCGAGTCCGATGTCCGCCGCGGCAGCGCGCAGGTCACCGGCCGCGTGTGCGTGATCGGGTCGCACCTGGCCGAGGATGCGCTGAAGGAGCTGTTCCACATTGGCTGATAAAAAACAGCAGGCGCCGGACGTTCCGGTCTACCTCTTCACCGGATTCCTCGAGGCCGGTAAAACGAAGTTCATTCAGGAGACGCTCGAGGACAACCGCTTCCACAAGGGCGAGCGCACGCTGCTGCTGCTGTGCGAGGACGGCGAGGAGGTCTACGAGCCGGACAGGTTCTGCGCCGGAAATGTCTACGTGCGCAATGTCGATGAGGAGTCCGACCTCACGCGCGACTATCTGCTCGCGCTGCAGGATGAGCTGCACCCCGAGCGCGTGCTCGTGGAGTACAACGGCATGTGGATGCTCGACTCGCTCTACGGCAGCCTGCCGGAAAACTGGGCGGTCGCGCAGGAGTTTCTCTTCTGCGATGCGACGACGTTCGTGAGCTACAATGCGAATATGCGCCAGCTCACGGTCGATAAGCTCAAGAGTGCCGAGCTTGTCGTGCTCAACCGCTACAACGACAGCATGGATCGCATGGAGATGCACCGCATCATCCGCGCCATCTCCCGCCGCTGCGACATTGCCTATGAATATACCGACGGCAAGGTCGTCTATGACGACATCGAGGACCCGCTGCCGTTTGACGTTGACGCGCCGGTCATCGAGATCGAGGACCGCGACTTCGCCCTCTGGTACCGCGACATGTCCGAGGAGCCAAAGAAATACGACGGCAAGACCATCGAGGTCAAGTGCCGCTGCCTCGTGCGCAAGAACGTGCCGAAGGGCTGCTTCATCGCCGGCCGGCACATCATGACCTGCTGCGTGCAGGACATTCAGTTCGCGGGCGTCGTGTGCGTGTGGGAGCACGCTGATGAGATCCGCAACGACGAGTGGGCGATCATCACGGCCCGCATGGACTACAAGTTCCACCGCGCCTACGGCCGAAAAGGCCCGGTGCTCACGGTGCTGTCCGTGCAGGAGGTCGAAAAGCCGGAAGAGCCGGTGGCCACGTTCTATTAAGTGCATAGACACAAAAAATCAGCCGCCCGCAGGGCGGCTGATTTTTCTTTTCCGGAATTCAGTTTTCCGTGCCTTCTGCCGTGGACAGCAGGACGCGGTCGTTGTCAAACGCCGTGCCCGCCTGAGCGGCAAAGGCGTCGATGAGCCCCTGCACGGTCATGTCCGCGCGCTGCGCACCGGAGACGTCGAGCACGATGCGCCCGGCGTCCATCATGAGCGTGCGCGAGCCGAGCTCGAGTGCCTGGTGCATATTGTGCGTGATCATGAGGCAGGAGATGCTGCGCTCGGAGACGATGCTGCGCGTGAGCGCGAGCACCTTGTCGGCCGTCACGGGGTCGAGCGCCGCCGTGTGCTCATCGAGCAGCAGCAGCTCGGGCGTGACCATGGTGGCCATGAGCAGCGTCAGCGCCTGCCGCTGACCGCCGGAGAGCAGGCCGACGGGCGTGTTCATGCGCTCCTCGAGCCCCATGTCGAGCTGGGCGAGCGCGTCGCGGAAGAATTCCCGGTCCTTGCGGCTGACGCGGCGCAGCTGCTTGTGCTTTTCCGGTGCGCGCAGATACGCCACGGCGAGGTTTTCCTCAATGGTCATGTGCGGCGCGGTGCCCTTGAGCGGGTCCTGAAACAGGTGGCCGATGCGGCGGCTGCGCTTGTGCGGCGGCAGGAACGTGATGTCCCGCCCGTCAAGCCGGAGGATGCCGTCATCGACATAGAACATACCGGCGATGGCGTTGAAGAGCGTGCTCTTGCCCGCGCCGTTCGAGCCGACGATGGTGGCAAATTCTCCGTCGGCGAGCGTGAGCGACAGGTCGCACAGGGCGCGCTTTTCGTTCACCGTTCCGGCGTTGAATGTCTTGCTGACGTGGGAAAGCTCAAGCATCGGTCTCATCCCCCTTTCCGGACAGGGCGCGCAGCTTGCGCGCGTTGGAGCGGATCTTTGCCAGATGGACATAGTCCTTCATATTCGGCGCGGCAATGGCGACGGCGACGATGACGGCGGAGACGAGCTTGAAGTACTCGGCCGAGATGTTCAGCCGCAGCGCCAGCGCGATGATCAGGCGGTAGACGATGCTGCCGAGCACGACGCAGACGACGCGCTTGCCGACACCGCCGCGGCGGCCGGCAAAGACCTCGCCGATGATCAGACTTGCCAGCGCGATCGTGACCATGCCGGTGCCGAGGTTGATGTCGCAGAACTTGTTGTACTCACCGATCAGGCAGCCGGAGAGCGCCGTGAGGGCGTTGGCGAGGCACAGGCCGATCGTGATGGTGACCTTGGGGTTGATGGAGGAGGCGCTGACCATGTCGAGACTGTCGCCCGTCGCGCGGATGGAAAGCCCGAGCGATGTGCCGAAAAACCGGATGAGCATGACCGCGATCACGCCCAGCAGCAGCGCGAGCAGCACCAGCGTGCTCCACTGGCTGCCGCCGGTGAGCGCCTTAAAGAGCGAAAAGACCGTATCGCGCCCCGTGATGGACACGTTGGACGAAAAGCCCATGACCGCGAGGTTGATCGTGTACAGGCCGGTGTTCGAGATGATGCCGGCGAGGATGCTCTCCACGCCGAGGCGCGTCTGCAAAAAGGCGGTGATGAAGCCCGAGAGCACACCCGCGGCCATGGCCGCAGGCAGCGCCAGAAGCGGATGCCCCGCGATGGTGAGCATCGCGCCCACGGCGCAGCCGAGCGTAAAGCAGCCGTCGGTCGAGAGGTCTGCAATGTTCAGGATGGAAAAGCTGATGAACAGCGCCAGCGCGACGAGGCCGTAAATGAGGCCGACCTCAAGCGCGGTCTTCAACACTGTCAGCATAAACGCCCCTCCTTCGGGATGTCAGATATCAGTCAAAATTCTGCTGCGTGGTCGTCTCGAGCACGGAGCTGCACTTGCCGTCAAACGCCTGCTTGACAGCCGCGAGATCGTAGCCGAGCGCGGTGCAGCTGTCCGTATTGATCATGGCGATGCCGTTGTCGAAGGTCGCGACCGGCAGCGTGGCGGGGCTCTTGCCGTCGACCAGCACCTGCACGACCATGTCGGCCGTCATCTTACCGAGCGCGGTGTAATCCACACCGTAGCCGACGAACGCGCCGTTGAGCGCGAAGGAGTCCGCGCCGCAGTACTGCGGGATCTTGGCGCTGAGGAACTTCTCATAGATGGCAAGCTCCGCGGTCATGACGGTGTTGTCGGTCGGGGTAAAGACGGCGTCTACCTTCTCGGCGATGAGTGCGTCGACGGCGGAGGTGATCTCGTCGGTGGTCGTGCCGGTCTTCTCTACGCAGCGGATGCCCTTGCCCTCAAGGTAGGCCTTCGCGTCTTCGATCGGCTGCTTGGACGAGTCCTCGCTCTTGGAGTAGAGCAGGCCGACGGTCTTGGTGTCCGGGTTCTGGGCGAGCATCAGATCGAGCAGGCCCTTGGTGTTGAGCGCGTCGCTCGTGCCGGTGATGCGGCCGCCGGGCGCGTCGAGCGCATCGACGATGCCGCTACCGACGGGGTCAGACACGGCGGAGAACACGATGGGGATCTCGGTGTCCTCGGTGGCGGACTGCATGATCTTCACGGCCGGGGTCGCGATCGGCACGATCAGATCCACGCCCTTGCCGACAAGCTCTGCGCCGATCTGGTTGAGGGTCGTGGCGTCGCCCTGACCGTTGTAGAGCGTGTAATCGAAGGTCACGCCCAGCTCCTTGGCCTTGGCGTCGAGCTCGGCCTCGATGGCCGCCTCGATCTGGTTGAGGGACGCATCATCCACAAACTGCACGATGCCGACCTTGTAGGTCTTACCCTCGGCCTTGTCGCCTTCGGTCTTACTGCCGCAGGCAGCCAGGCCCATGAGCGCGGTGACGGCGAGCGCGCCGCCGACGATCTTTCGGAACGTTTTATTCATAGCAAATTCTCCTTATATTTTATGAAACGGTTGGTTTGTGATGTCCGGGTACGGTCTGACGCGGCAAGAATTCTCCGGCCGCCACGCCATCGTCTGGTTATCCGCGTCATATGCATCCCTCCTGCGGTGATTTGAGCAATAAAAAAAGCCTCGTCCACGAAACGGTTCCTTCCGTTTCATGGGACAAGACTGTAACTCCTGCGGTGCCACCCATGTTGGCGCTCACGCGCCCACTTTGCACGTACGATCATACGCTCCGCCGGATAACGGCCGCGGCCACCGTCGCCCCTCATGCTGCTGCAATCGGTTTGCCCTCGCGAGTCCATTCGCCATTCGTCCGCTGCAGCGCTTCCACCGTCCGCTGCTCTCTGAAAGCTTCGTAAATGGGTACTCCTCTCGGTCATCGGTTTGTCGATGGTGTTACTCTACCACGTCCGGGAGCGGATTGCAAGCCCCATTTTCACGAAACTGCACGCCGGCGGCGAAAAAAGATTTGTGCAAGGCAAACAAACGTCCCTGACCGGCGGTCAGGGACGTTTCGGATGCCGTTAATTTCCGGCGTAGACAAAGGCGTTCGGCAGCGTCCGCCCGGCGGTGAGCGCGGGGTTGGAGCTGCGCATGATGTACTTGCCCTTGTACCAGATCATGGCGCTGGTGCCGCCGTCGAGGTTCATGGCCTGCATACAGTCGTGCTTGGCCATGATGGCCGCGCAGTCCGGCACGCTGATGCCGACCGATGTTGTCAGCCGGCCCTCGACGAGCAGGGCGATGATCTCGCCGTACTTCGACTGCCCGAGACAGGCGCGCGGCTGCAGGTCGGAGAAGCCGCTGCGGGCATTGACGACCGTCTCCCCGTCAATGATCATGGCGGGGGAGAACTCGACCGCGTCCGTCGTGTCGGACGAGACGGGGGAGGCGCTGTCGCGGATGTAGATGCGGTTGTCCGCATGCAGCTCGAGCCGCTTGTAGCCATAGCCCATGTGGTCGCCGTAGGCTTTGCCGTTGCACATGGCGTAGCCCGCGAGCGTGCCGCCGTTGCCGGTGCCGCCCGGATCGATGAAGCCCGAGCCGGTCATGCCGATGACGCCGCCGTGCGCCTGCGCGATCTGGCCGCAGTACTGGCCGATGCTGCCGAGCGTGGTCGCTGCGTGCAGACTCAGGCGCGACGGATCCTTCATCACGACAAGTACGCCGCGATAGGTGCTGCCCTTTTCGCGCACGATGAGGATCTCATTCTGCGCATCGATCGCGAGCACCTGCTCGCCCTGGATGGTGCGGATGCTGGTGCCGTTATCCGTGAGCGCGGAGTGGTCGATGTTGATGCGGCTCCACCCGGCGGCGAGCGCGTCGGGATGCTCCTTGACATACGCCTGCATGCTCGGCACGTCTACCTCCCAGAAGAGGTTGTAAAACGTGATCTCTTCCTTGCTCATGCCCTTGGTGTCGGTGAGCGTCGGGTTGCGGGACTCGATCTCTTCCTCGTCCCACTCACTGTTGACGCCGATCTGCGCCTCTCGCGCGGCCTCCATTTCGGCGACGACCTTGTCGATGACGCTGCGCGGTATGAAAGCCGTTGCCAGCCACTGGTGGCTGAGCGTGTTCATAGCCGTCTGGATATAGGCCGTGCGCCACTTGGCGATGAACGGAATGTCGGAATAGACCGCCGTCAGATACAGCCCGGCGAGAATGGCCAGCACGAGAAAGAGAATGAGCAGCCTGCGGCCGATGCTTTTTTTCTTCTTCGGCTTTTTGGCTTTTTTGGCCTTGCGGCCGTGCTTGCCAGTCGGGGGCGGGGCAGTCTGCTGCACACGCCGGCGATCGTCCGGCGCGCTGCGGCGCGGCTGCGCGGCGGCGGTCTTTCTTATTGCTCAATGCTTATCGCCTCCCGTTTTCGGAATAAAAAACAGGCCGCCCGGCGGCGAAAGGAGCAAACTCCGCCAGGCTGCCTGTGCAAAAAGCCCTTTCGGGCGCTTTGCCGGTATCATTTTCGTGACCTCACGAAAATGATCCTGCACTGCTATCCCGCTTGTTTCA
>ERZ791645.983-NODE-983-length-20280-cov-4.705513_pt1 | contig 20280 bp, 17 predicted proteins | sample MGYA00509939_ERZ791645 | MGnify/ENA primary metagenome ERZ791645 (study PRJEB30046, sample SAMN00715249) | human gut metagenome | study: EMG produced TPA metagenomics assembly of the A metagenome-wide association study of gut microbiota in type 2... | reverse complement strand
AACATTACTCTTGCTGACATTATTGCAAACTCGGCAGATAACTATGTAATTTAATATTATCCGGAAGCATCCTTTACGGGTGCTTTTGTTGTTTACACAGCAATTTGGTAGGTAATGCGGTGTTTTTCTGTTTGCAAATGATGCTTTTGAATGTTAGTTTTAAAAAATCAGAAAAATTCTCAACTTGACTGCTTAACGGTCGGAATTAGAAAAATGGCTTGAATATCGGCTTTTTTGACCTTTCTGATAATTAAAACCCAGTAAACCTACTAAACCAATAGGAAAAATAAGAGAAAATTTTTAAAAACCTATTGACAAATAAAAAATCTGTGGTATGATATAGACAATCCAATTAAAACCCACCAATCAAATAGGAAATATGGGAAAGGTGATCCAAATGAAAAATCTCAGATTCAAACGATGTTGCAGTAACGCACGGATGTGATACGGGACACATCAAATCCGCAACATAACTTCTGAAATTAAAATTAAAATGAAATGAGGACATTAAAATGAGTAAATTAAGCGAAAGAAATCTTAAATTTGAAACAAAACAGCTTCACATCGGTCAGGAAACAGCAGACCCTGTTTTATAACATTTTTTGCTGTATCTGAAAAATCTGCAGAACTTGAATCAATAACACCTGTATGTATATTTTTAGCCCATCTGGCTTTTACCTGCTCATCAGTATATGTTACAATCGGACTATTATTACTATATTCTCCTTTGTCCCTTATAAAACCGTTATAATTTTCACTAAAACTATCATAAATTTTCAATGCGTATTCCAAGTCTACCAATCCACCATTTTCCAATGTCCCCAGATTGTTATTAGAAGATTCTATAATAATATCCTTGATAAAATCTGCACTTTTTGTTTTATCTTTCTCCCATAAAACAGATGCAACTGCTGTAACCTCTGCTGCTGATGCACTGGTGCCATCTATCATTTGAACCTTATCTAAAAAATCTAATACTGCGATGTCCTCTCCCGGAGCATATACATCTAATTCATCACCAACTGAGCTTATCGAGCTTACAATCGCACTACTATTTGTTGCTCCAACCGCCAAAACATCATCATATGCTGCCGGATATTCTATAGCTCTATCCGAATCACCTCTGTTGCCGGCTGATGCAATCATTAAAATACCGGCATCTTTAGCTGCTTTTATTGCTTTTTCCAAAGCCTCGGATTTATTTACAGTACCAAAGCTCATATTTATTATATCAACCTTTTCTTCTATACACTTATATATTCCCTGTATTATTCTGCTTACCGGAGCTTCATTATTTTCATCCAATACTTTAATCGAATATAATTCTACATTTGGTGCAATACCTTTTATACCCTTTATATCATTTCCTGCTATAATACTTGCCATTCCTGTTCCGTGCCCTGATACATCATCAAATAAAGCCTCTACATTCTCCTGTTCCGGTATTAAATTTATTCTTTTATATACATCTATGTACTCAGTAGCTGATACTCCGGAATCCATAAGTGCTACTTTAACTTTTTCAGGCTTTTCTGTATTTTCTATAGCTGCAGCATTTGCATTTGTCGCATTTATAGCTTCAAGATTCCACTGATTAGACTCAGATTCTGATGATGAATCCGCAAATATATTACTCTCATTTTCTGATAACCCATCTACCATGTAATCATTTTCGATATTATTGACATAAGTCTTTTCACTTAATTCATTTAACTCTAAATCAGTAAGACTAACTGTAACAATATTTTCATCTTCCCCATCTGATTCCTCTGAATAAGTTTTAACTATATCATCTGAATAATTATTTATTATTTTATTCAACCCTGCTTTATTTTTAACATCTACTATATAAACCGATTCTTTTTCAGATAAATTGTCTTTTGTTGCTGCCGATACTGAATAAATGTTAATATTTGCACTTATCGCTGTTGCTAACATTAACCCTTTTATAATTATCCTTTTTAACATTATCTTCCTCCATTTTCTATTTCTGTAACTTTAAGAACATTTTCACTCCCGTATATGCCAAAGAACGAGAGTCCTTTCGCAACTTCATCTCAACTATACCTTGCCGTAGTTCCAGTTTCACCTTAACCCTTTAACCGAAAAACTTTTTAAGCCAATAAAACCAATCTTCGCCCGAATATGCCTCCATAACGCTTCCCCCTCCCTAAAGTTAATTTCAAACATTGCAATCTTTGATTAACTTTATTTTAACAGACATATCTGCAATATTCCATCACAATGCGACGAACGGTCGATTTTTGCGATAAACGGTAATTGACATATATAAAACTGTATTTTATAATTACCTTAATGTGTTTTTACGGAAAGATATGGGGTAGGTTATGAATATTACAGCAGATAATTTAGGAAGTACATTAAATTATATATTAGAACTTATAATCATTTTATATATACCAAAAAATATACTTTTAATACCGCTTGCCGGAGCTAAAAAGAGATATATTGCTCTTGCACTTTCATCAGTATGGCTTTTATATACACTTCTGGCAGCTTTTCCATTACCTAATACATTTATTATCCTGCCTGTTTCATTACTTGTTTTTGCTGAGCGTCCGGCTTTGATTTCTTTTACCGTCATATCCGAAACACTCGCAATCAATATAATAGCTTTAATCAGCTTTTACTCTTATTGTATGATCAGCCATACCAAATACAACAGTTCATCACACGAATATAATGACTTGATAACCGGTATAATCATTTTTTGCATTATCACCCAATTGCGAAAAAAATTTTCGTTTACCATCAACTTTTTAAAAGAAATACAGATAAAGCATTTTGTTTTAATCTTCTGCGTTATCCTTGTCGATTTTTTCCTGTCACTCGTTTCCGGTTTATTATTTTTCCAAAATATAAACCAGCTCGGCCGCAGGCTTCTGGTGCTGGCAATCTACACAATGATAGTCCTCAGCATCGTGATACTTATACTGTATTTTAGAATTGTCCATATCCATTCTGAGCTTGAACAGCTCAGCAATGTAAAATCAAAAATGCTCTCTCTAGAGGAAAAGCACTATAAAGATATGCTTCAAAAAAATACAGACCTCCGTGCTTTCAGACATGATTACAATTATCACATAACAGCAATGCAGGCACTCGCACAAAATGATGATTTTGACGCATTGAAAGCTTATGTAAACCAGCTTACTACAATAAAAGCAAAAATATATTTTATATCAACAAACAACACCATAGCCGATGCGATAATCAACTATTTTTATGAAATTTTACCTGACAACACCTCTTTTAAAGTTGACGGAAAATTTTCCTATGATACATTTATAAGCAATGATGACCTATGTATCATACTCTCAAATCTGCTGAAAAACGCTTATGAAGCTCTCTGCCGCATTAACACTGACACTTTCAGTCTGCATACCGATACCGACAACAATACTGTTGAAACAGAAAAGAAATTATATATTTCTATCTCAAACGACGAAAACAATATAACATTATATATTATGAACACTTGTAAACCATACGAAAAACATAGTGGTTCTATTTTTTCAACTTCAAAATCCGATACCCTAAATCATGGATTTGGACTGAAAAATGTTGCGGATACCGTCGAAAAGTATGACGGAAAACTTGAACTCAAGACAGAAAACAGTACATTTTCCGCTTATGTTTTTCTACATAATGTAACATAAACTCCGGTTGTATGGCTATAGTTTAATCACTATCAAACAAGCAGCTACACATACCACGAATATCTGCTTGAACAAAACAGGAGGTTTCGCAATGAAAATAGGAATTTGTGATGATGACCCTAAAACAAGGGAACAACTAAACAATTTATGCCATAAACTCGGATATATTGATACTTATCAATTTGACTCCGGCGAAGAACTTCTTTCTTCTGATATATGCCACTCGCTCACATTAGTCTTTCTAGATATAGAAATGAACGGTATGACAGGCATAGAAGTCAAAAATATACTTGAACAAAAATGTCCTTTTACCCTTATAATTTTTAACACTTCTCATGAGGAGCAGATAAAAGATGCTTTTGGTCGAAATGTAATTTCATTTATCTCCAAACCGTTTTCAGAAATATCAATCAAAACAAACATTGAACGCGCCGCCGCTTTAAGCTGCAATTTTCTTCCTATAAAAATAAATGATGAGGTATCTGTTCCATGTCAGGATATACTGTATGTAACTTCCGAACATAAATACAGCATCTTTTATACGAATAACGGAAATTCTTTCTCAAGCCGCAAAGCATTAAAAGACTGGGCAAAAGAGCTTGAGGAATTTGATTGCTGCCCTATTTCACGGGGAATCATCATAAATTTAAAACATTATAAAAAAATTCAGGATAAAAAAGTAGTTTTATATAATGGCATGAGTTTTCCAATAAGCCGCCGCTACTCAAATTTACTAAAACTCAAATTTGATGAATATACATTGAAACTTTTGAGGTGCAGATAAATTTAAACACAATATTTTAGATATGTGTATTTAGATACAACCTATGTGCAAATAACTATTTTTTGTATTTAACTTTACTAAATATAGTTACTACACATTTTTTTAATTTTTGCTATAACTACTTTTCCAATTTCCCCGAAATCTCACTTTGCAATATACACTTTGCAATCTCATTATCATTAAATGAATTTGCAGAATAAATCTCCCCCAAATTTCTTCCCCTATGATTATTTTCCAAATCCATTTTTGTATCAATATCATTTATTTTAGAATATGACCCCTCTTTATATCCTTCATGTGCATAGCTCTCTTTATAAGCAAAGTCTTTAAGTTAGTAAACACCACAAAAACATCCTTACTCTTATACTAACCATTTCCGGCACACAAAATCCACCCATGCTCAACATCAAAACTCCTTTGTCATTTTTCGCATAAGCATTATCTTTATCTATTACATACTCACACATTTATAAACATATATACAAAAAACTTTCCTGAAAAAACGAATAATTTTAACTGCTTAATAGACCTTTAATTTACTTCTTTCCTTAACTTCAAGAACATTATCACTCCCAGATAACCTAAAGAACGAGAGTCCTTTTGTAACTTTATCTCAACTATAATTTACCGTAGTTTCACCTTAAACCTTTAACTAAAAAAACTTTTTAAGCCAAAAAAGTCAATCTTCGCCCGAATATAACTCCAAAACTATCCCTTCCTCTTAAATTAAATTTCAAACATTGCAATTTTTGATTAACTTTATCTTAACAAACATATCTGCAATATTCCATTACAATGCGACGAACGGTCAATTTTTGCGATAAGCGGTAACCTAAAAAAGTACAAAACCAAAAACTCATATTCTCCCCCCTACACCTGCTCCGTCTCAATTTCTTTTATCAGTTCAATCACTTTTTCCTCTGTTTCTTCTACTTCATCTGCTATCTGTGGAATCGCTTTTCCCTTTGCAAGTTTCTTTCTTATCTGATTTTTTAATTTGTTGTTTTCTCCTTCACATCTTCCACGATTTTCTCCAATTTCAATTCCACGGGCTTCTCCGGCTTCTTCGCCTTTCCTATACTGTTCTTCTCTTTCAAGTCTCATGTGTTCTTCTTCGTCATACTCAAATATCGTCATCGAAATCACCTCTGCCTTGTTTTTTACGAAAAACTCTTTTAGAATACCTTCTTCGATACACTCATCTACTGATTTTTTGACTGCTTCTTCATATGTCATACCGGTTTTATGATATTTTCTGGTTTTTTCGACATATTTTATGTAACCGTCCAGCTCCGGACAGCGTCTTTTCAGCTCTTCATTGTAGCTTGGATTTACATTATACTGTGTTACCATAAGCTCAAGCTCCGGATTTTCAGTTTTGTTTTTATATGCATCTGATAGTCTTAATATCTGTTTTTCGGGCTGTTCTTTACTTCCATAGTATAATGTTACAAAATATGGTGTCGGTATTTTCTGTATATATTCCGAATATAGATTTGATTCATGCTCCGCTATATATTTTTCGTATTCATTTGATACATATATAAGTGTTCTAAGCGGCATATTCGGATTGAAAGTTGTCTGAAACTCCGTAAGCAGCATATTAAAATGCAATATTATTGCATTGTCATTTTTTCTGCCAATGTAAATTGCACTGTTTAATGTTACTACCTCAAGCTCATCAGGGTCGGTGTAATCTGTTCTCATTATGCTGTTATACAACGACAATGACTCTTTCTTACCCGAAAAAAGTTTGTATGCGACACCATCTTTGTGGTTTCTGTAAATCCCTGTCTCTTTCGAGCCATTTCTATAATTATTATTGTTGTCCTGTTCCGTATTTTTGTTTGTTAAACCATGTCTTTTCCCCATATACTTTCCTCCATTATAGTAATTTTCCTGTAAGTTTTCAATTTATTTTGCTGATTGTTTTTTGAAAAAATTTTAAGATTTTAAATATTTATTGCGTAAAAATAACTTATTTTAGAAGATATTTTTCGATTTGACTTTCTTTTTTCAAAAAATCAATTTTATCTAATTCATTTTTCGCAATTTTAAGATGTATCAATTTTAGAATTAATAGTAACAGTTCAGCCAAAAAAAGATAAGTCAATAATACACGAGCTTGCTCGATGTATTATTGGCTTGTTTTTTTGGGCGGAATAGCCTTTCATTTATGAAATGAAGTAAACACAAGCTGCATAGCAGCGACTGACAGCTTGCTGTCAAGTTTACGAATGTAATAAATGAGAGGCTGAACTGTTACAATTAATATGATAATTCAAAACTTTTTCATATGGTAACATAATGTTTCCATATTTTCTATTTGCATTTTTCACATATTTATTCTTTTTCTTTTGTCTATTTTATACAAAGAGATTTTTTTGATGATAAATCTTGTGCTTTTTATTATTGATTATCTTCTCATTTTCAATTTGAAAAGCATACGATAAGAGGACTGAAAAAGATGAAGATATTTATGACCGTAACATTTATAATACAGCTTACATTAGCAAAAGCAAAAATAGAGTCAGGGATAACAAATGGACTTGCAAGATACACTGCATAATGTGAAAATAACCTATATAAACAGCAGCCACAGCGAAAATAATTCACAATAAAAAAGGCTTGCAGACTTTGTATCTGCAAACCTTTTGATTTTTATTTATATTTTCCTGCAATATCAATTCTGGTAAGTGCCTTTTTAAGTGCAAGCTCCGCACGAAGCATATCTACGGCAGGTTCGCCGCTCTTAAGCCTGCGCTCTGCTCTTGTCTTTGCTTCATTTGCCCTGTTTACATCTATCTCGTCAGGCCACTCGCAGGATTCGGCAAGGATCGTTACCTTGTCTTTTGTGATTTTTACAAATCCGTCATGAAGTGCCGCTTCTTTGTCACCGTCTGACTTCTTTATGCGAAGCACACCCGGTTCAAGAATAGCCGTAAGCGGAATGTGTCCGGCGAGTACACCGATTTCACCCTCCGTTGTCTTCATTTCCACCATATCTATGTCTCCGTCAAAGAAAACTCTGGTAGGTGATATAATCTGAAGATTAAACTTCTTTTCAGCCATAATACACCTCCCGAACTATTTAGAACTCATTCTCTCAACAACTTCATCTATAGTTCCTGCATTGAGGAAAAGATTTTCAGGTATATCATCATGTTTTCCTTCAAGGATTTCCTGAAATCCTCTTATAGTTTCTGCTACAGGTACATATTTACCGGGAAGTCCGGTAAATTGCTCTGCTACATGGAATGGCTGAGAAAGGAATCTCTGAATCTTTCTTGCTCTGTTTACGACAATCTTGTCGTCCTCTGAAAGTTCGTCCATACCGAGGATTGCGATAATATCCTGTAATTCTTTGTATTTCTGTAATATTTCCTGTACTCCACGGGCAACTTTGTAATGCTCCTCACCGACAATATGCGGATCAAGTATGCGCGATGTTGATTCAAGCGGATCTACCGCAGGGTAAATTCCAAGCTCAACGATTGAACGCGAAAGTACCGTTGTGGCATCAAGATGTGTGAATGTGTTTGCCGGAGCCGGATCAGTAAGGTCATCGGCAGGTACATATACCGCCTGAACTGATGTGATGGAACCTTTCTTTGTAGATGTGATACGCTCCTGCAAAGCACCCATCTCCGTCTGAAGTGTAGGCTGATAACCTACGGCACTAGGCATACGGCCGAGAAGTGCTGAAACTTCTGAACCAGCCTGTGTGAAACGGAAAATGTTGTCGATAAATAAAAGTACATCTTTTCCCGATCTGTCTCGGAAATTTTCTGCCATCGTAAGTCCCGTAAGAGCAACTCTCATACGCGCTCCAGGTGGCTCGTTCATCTGACCGAATACCATTGTTGTCTTGTCGATAACCCCTGACTCGATCATTTCGTAATAGAGATCATTTCCCTCTCTTGTACGCTCTCCTACACCGGTGAATACTGAATATCCACCATGCTCCTGAGCGATATTTGTGATAAGCTCCTGTATAAGTACAGTCTTACCAACTCCTGCACCACCGAAAAGACCGATTTTTCCACCTTTCTGATATGGGCAGAGAAGGTCAACGACTTTGATTCCTGTCTCAAGGATTTCTGTCTGTGTTGACTGCTCCTCAAAAGCAGGTGCTTTTCTGTGAATAGGGTCATATTCAACACCTTCCGGTGCTGGTTTTTCATCTATAGGATTGCCAAGTACATTGAACATTCGTCCAAGTGTCTTTTCACCGACCGGAACTGATATAGGACCACCGGTAGCAATAGCTTCCATTCCTCGTACCAGTCCGTCTGTCGGACCCATGGCAATACAGCGGACAGTATCATCACCAAGATGCTGTGCTACTTCTACTACGAGTTCTTCACCGTCTTTGAGAGGAACTTTAATAGCGTCATTGATTTCAGGAAGTTTTCCTTCTGAAAATCTGACATCGAGAACGGCACCGATGATCTGTGTAAGTTTACCTGTATTTAATTCTGCCATCTCTTTTTCCCTTCTTAAAATTTATTATCTTTCGGACAATATCCAATATTTATTTAGATTTTGACCGAAAAGTTTTGCAGTTTTTTCAGCAATATTTTTTAAATCAGTTATTTATACATAATTTGACAGATAAGTTTGAACGCTAAAGTCAAATTTACAAATAATCAATAACCATAATCAATCAACTTGACATAATTTAAGAAATAGCCGATGCACCTGCAATAATCTCCGTAAGCTCCTGAGTGATAGATGCCTGTCTTGCTCTGTTATATTTAAGTGACAGGTCACTTATCATGTCCTCCGCATTACTTGTCGCTGAATCCATCGCCTGCATACGGGCACCGTTTTCACTGGCATGTGCCTCCACAAGTCCTCCATATATAAGACTGTTTATATATTTGGGAATTATGGCATCGAGTGCCTCTTCAGGTTCCGGCTCATAATTCATAAGCGTGAGCTTGTCTAACGGATTCTGGTCTTCTTCCTGCTCCGATACTATGTCCTCCGCATCAATAGGAAGAAGTTTCATAAGTGTTGGAATCTGAACAACAGTATTTTTAAAGATAGTGTAGGCGATATAAATCTCACCTATCTCACCCTTGACAAACTTGCCAAGTACATCTTTTCCAATGCCTGTCGCATCACTGTAAAGCGGCTCGTTCATAGCCTCCGAATAATCGCCTGCTATCTCGTAGCCCTGACGCATAAGGGTATCTCTGCCCTTTGTTCCAACAGCATATATAAGTGTATTTTCTTTTTTAAAGCGTTCATCATGTGTCACAAGTTTTACTACATTTGAATTGTAACCGCCTGCAAGTCCCCTGTTTGATGTAATAACAATAACAGCCTTTTTGTCTGACTCGCTTTTCTTTAAAAACGGATGTGACAACTGGCCTGACCTTGCTATCATATCGGCAACAGTCTCATACATCGTATCAAAATACGGCTTTGACAACTCTGCTCCGACTTTCGCCTTTTGCAGTTTTACAGATGATACAAGCTTCATAGCCTTTGTAATCTGCCCTGTACTCTGGACACTTTCCTTACGCCTTTTTATATCTCTCATTGAGGCCATATTATCACACCTCTCTATCTGTTCTTAACGAACTCTGCCTTGAATTTTTCGATTGCCTGAACAAATCTTTCTTCCATATCTTTTGAAAGTTCACCGGTCTCTTTTATCGTACCCGGAACTTCAGGATACTTCTCATCGATGAACTGTAAAAGACCTTTTTCAAAGTCGGCAATATCTTCAAGTTCAATATCTATGAGATATTTATGTGTTGCCGCATAAATACTGATAAATTCATGCTCAACAGACATAGGATTGTAGTTGTCCTGTTTTAATACCTCACGGATTCTCTCTCCCTGTGCAAGCTGTGCTTTTGTCTCAGGGTCAAGGTCTGAACTAAACTGCGAGAATGCCGCAAGTTCTCTGTACTGAGCAAGCTCGATACGGATAGAACCTGAAATCTTCTTCATGGCTTTTATCTGTGCCGCTCCACCTACTCGTGAAACTGAAAGACCGGCATTTACGGCAGGACGGAAACCTGAGTTGAACATCTCTGTCTCAAGATATATCTGTCCGTCTGTTATTGAGATAACATTTGTAGGAATGTATGCTGATACATCACCTGCCTGTGTCTCAATGATAGGAAGTGCTGTAAGTGAACCTCCTCCAAGCTTGTCTGAAAGGCGTGCTGCTCTCTCAAGAAGTCTTGAGTGAAGATAGAATACATCGCCCGGATATGCCTCTCGTCCAGGTGGACGCTTTAAGAGCAATGCAAGTGTACGGTATGCTGCTGCGTGCTTTGTAAGGTCATCATAGATTACAAGTACATCCTCGCCATTTTCCATCCATTCTTCACCGATGGCACATCCTGAATATGGTGCAATATACTGTAATGGTGCAAGTTCGCTGGCTGTTGATGCAACTACTGTCGTATAGTCCATCGCACCGAACTCTTCAAGTTTATTTACAAGTGCCGCAACTGTTGATGCTTTCTGACCTATGGCAACATAAATACACTTAACACCCTGACCTTTCTGATTGATGATGGTATCAATGGCTATCGCCGTCTTACCTGTCTGGCGGTCGCCTATGATAAGCTCACGCTGTCCTCTTCCGATAGGAACCATCGAGTCAATCGCCTTGATACCTGTCTGAAGCGGTGTATCTACCGATTTTCTTGAGATAACACCTGATGCAACTCTCTCAATCGGTCTTGTTTTTGTTGTCTTTATCGGACCTTTGCCATCTATAGGCTGTCCGAGAGAATTTACTACTCGTCCGAGCATTTCATCACCAACCGGCACCTCAACAACTCGTCCTGTAGTCTTTACTATATCGCCCTCGTTGATATTTTTATGGTCACCTAAGAGTACGGCTCCGACATTGTCTTCCTCAAGGTTTAAAACCATGCCGTAAATTTCATTTGGAAATTCCAGCAACTCGCCCTCCATAGCCTTTGCAAGACCATGAATACGCGTAATACCATCGGCAACCTGTATAACAGTACCCGTATCTGCGACTTCAAATTTGGTACTGTACTGTTTAATCTGTTCTTTGATAACCGAACTGATTTCTTCAGGTTTCAAATTCATGATACTCTCGCACCTTCTTTCGATTTAATTTAGTTTGACAAACGGACTTTTGACAATTCTCTTGCCATAGTCTCAAGTTTTGTCTTTACGCTGCTGTCCACAATCCTGTCACCGATGCGTATAACCATACCGCCTATAAGTGACTCATCGACACTGTACTTTGCAATTATCTTTTTGTACTGTGTAGTTGTAAGCAGCTTGTCTTCAACCGCCTTTTTCTGTGCTTCACTAAGCTCTACGGCGGATTTAATCTCAGCAGTTCCTATTTTTTCTGCTTCATGTACTCTCTCAACAAAATAGTTCAAGATTTCTTCTATCTTTGAAAATCTTCCCTTTTCCACGATGACCGTAAGGAAACCGACCATATCATCAGACACTTTGTCTTTGAAAGCACTTTCTATCATGGCTTTCTTTTCTTCAACGGGAATTCTAGGATAGCCTATTATCTTTATATACTCTTCGTTTTCTTTCAGCACATCAAGTACAGCTTCCACTTCCTCGAGATGGCTTTCAAGCTTATCTTCCTCAGCCGCCACCTCAAAAAGTGCGTCACCGTAAGTTTTGGATATTAGCTTAGCCATGTCTCTTCACCCATCTCTTCCAATGTATCTGCGATAAGCTGTGACTGTTTTTCTTCATCAAGAGAAGATGCCACTATCTTTTCAGCCATAACTGTTGCAACAGATACCATTTCTTTCTTAACATCATCCTTAACCTTAGACTTTTCAAGTTCTATGTCATGATTTGCCCTGTCAACAATCCTTGCAGCTTCTGCCTTAGCCTCGTCCACTATCTCGTTTTCTCTCTTGACAGCGTTCTTTCTCGTCTGGCTCAAAATCTGTTCTGCTTCTTTATCAACAGCCTTAAGTTTTTCATCATATTCTGCCTTAAATTCAATGGCATCCTGTTTTTCTTTTGCTGCTTTTTCAAGCTGTTCTTTTATATATGCCTGTCTCTTTTCAAGAAGATCCCTTGCAGGATTGAAAAGAAGATGTGACAAAAGAAGAAACATTGCGAACATTGCAAGTATTGTGATAGCCGAATCCACAAGAAGCTGTGGATCAAGACCAAATATATAATCTCCAAGTCCGTCACCTGCTAAAGCAACCTTTACCAAACCATTCACTTTACAGCCTCCTTTCTATTTTAACTCTTTCCAGTTCCTTCGCTTTCAGCAATAATATTTCTTGAACTACTATTCAAGAAGTATCCTTCGCTTTCCAAAAAACTCCCTTCTTGAACTGTCGTTCAAGAAGTATCCTTCGCTTTCCAAAAAAACTCCCTTCTTGAACTGTCGTTCAAGAAGTATCCTTCGCTTTCAGCTCAGTCTATTTAAGTTTGCCATAAAGAGGGTTAGCAAATAAGAGAATAAGGGCAACTACGAGTCCATAAAGACCTGTTGTCTCTGCTACCGCCTGTCCTAAAAGCATTGTTGACATGATGTCACCTTTTGCTCCCGGATTGCGTCCTACTGCTGATGCACCATAACCTGCTGCGATACCCTGACCTACACCAGGTCCGATACCTGCGATAACTGCAAGACCTGCACCGATTGCAGAGCCCATTAAAACTAAACCGTCGTTTGTAATATTCATTGTTCTTCCTCCTCAAAATAAATATAATAAATAATTGTTATGCGTCTTCTCCTATCGCATCTGCGACAAAGCACATAGTCAGCATACAGAATACATATGTCTGAATGCATCCTGAGAATACATCAAGATATACATGCAATGCTGCCGGCCATACCAAAGTAAGCACTTTTGGCAACAAACCATAGATAAGTCCCATCATTACGGTACCTGACAGGATGTTTCCGAAAAGTCGGAGAGACATCGATACAGGCGTTGAAAACTCACTGATAAGATTCATCGGGAAAAATAAGAAAATCGGTTCAAACAAACCTTTTATCTTGCCCATCTTCTGGTACTTAAATCCATTGTACTGAATCATCACCCATGTAATAACGGCGAGCGGAAATGTCACACCAAAATCCGCTGTCGGCGGTCTTAAGCCTAACAATCCTGATAAGTTGCATGTAAGTATAAACAAAAACAAGGCACTTACATAATTTCTAAACTTCACGGCATTTCTAGCTCCCATTGAGCTTGCAACCATTCCATCAAGTTTTTCAACTATCAGTTCGACCACATTTAAAAACGGACCGGGTGCTTCTTTGGGATCTGCTTTCTTAATCGCATGGTTTGCAAACAAGGCAAAAACAAGCAGAAATGCCATGACGATTATCATTGATATATGCGTCGTCGTAAGATAGACTTCGTGTCCGAGAAACATAAATTTCTTGTCAGTATATCCTCTGATAAAGAAGTCTACTTCACCGCCTGCCAGCAGTGCCTTACTGTTTACCCATGACATATTTAAGATGTCACTTCCCACATTCTCATCCTCCTTCTTTATTTTTTATGACTATCTTAGTCATTACAACTATAGTCATGAAAATATATTTTTATGTTCAATGCACAACTCAACACCTTTTATCATAAATTCACGCAATTTTTTTGCATATAATGCTGAATACCTATGCATTTTATATCACGCAGGCAAATGAACAAAAATAACAAATATACTCTCATCACCATAGTTTCTTATACATCAGTTCTCATCCCACTCTTTTGACACCGGCAATAAAACGGTGCACATACGGCTGCATATAAGCAGTCATCTTCACACCCATAAGCCCTAATACAACACCTATAGGATGCACATAACTGTACCATATCATCGACACCATAAGAACTGCCGCCATTATAAATGTTCTCTGAAATGCAGATTTTAATGTATGTTTTCTTGCATTTTCCGGGTCCATGTCAAGTGCTATGTCAAGATGTTTATACATATGGTATATTATCCCTGCTGCCGCAAATGCCCCAGCCAGAACACCACAAACAGCCGCTGGTTTGTTTTCTGCTATAAAAGCAAGCATAACCAAAACCGGCAGCGACCATATAAACACTCCTATAATCATTTCTTTTAAAATCTTTTTCGCTTCTCGCATATTTTTATTTTTCTACCTTTTCCTATCTCTATTCCAGCTTGCATCTATATTTATCATTATATTCATTAACACTCTGTATTGCAAAACTTTTGTTTCACATATTTATATTTAGCTCAAAAATTCTGTCGTGTCTTATGTTCCGGATACCTCTTTTTCTTGCCCTCCATAACATCTGAAAAATCCTCGTCCGGATGTGTATTTCTATAATTTTTCAAATCTTCCATATATTGAAGCTTTTCATTTTCTTTCTTTTTATCTGATGCATAAAATGATTTTGTAACCATATATACACTTCTAAATCCTGAGCCTATGCCAAGCACAAGCAAAATCGGAAATATAATATCTATACCCGTCAGCCTGTTCAGCCACACACCTAAAGCTCCACACAAGAAAATCGGAACCATCATAACTATTCCTAACTGCGTAACCATCATCATGCTTTTTAAAACTTTTCGACTATCTTCTTTCAAAATCTTCCTCCATAATCTGCATATCAATCCTTAGCATCAGTTTTGTAAAAGCAACTTTTTCCATAACATCGTAATATATCTCTTATATTATTTCTACATATGTTTTATTATAAGTTATCATTAGACAAAAGTCCACCCACAAGGTAAATTTTATCACTTAATCGGTAACAGTTCAGCCATAAAAAGATAATTGGCAATACAATGAGCTTGTTCATTGTATTGTTAAGTACCTTTTTATGGTAGAATAGCCTTTCATTTCTGAAATGAGGGCAAAGCCCTCGCGAGCACGCTCAGATGGAACAAATTTATTTGTTCCATCCTCACTTTGCTTTCGCGTAAATAAACAAAAGCTGCAAAGCAGCGACTGACAGCTCGCTGGCAGGTTTATGAATGTAAGAAATGCAAGGCTGAACTGTTACCTTAATCGTAACAGTTCAGCCCTGAAAAGAGAATTCATCTCTGAAATCAAGCCGACACCCCTATGACCTTGCTCGGATTACCTTTTACTTCTCGAACTCCGTCATATGCTCCCTGAATCTCAACGGAAGATTTCCCGTTTGCAATTTTTTATTTTCTCTCTCCTTGACAGCTATATTTTCAAAAAATACTTTCCATAAGTCTGAGTATTCCTCTTCCGTCTCATTCAGTTCTTTAAGCCGTTGTTCCTCATTCTCACTTAATAGTCTTACTTCCCACTTTCCTCCTGCTTCATGGAAAACTGCCTTGTGATGCCTTGCATCATATATAATAAACCACTCACTGTTAAACCTGTCCGCAAAATGATTTGCTAAATGTGCCACAATATCGTGTTTTGGCTCTATCACACTTAAAAGAAGCGGTGGTTTGTGTATAACTTCCTTAAATCTCAGCACCTCAATATACCGATACGCTTCATTTTGGACACTGCGTACAAGCGTAAACATATCCGCAACCTCCTGAAACTGAACCGCCATGACAACCTTTGCCCCAAGAGTAAATCCATATGTGATAAACTGATATATCACATCTCCCCTGCCGGCATCTCCGCTCACTATTGCTTTCATAACATACTCATATGCTTCATGCGAAATCTTTTCCTTAATCGCATCAAGAACAGAATTCATCTTCTTTATGGAACTCTCCACATCTATATAATCCGCAAACAGCTCCATGCTATACATATAATCAGCAGACTGCGGCTGAATTTTAATATACTTATGACCATACCCTGATATACCTGCTTCATATATGGCACTAAAAATGCCCACTTCATCATCCGCACACCTGTATATGCGTACCCTCTTATCTCCCATAATGATTACGGCTCTCCTTTCTACCCAAGTTGGAAATCATCAAACAGTGTAAGCTGCTTATAAGTAATATCCGCCCCAAAACCTCTCATCACATCGCCCTCATTAGTAACAAGACTCCTCGTAATATAATCTTCATCCACTTTAAGAAAATCATACATCATCTTTCCGTTGCAGGTTATAAAAAATACGGCACGCTTTAAAACAACACCTATTGTCTTTAACGAATTAAAGTCAAGACTTCCCGACTTTCTCGCACGGACTATGCGCCCTGCCGACTTGACTCCTATCCCCGGTACTCTGAGAAGAGTGTTGTAATCTGCTTTATTTATCTCTACCGGAAAATCCTCCAGATGTCCTAATGCCCAGTCACACTTAGGGTCTAAGAAAGTATTGAAAAACGGTCTTTTTTCAGATAAAAGTTCATTTGCCTCAAAGCCATAATATCTCAGGAGCCAGTCTGCCTGATAAAGTCTGTGTTCCCTGCGAAGCGGCGGTCCTCCTACCTGTGCCGGAAGTGTACTGTCATTATTTACATTGATAAATGCAGAGTAGAATACCCTCTTTAAATCAAACCTTTTATAAAGTGCTTCAGATACAGACATTATCTCGTAATCACTCTCACCTGTCGCTCCAATTATCATCTGTGTGCTCTGTCCTGCCGGAACAAACCCTCTGCTTGTATCAGTCTTGTTCCACATGGTAAGTGCATTTGAGCCGGTCTTATGTTCCTCCATAGACAAAATATCCGTTTTTTCAATCTGCTTTTCCGACTTTCTGCCTTTAAAATCTGCATTTAATATTGCATTTTTTCCTGTGTCCATCGATAAGTTATATGTTTTGTCATTACTGCTTTTATGAATGTTTTTCTGTTCTTCAAATCTATCATTTCTCCCACCTATTAAACTGCTATCAGGTGTAATCTTATGTTCCTCAATCTCCATACTCCGTCCCAAACGCTTTGATGTGTACCAGTACGCACTCCTATTGCCGCCTTTCATCCCTAACATTTCCCTGCTCTGTGCCATACCCGACTGTATCTGACGCATCGGTGTAAGTATGTTTTTTCTGCTCTTGTTCGGAGCAAGTTCTTTAAGACCTGCCTCTGTCGGAAGTTCAAGATTGACACTCATCCTGTCTGCATACCAGCCCGCAAGTTCAACAAGCTCCTGTGAAGCCCCCGGAATAGCCTTGCAATGTATATAGCCATTAAAATGGTGTACTACCCTAAGGTCATGAAGCGTTTTACAGATAAGTTCCATAGTATAATCAGGAGAATATAAGATACCCGAACTCAAAAACAATCCCTCTATATAATTTCTCCTGTAAAACTCCATTGTAAGCCTGCACACCTCCTCAGGTGTAAAAGAAGTCCTCGGAACATCATTTGATACACGATTTATACAATATCTGCAATTATAAATGCACTCATTTGTAAACAATATCTTAAGCAACGACACGCATCTTCCATCTGCCGCAAAGCTGTGGCAGATACCACACGACATTGCATTTCCTATCTCACCCTTGATGCCGCCACGCTGCACTCCGCTCGAAGTACAGGCAACATCATATTTTGCCGCATCTGATAATATCTGTAATTTCTTCATAAGATTTGTATCACTCTCAAAAACCATGTAACCGACCGCCTTTCTCGAACTTTAGTTCCCGAACATTTGTTTATATTTTATCATCACATAGCTTAACTGTCAATCACCATTTATTACCATTATGACTATATCTATATTTCAAGCGGATATTCACAATCCACTGTGCAGCCTGCTTATAACACTATCACAACATATCAAAATGGACTTTTGCCTCTCCTGATATCAAAAAGAGTCCCCACCACTTACTTCTCTATTCAATAAATGTCATGGACTTTCTTAATAGTGTCAAACATTTTTTTGACATACCACACATATATACTGTAAAATACCATAGAAAAGTAACAATTTTAATAAACATAACGCTTGCAAAATCTTGACAGATTTACAAGATTGTAATGATATAGCAAATAATATAAGCAGACATTACGTCGTCGCCAGCACTTGGGCAATGTTTTTTATTGACCTATGTACTGCTGCGAACGACGGCATAGCGAGAGCGTGCCTGCGTTATTATTGTTATATCATTACAATCAGCACAACTTTCAACTGATTTTGTAAGCACAACAAACTTTAGGGGGGACATCATGAAAAAGAAACTATTGTCAAAACTGCTCGTCTGCACACTTGCCTTACAAACTGCATTTGCATCGACTGTATCTATGCCTGCAAACACCAAAAAGGTATCTGCCGCACTGACCGGAAAAAGTCCGTTCACAAACTCCACTTATACACACAACGATACTTTTAGCGGATATAATATATATCACGGAATTGATGTTTCAAAATACAACAATAACAACGGCACTATTGATTGGAACAAAGTCAAAAAAGCCGGAGTTGACTTCGTAATTGTAAGAGTAGGCTACAGAGGTTACGGAAAATCAGGCACTCTCTGTACTGACCCTTTCTATAAAACAAATATAGAAGGTGCTCTTGCCGCCGGCATAAAGGTCGGTGTTTACTATTTTACCGAAGCACTCACGACATCCGAAGCTAAGGAAGAGGCCAAATTCTGTATAGATAAGATTAAAGATTACGATATTACGCTGCCGGTTGCCATCGACTATGAATATCCGACCGACGGTTCTAAACCGGTCGGCAGAATGTATAATGCCAAGTTAAGCAAATCCGCCGCAACAGCTAATGTAAAAGCATTTTGTGCAGCCGTTAAGGATGCTGGATATACACCTCTTGTCTACGCAAACAAGAGCGACTTTTCAAGCCTTATTGACGGTGCTTCAATAGGCAAATCATATAAAGTATGGCTTGCAAATTACACTACAAAAACAACTTATGCAAACAAATATGAATACTGGCAGTACACAAGCTCAGGAAAAGTCAATGGTATAACAGGAAAAGTTGACTGTAACTTCTGGTACACAAAGAGCAAACTTGATGACACAAGCTCAACACCTGCTCCGGCAGCAACAAACACACCAAAGCCAACTGCTTCTCCAACGGTCAAACCGACTGCTAAGCCTACCGCAAAACCGACTGTAAAGCCAACGGTTAAACCGACAGCCAAACCGACTGCTAAAGCAACGGCAAAGCCGACTGTAAAGCCGACTGCTAAACCTTCCGGCACCAAAATGACAGCACCAAAGAATTTCAGAGCTGTTTCCGGCACAAAAGCAATCACTTTAAAATGGACAAAAAGCAGTAATGCTGCCGGATACCAGATATTCAGAAAAAACTTTTACGATGGCAGCTACAAAAATGTTAAAATAATATCAAATGTAAATACGACAACTTATAAAGACACAAAAGTAACAAACGGGCATGAATATTATTATAAAATAAGAAGCATAAACAAAACCGCTTCTGATACTACATACAGCAATTATGCTTCACTCACGGCTTCCGCTTCAAAGAGTCGTGCCGGCATAACGCAAGCAAAACACAAACTATTGAAAAAACCTTCGGCACAGTCAGATGCCTTTAGAACGCTACCTAAAAATTCAATAGTTGAATATCTCGGTAAAACGGTTTACAAAAATAATACAACATTTATTCATGTAAATTATTATATTAAAGGCAAAAAAAACAGTGTTTATCTTCCCGCCGATGCAAAACTTAAATATTATAAGGGCGGCACCGCTAAACAGGCAGCTAAACTTTTCAATAATTTAAGTTCACTGACAAAGCCAAAAGTAAAAATACCTAAAGGTTCGTATCTGGCTGTGCTCAAAACTCAAAAGGCGGGTAAAGTCAAGTTTTATAAAGTAAGATATTCTGACACAAAGAAATCTTATGTGGGATATGTTAATGCAAAGTATGTGAAGTAAAATTGAAGATAAGATTAAAAATAATCAAAAAATAGTAATAAATAGAGTATTAACAAAATC
>ERZ791645.966-NODE-966-length-20568-cov-6.097450_pt1 | contig 20568 bp, 20 predicted proteins | sample MGYA00509939_ERZ791645 | MGnify/ENA primary metagenome ERZ791645 (study PRJEB30046, sample SAMN00715249) | human gut metagenome | study: EMG produced TPA metagenomics assembly of the A metagenome-wide association study of gut microbiota in type 2... | reverse complement strand
CTGGCACCAAACAGTAGGCTGGCTGCGTAGCACTTGGCCTCGCATCAGTTTGGACGAGTGCTGTGCGCTGTTTGGTTATAGCCGCCAGGCTTACTACAAGCATTCAGCGGTCAAGGATTTCGACACCGAAGCCGCAAACAAATTGATTCTGCAAAGTGTCAGGCAGCATCGCGAGATGATGCCTCGTATTGGCTCGCGCAAGCTCTACGTGCTGACACAACAAGAGTTCGACGAGCTATCCGGCTTTCCCGGGCGCGACAGATTCATCACTCTGCTTGCGTCCAATGGCCTGCTATTGAAACTTAGGCGTCGCAAACGTTACAAAACGACCGACTCCAACCATCCGTACCGATGGTATCCCAATCTCATAAAGGATCTTGAGTTCCATGGCCCTAACGAGGCTTGGGCCGGAGACATAACCTACGTTGAGACACAAGAAGGCGTTTGCTATCTGTCGCTTATCACGGATTTGTATTCCCGCAAGATCGTCGGCTGGGCTTTGGGTGATACGTTGCAGGCAAGCCATTGCCTCAGAGCCTTGAACATGGCTCTAACAGGCTTGTCTGAGCCTCTTCTAGCTCATGGGTTGATCTATCACTCAGATCGAGGCTTGTCAGTATTGCTGCTATGAGTATGTTGCGGTGCTGAAGTCTAGGGGCGTCAGGATTTCGATGACCGAAAGCGGAGACCCTCTGGAAAACGCTGTGGCCGAGAGAGTCAACGGAATCATTAAGAGCGAATGGCTCAACAACGATGAGATTAAGGATCTAGCTGACTGCTTGTGCCATGTTGAGAAAGCGATTGATGCCTACAACAATGTCAGACCACACTTGAGCTTGAATTATCAGACACCTGCTCAGGCTCACCGACAATCGGGGAGTCAAAAACGGTGCTGGAAAACGTGGTCTGAGCGACGCAATGAGAGTCTGCTTCAGAGCCCGCATAACGCGTATGGTGCAGAGGTCAAAGCAATTGTTGACGTCTCAACGACAGAAAGCGATGAAAATGCCTTGCGGCATTGCATTTGATCGCTCGCCGCTGGACAGACCGGGAAAGATTTCTTCTTTCCCTGCTGCGCCGCAATTGTGCGATCCGTCAGCGCGTCAAGCCGCTACGCCTCGATGAACGGCCTACGCCCCGCTGCGCGGGTCCCCTCCATTAAGCGAGGCTTTGGACTTGACACGATCACCCCCTGAGTCGAAGTTGATCTCGAGTCGTTACGTCGTCATGGTATGGAGGATGATGCAAGGATAGAATCGAAGAAGACTCTCTGACGAGACTGTTTGGTGTCAACCAAATCAGGTCTTTGTAAAAAAGCTGTCGACAGTTTTAGGCAAAAACCAAAAAACTGTCTACTTATTCAGTCACACCGCGGAAAACTGTCAACCAATTTCAGGCAAGGTCAGAGAGTGACCCAGCTCCGAATTCTATTAACGCATACCCTGGTGGCCAGGTTGATTTGGTGAAGTTGAAAGGAGTTTCTGAGAGTATGACTTTTGTTATTAGGTAATTCTCAAGGTGTGCCTAAATCTAATTGCGTCTACCAATAAAAGAGATGGAAGAGTTCTCATTTTTGTGAGATTTCAATCTTTGCCATATGTAAGATGTAACTAATGTTATGTTCTCGTATGCCCATCTCTAGACAAACTGTCATTCTTAAACTAAAATGCTTTCTACTTTAGTCAAGTGGGGCTAAAGGACTTCATTGCTGTCAAGGCGCCTGGCGCCTCGACAGGGCAGACTTTGATGATGATTGTCATCAAGGTGATGAAGAGAGCCAACCTGTAGGTTGGAATTCTGCTAATGAGCTTTGCGATATTGAGCATATTGCTTATTGTATCAATGAGTTCAATTTAATTTTGCCAGCGTGAGGTTGAGACTCATTAAATAAATTTAGTGGTCTTGATCGCGTTATCTGACTACTGGCCCGTAAGGATGATATCGCTGGCATCCGGGCCAGTATGCTGCAAGACTTCAAAATATCACTATCGTGTCATTGAGTTGGAAACGTTTTTGCCTCAAGCATAGAGAGTGTCGTAGGTATAGACATTTTGATTATCCTTGTTCGCTAGAATCTTCCAAAATAAGAAGTTACGTTTGCAATCCTAAAAAAATTGCAGCTCATTCTTTCTATCCGTTTGTTCAACGCGAGCAACTAAAAAAGCGATTTGCTCAAAATGATCAGGGAATAGAGGAATTGCCTCCAAAGGTTCGCCATATCTGTATTTGTTCGCACTTGGATCGTTGTGTCTACCAGAGATATGCCTATCTGATAGGAAAACAATACGAGTTATATGCTAATAAGCACGGTATTAATGAGGTTGCTATAGCTTATAGAAGATTAGGCAAGTCAAATATCGACTTTGCAAAAAAAGCTATGGATTTTATTGAAGATTCTTCTTCATGCCTTGTTTTTGTTTCTGATTTTAGCGATTTTTTCGATCGAATTAATCATAGAATACTGAAAGAGCGACTTAGGGAAGTTTGCCTTGATAAATATCCTAAGGAGAGATCGCTTCCGATGGATATTTATGCGATATATAAAAATATAACAAGATATAGTTTTATTCATCAAGATGATATAGGTAAAGTTCTTGGTGATTGCCAGAATCTGAGTTCCAAGAGAATGCGTTGTTTTCTAGAGGAGGTAAGTTTTTCAGAATTTAAACCTTTCGTACATAAAAATAAAAATATGTTAGGCATCCCCCAGGGCTCTCCAATAAGTGCAATGCTTTCTAATATTTATATGTCAAAATTTGACATATCTTTGAAGCGGATAGTTCAAGATCATTTGCGTGGGATGTACATGCGCTATAGTGATGATATCATCGTAATCATTCCAGCGACTACAATAAAAGAGGCAGCCAAAAGCTGTCGAATAATTACTTCTTTTTTCAGAAAGAATCGAGAAATAGCAAAGATCAGTAAATCAAAAACTAAGAAGTTTTTCTTCGAAAATGGCAAATTTACTTGCTTAGATTTGTTTCAAAATGGATCGAATTTACTTTCCTGTCTGGATTACTTGGGTTTCCGGTTTGATGGAATTAGTAGAAGAATCAAACCTTCGTCTTCGGATCGATATTTGCATAAATCAAGACGATCGGCGATTGCAGCAGGTAAGCAGCTTTATAAAGAAATGAATTCATCAGAATCAGGTATCTTTTTTAAGAATCTATATGATAGATATTCAACCTGTTCGAAGAAAGCACGTAAACTGCATCCGCAATATAAAAACAGAAGCAAAAGGAACTATCTTGCATACGTAAGAAGAGCCAGAGATGCTAAAGCCTTACAGAATGATGTAACATCAGAAAATATCCTTGTACGCAGTAAGGATAGGCTTAGAAAATTTATTCAAATAGGAATGAGGAAAGCTCAGGAAAGTAAAATGAAAGCCCGGCTAAGGAAAGCGAGGATACTGTCGAATATGAAATCTTAAAAACAAATTAAGTGGAATAGACTATAAGCTGATCGAATTCTCTTTGGGTGTTCGAAGGATTTTTGCACACATTGGCACTATGTTTAGCAGTGAGAAATCCAAAGCGTAATTTTGGTTGATCTTGACAAAACGAGCAATAAACAGCAACGCTGCCAGTTAGGTACGTTACTAAAAGTAAAAAAAATATTGGTGAGCTTCCCATAGCTAAAATTCTCTTCCCAAAAATCAATAACAATGACTTCACGAAAAATTGTCGTGGAGACCAAAGTGTGAAAATCGATATTGATTGGGAACGTGTTTACAGCGGATTTGTTGCCTCCGGCCTAAGCCTTCGAGAATTCCATAGACTGCATTTGCAGTGTTTCTTCCCCGGAGCTTCACTGCCGGCGCTTTCATCACTGGCCAGACATATGAGACTCATTCGCCAACGTCAGCAAGGCCAAGCGCAACAGTTCTCCGACTCTTCTTATGTCCTCAGGAATTAATAGTAGGGAACGCGCCTCCTTGACTTAAATCAAGCTTCAACTTCTTGTCCGACGACAAAGCATCCAACGATAGTGCGATTAGGGCCGCCCAATGGCGATCCATCGTGCGTGAAAACGTCCGTGGAATAAGGCGCTGCGGCGTGTTGCCTCATCTCTGGGTTTGGTTTGCTGTCAAGTTGCCGAAACTTGCCTGACTTCTTTTTTCGGGCTGCAAAACCCCTTGCCAGAGCGTGGGTGCATTGGCAAAAGCTTTCACTTACCGAGCTGAACTTAATGTCTGTTCGTGTTGCCCAACGTCGTCAACCATTTCAGAGTTCGTTACGTTATCAATACAAGAAAGTGTCGAACGTTCTTATTCGACCTGTTTATTGTCATGACTGCACCTTCGTTGGGCGAACTCTTAAAGTACCCGAAACTCATATCCGATTTCAGACTTGGAAACGGACGTGAGTTTCTCGGCATAGAGGCTTTGTGAGAGTTTGCTGACAGCCGGAAATCACCAAAGAAAAAGGGCCACGCAACCGAAGCTACGTAGCCCAACCAGGTCTCATAAAATTTCCATTTTTTGCACCAACAGAAAGGAGACCTGAGGCATGCATCTTACAGCAAATATTTCGGTTCCACAGAAGAATTTCATTGCCATTGACTTGCATAGTGACAACGCAGTCATCTGCGTGCGTCGAAATGCGCTCAACAAAGCCGGTGAGCTTGTCGGAAAAAATATCTGGTGCGGTCGGGTCAGCATTCGTGACGGACTCGACACTTTCATCAAAGTGCTTTTGCCGCACTGTCAGGATTTCGATCACGTTGCCGTGGTCGAATCCACCTACAACTGGTATTGCCTGGCAGATGTCTTTGAAGAGCGCGGTTGGCTGCTTCGCATTGCGGATCCAAGCACCGTCAGTCAAACCAACCTCAAGGCCTCCGATGACCGTACCGACGCCCAGTATCTTGCCGAGCGACTGCGAGTCGGTTCTCTTAAGCACTACTTGCCGCTGAGCTACTCAAGTCGAGCGCTTCGGGATCTGTGTCGATATCGGATGGCGATGGTTCAGGACTGCGCAAGCTTAAAAATCAAGCTCATCAATTTGTATCGCAATCAACTGAGCAAAAATTTGCGCGTAGCCGATCTTCTTGAGCGTTGTCGCTCGCATATGCAGCCTAACTATCGTTTCGACCCCGGCATTCTCGAAGAATTCAAGGATCCGAATATCCGACTGCGTGTGGCTTTTGAAATCTCTCGCATTGCCATGCTCGAGGAAATGATCGAAGAGTGCAATGCCGAAATTCAGCAGCAATGCAAAGATCAGGAGCTCGTCAAACTCTGCAAAACCATTCCCGGCTGCGGCCCTGTTTTCTCTGCGGTTATTTGCACGGAAATCGGCACCATGCAGCGTTTTAAGTCTGCAGGCGATTTTGTGTCCTACTGTCGATTATGCTCAACGAGCAAACTGAGTAACGGCAAAAGCAAGGGCCTGGGCAATGCCAAAAACGGCAACGCCTACCTGAGTTGGGCTTTTACCGAAGTCGCTCAATATGCCTCCAGAAACCCTGTGATTCGGGAGATTTTGCAACGTCTGCTGCGCAAATACGGCGGTCTGAGAGTCAAGGCCATTCGAACCTTGGCCGCAAAAATAGCTCGAGTGACTTTCTATGTGCTCAAAAACAAACAGCCATTCAACGCAGCCAAATGCTTCGGCATAGAGCTGACAAAAAGCATCAAGAAGAAATCGGCACACAAGCCGTTGAGGGAGGATGCAGCTGTGGTGTTGCCGACTGTGGCAGGCCAAGCTTAGGAATCCGCCATGTCTTGTGCATGCTTATGTACCGAATTGTCAAACCGTCCAAGCCTGAGTTGGGGGGATGTTCCGCCATAGAGAACGCGTACCCCGAATAGGATGGTGGTTTGACAACCTTTTTATCGCTCGCCGCTGGGCAGTCCGGAAAAGAATGTTTCTTTCCCGGCTGCGCCGCGATTGTAGCGATATTCGTAGCGCGTCAAGTCAATGCAGCAATGAACGGGGGCCCCTTGCGCCGTTGCACGGCGCCCCATTAAATGCTGCATTGACTTGACCCAGCAAATGCCGTAACCCGCTTTAACACTGGATTTCGACCGATCGCTGAGCCTCTCGGTGGGTGAGCTCTCTCAACTGAGTCGCCTCGGTTTGGGATGATCTTGCGTTTCCTGTACGAATACATAGGACGGCAGATCGGAGCAGACCGGAGTTTCTGGCCGCCTGTCAATGGCGTTGGGCTGCCCTGATGGACACGCCTTTGAGCGTGAAAGGGCCGCTAGATCCTGATGTGTGCCTGTGACGATTCCGTGTCACAAACAGAGAAATTCCGCCGATCGATTGATGAGTTAAAAGCTAGGTGCGCTTATCGGTTGCCATTCCAGAAATTTTTGTGCACAAAATGACGCTCTCGTAGGCCTCAGACTTGGCTTCGTTCTGCGCTTACCACTTGACAATCAAATCGGAATGTGCCCCTCATTGAAGGTGTCAATTATCCTTTCCCTGACATAGGGAGGGAAGAGCCGCGCCCTTCTCCTCCCCTGTCCGGCGCGATCTCAACCAGATCGGACCGCAGAGTCGATCAAATTGCCTCGTCTCCCATGTGCCCGATCTCGGTTTCTTCGTCGATCGGCGACGTTCAGAACTGATACTTCATGCCGACATTCGCTTCGAATTCCTTGGTGTAGTCGCTGCCCTCTTCACGCTCGACCTGTGCCCAGAATCGAGTGTTCCGAGACACCAGCCAGTCGACGCCAAAACCGTAGTAACCCCGCGTTCCGAGGAAATCATCTTCGAAGCGTTCGCCGTTGATTCGGATTTCCTGATCGTCCAGAAACTCGTGATTCACGCCGCCCTTGACGTAGACCTGCGCCCAGGACTCTTCGCTCAACGCGAAAGTTCGCCCGACGAGGACGCCTACGCGGCCGTTGAGACTGTTGAGATCATCCTGCGAGACCGACATTTCGTTCGAGAGATCGAAATCCTTGCCGTTGACGCGATACCACGACAGTTGCGCCTGCGGTTCGACGAAGATTCCGCCCATGCCGTCGAATTCGAACCTCTTGCCGACTTCGGCCGAAAGACCGAATCCGAAGCTCGAATAGTCGCCCTTCACGTCTCTTCCGTCCAACATGCGCGTTTCGATGTCCTGCGAATAGCGGTCGATCGTCAGTACAAAATCGGCGTATTGATCGGATTTGCCGAGATACGTCGCGTAGAGGCTCACGCCCTGCGAGTCGGCGTCACCCGTGGCAGAGAAGTTCGTTCCGTACGTCTTCTGATCCGCAAACGAAGCGCTGAAGCTTCCGCCGAGAATCCAAGAACCCACTGCGCGGTCGTAACCGATGTTAAAACCGTAGACATCCTGCTTAAAACCGGTGCCGCCGAAGCCGGAAATGCGGTCTTTGCGACCTTGAGCCGACGCCCAGAGTCCATCCCGCACGCCCTGACGAACGTCGCCCAAACGCTTGTATAGATCGGAAAGTCGGTCGAGATACTGCGCCGTCTGAGCGCCGCTCCCGGCCATGGCGGCTACCGCCTCGGCACTCGGGGAAATGCCGGCCTTTTCGAGGCGCCAATCGTAACCGCCTTCAACGACGTTGTCGTTTCGGACAAGTTCGTACAAATAGTTGCCAAGGTCGACCTTCGCGCCGGCCGACGTTTCACGCAAAGCAAAATTGACTGCGACGCCCGCGTCGGAATGAATCATGACGCCACTTGCGTCCGCGGACGCCTTCCCCGACGAAGCGACTTCCACCACGTGCGAAGAGACTTCATTACTCGGACCGGGAGTCGCAATTCCGCCGTGAACCAAGATCAAGTCGTTCTTCTCGTTGTCAACGTCGACGTCCATGCGGAAGATGCCCGAACCGTTCAGGTCATCAATTTCCAACTGACTGTATCCTTGGCCGTCTTGGGTCATGTCGACCGTCCCGTTGTCGAGCGACAGCGTACTGAGCGACGAAGTATCCGTGAGATTCCAACGGGCACCTGACGAGAAAGTCAGATTGGCAACACCGGCGTCGTTCGTTATTGAAACAATCTCGGTCAACGTATCGGCAACCTTCCGGCTGTCTTCCGCTTTGTTCGAAACCTTGCCGGTCAACCAGGAGTCAATGGAATCGAAGGTAGCAACAATGGCGCCGGAGCCGGCTGTCGTACTACCGGCGAAAACATCGCCTTCAATCTGTACCGCATCGCCCCCGACATTGATAGCCGCGTTTCCGTACGTCCACAAGGCCAAATTGTCGCTTTCGATGTGAGTCAGGCCTCCGTCTTGGTTGATCGTGATTTCGGTCATTGCACTACGGGAGGTTCCACTGGCCCACACCGCCTTGTCCTCGGCTTCAGCCCAAAGCCCGTTTATGATTTCTACATTCGAATCAAAACCAGTCGCACGAATCGCCGAATTCACATCGGGACCACCGATAGCTGTAACTTTAAGTCCGTTGCTGAACGTGGCGGTACTCTGCGTTTGCCTGGATTCGGAATAAACATAAACGCCGATCGCCTGTCCGTCTTGCCTTGTCGTCTCTGCGACCTGACCTCTCCACTGCGCTGTGATTTCGGCATAATCCGAAAATGTACTCTTGGAATCTCGAACTTCAATACCGTAAGAAGTATGGCCTGTTGTTGTGATTCGAGAAGCACCTTTGCCGACGAGGAGCTCGGCTCCACGTTGCAACCGAACGCCCTTGGCGTCTTCACCGCCGTCTGCCGTGATGTTGGCATTTCCGTCAACAGTCATTTTCCACGAATCGTAAATTTCGACCCCATAGGCATCGTTCGTGTCACCTGTTGCCGTAACGACCAGAGAATCGGCTGTGATCGTTTGGTTCGTCCCGTTCTCTACACGGATGCCAGTAGCTCCATAGACACCATCAGCCGTAATTTCGAGAGTTCCGAAGTCCATATTGACGCCACGCTCGGAATCAGAATAAACATCAATGCCATAAGCATTATTTGCTGACCCGGTTGCCGTCACTGTCAATACTGTTGTCCGGTTGTTTTGAAGAGTGAACCCTCCCCTCGAATAAATGCCTGTAGCGGCTTTGCTTCCAGAAACGTTTACGTTCAATTCTTCAACGTCTACAGTCATGTTCGTATCTAAATCGGTATAAAACCCGTAACCGTACGTCGGTATCGAAACTTTTCCGCTCTCGCTTTCATCTGCGTCGGGAAGGGTGATATGGAGGCTATCAAAGGAGACGACGTTATCCCCTGCGTACGAGTAGACACCGTAGGTGTAGTCGGCAGTGTTGTTCAACCTCATATCAAGGTTGCCGCCGGTCATCGTGCTTCCACTAGCGAGATAGGCACCGTAGATGAAGCCCCCATCTATACGGGTACCGATCTGGACAAGGCTTTCTTTTCCCAGGCCTGCTGTCGCTCCTCCGTTGAGGTAGACGCCAATGCGTTGGTACTGACCAGCCGGAGATGTCGCGGTACTATCGAGGATAATTGTCGTACCTTCGGTAACCTGAACCGATCCGGGTCCCCTCACCCAAATCCCATTGACCCATCCCGTCGTGTCGGAATCGTCGGCATAAATGTTCACGTTATCAGCACTCAGACTACCAGACTCCGCAACGGTGACGAGCGAGTTATTTCCGATCGTACTCGCGAATTCGACTTTGCCGTATGTAACGTCAGTGTTTACGTACAAATCGCCAGGACCGCTATAGTCCGCCGCCAGAACGGACGTCGCCTGAAGAAGTGCAAGACTCAGAAGAGTTGGAACACTAGAGCGTACCCGTCCCCCCCATGAACACGAATGATTCTTTTTCATATTGCGGCTCCTATGGGAAAGCAAAATAAATCAAAACCCGACAGAGGGAAGAAAGCGCAAACGCCCCCTCCCCCTGATGAGTCACCTTATCGGTTAATGGTTATTGCAGTAATCAAGGCTCCGAAATCGGGGCTCACCCGCATCGACAAAATGCCTTTTTTTCCAGCTCTGCTTGGGATTTTACAAAACTTGACCCTGCCGGAGCCTTTTGATTCTTTCGCAACGGTTCGATCAAATGCGCCAGGCGCCGGAAACCAACATCGCGTAGCGCGTCGTTCTCTTGTCGCCACGGATTCGCAACGAATGGAAGCCTTTGACGCACAACACGTCTCTGAGCGATCCTGCGAACTCCAATGCGAAGAGAATCTCTTCGATTCTCTCCGCATGGCCGGGGAGGATTCCCCGTTTGTCGCCCGTTTCGGCGAAAGCCTTCAACCCCTTGTGTCGAAAGCTTTCAATCATGCGCCGTCCCCTCGAACCGTTCGAATCGTCCAGTCTTGAGCGCCATCCCGAAGCGAACGAAGTCGTTCGCCGTGGAGATGACCACGCAAAGATCGGGGTCCGCCATGGATACGGTCGGATCGGCCGCCGCGACGTCTAACAAAACAAAGCGCTAAAACGCCCTCCCCTGCTTGATTGCGAAGCTTCCGATCGTCTGCGGATCGGACGCGGAATCCTTCGCCGCGGCCTGTATTTGGCCGTGCAATGTTCTCTGTTCGACACCGAGACGACGTAGCGTATCGTGCACGGGTTCCGATACGGATTCCGATTCGGCGGGTTCGAGGGTGTTGTTCGAAAGGTTGAGTTCGTCAACCTGCGGTTGGTTGGACTTCACCGACATTGCGGTTCTCCTTTAAATGGTGAGGTGTAAAAGCCCCGAGAGGGAACCCAATGTCCACGGCAGAGGAAACGAAATTCCCCGACGGGCAAGATGGATGAATCAGATTGTCAGACGACAGGACGGGCCGAGCGGTTCAAAAAGTTCTTGAAGCGTTCGAGAAGTGCCTCACCCTTTCGCACGGCGATTTTTCGCCGTCGTTCAATATAGGCCCGACACTTCGCTGCCAAAATGTTCTGATTGAGATGCGGAAACGAGCCGACCTCTTCGTAGCGACACTCCGGATGCATCGCCTGCGCATCGGCGAGCGCCGCCTCTTCGGACGCAAAGCCAATTCCCCAGTAGTCCTTGCTTTGACTCACGTAGCGCCACGCGATGAGCGAACCGTTGAAGTCAGCCTCGATCGTTGCCGCGCAGTCCGTAAGAAACTTTGCGACGACGAGCTTTGAACAGGGAATGCAGGAGAATTGCGTCCGGAGACGGTTACCTGCCCGGTTCCAGGCTTCTCGTCTGACGACGATGAAGCCTGCAATCCAAGCGTCCAAAAATCGCGGGGGCCGTTGACAGGCGTTTAGCATGCGGATCGTGTAACCGCTGTGCTTCCCGTAGAGAAGCCTAAAGACATGATCACCCGACGCGTAAGCGTTCAGCAGTGCCGCCTTGGACTCGCGCTCGAAAGCGGCCGATTCTTCGGACGACCAAAGATTGAGCGGTTCGAGACCGAATCGGTCGCGCAGCTCGGGTTGCTTGAGATACGGAACGCATCCGGCGTCGAGCATGTCGCGGTAGACGTCGATTTCGTCCGGCTGATGATGAAGTTCGATCTTCGACGTTCTCAGAAGGTCGTATCGAACGTTGATAAAGGTTTCTACGTACACGGTGAGTTTCCTCTTTGCAGAAATGAAAAAAGAGGACGCACCACGTACCCCGCGGGGCGTATGAATGCGCCCTCGCGGAATTGAAAAGATCGGTTTGATTCGGGCAAACGCCAGAAATTGCGATCAAATTGTTAGTTGTGTTACGCCGGCAGGAAGGCGAACGGCAATCTCCAGACTTCCGCCGAGAGCCTCCACATATCGTTTCAGCGTCGAAAGTTTGATGTCGCCGCCGCGAGCTTCAATGCGGTTCACGGTGGGTTGCTTGACGCCCATTGCTTCGGCCACTTGCTTTTGCGTCATCTGCTGCTTTTCTCGAAGTTCCTGCAATTCCAACTCCAAGAGCAGTTTCCGACTTTTGGCAAGAATTTTTGCCCGCCGTTCGGGGGACAAAGACGCCATCACGTCGTCATGCAAAACATAGCCTTCAGGAAGCATTTTCAAACTCCAAATTGGTTTCGGATAAAAAGCGCTCGAACTCGGCTCCAACAATGGGAATCATGCGCTCATAGAAACGCTTGTCCCCCGTTTTATCACCGGCACAAAGCACAATTGCCCGTCTAACAGGATCGAAGGCAAAGAAAGCGCGAATCGGCGCTCCTTTATGCTGGACTCGCAACTCCTTGAGATTCGACAGCTTCGACCCCTTCAGAGTGTCTGCGAAAGGACGTCCCAACATCGGCCCCTCTCACGAAGGAGATTCAGCGAAGCAAAAACGTCATCTTGCAAGTCCTCGTCCTGCTCGTTCAACCATTCCCGAAAAGTTCGGGAATACACTACGATCCATGTATTTCTTTCAGACATTATAGCTCAATAACTTAAAGGCTATTTTTCTCTTGACCGGAAAGGCTCCCACTCCCTTCATCCGTAGCACGTCGCTCCAGTCGATGCACTTGGCACCCGACGGAATGGCGTCCGGAATGTTGACGATGATAACGAAATGCTGATCATCGATGATTTCGGACTGGGGCAGTTCAGCGAGCGTACATGGTCGGATTTCTTGAGTCTCATAGACGAGCGCGTAGGTTTTGCCTCGACGATCATCGTGAGCTAAATCCCAATCAAAGGATGGCACGAATTCATCGGAGAGGCCTACAGCGCCGATGCGTTGGCCGACCGTCTCGTACACGGCAGCTATCACCTGCATCTCACCGGTCCCTTTATGCGCGAGCGGAACCGCCCGCATCTCGGGGACGACAGTTGAGGAGATATCCATCACCGCGACCGATCTTACCAGTAGCAACGTGATGCGACTGCGAATGCATGGTGCGCCCGCTCACCTCACATTTTTTCAGGGCTCGGTGGCGGGTGCCCATGCTTCGCTCTTTCCGAGCCCGATCCGCCCTCGTTTGCCACTCGCAATGCGGACGGATACCAAGGCCAGCCACGACGATGCCAATCACCACCCTAAAGGATGCCAGAAGCCGGGCTCGCACACTGCCGCCAACTTTGAGAGAAATGCGTACCAGTTTTACGGGAATAAAGCAACACCGATAAATTTCTCCCGGACACGAAACACACTCCACTCATGGCCGAGCTATTCGATGGTGGAACAGACAATATCGACCTTCACTTGAAGAACATTTACGCCGAGGAAGAGCTGGAAGAGTCGGCAACTACCGAAGATTTCTCGGTAGTTCGCCAAAAAGGCTCCCGCACAGTCAATCGCAAGGTTAAGCACTACAACCTCGAAGCCGGGTTACCTAAAGCCTTGAGCGAGACTGGACATCGGTAGGTGTGAGGCCGATGCTGCAAATACTCTTGTTATCGACGACCAGCGCGCAGGTTTACTCGAATGTAAACATATACCCTACCCAACATTGTCACGGCAAAAGCCTTTGCCCAGACTGCGGCAAATAGTATGCCTTTGGCACATCAAGACCAATAAGTATTTTCGGCGGCTTATGCACTCAGCAATCGACGAGAAGCACTGCGAAGACATTTGCCGTCTTCAGGATGACGCGCCTCTGTCGCCCGACACAAACGCCGTGGAGTACTGCATCCGTACCGTTTTGGTAGGCCATTGGAGCTCATTCTTTAATTGGAAGCATTCATGAAGCTGCACACATGCCTTCACGCACAGAGGAAAAAAACTCGCCAAATCCGGAGAATTTTACAGGCCAAATTTCTTTAACAGACGCCAAATATGACTCATTTGCTATAATATCGCATATTCTTTTTATTTTAACCGCAATGAACTTTGCTACTCACACCTCCGCCATGGTCTTTTACAGAAAGGAACATGGCCTGTCGCAAACCGAAGTTGCCCGAGCAATGGCCACGACTCAATCGGCGGTTGCGCGTCTCGAAAAACGTCTGCTTACAGGAGCCGACGTCACCTTATCTGCTCTCCAGCGATATGCGGAAGCAATCGGATTGAGCATTGAATTGACACTTAAGCCGGTCAAGCAACGATACGGAATTTTTCCCAGTGCTGAATCTGCAATTGCGGCCGCTGTCCATACATCGGCATGCGAAGGCCGAACGGTTCCTGCTAATGAAGTTGAAGATCTATGGAAAATGGTTCGAGGCGAAATTTCCAGACAAGATCTGATCAAGAAATATGTCGCCGAAGCTCTCGCAAAGCAGGAGGCGCGCGACCGTGTCTGATGAGTACGATTACAAATACGATTCTCTGGAGGATCCTTATGTCTATCCTGGCACCCAGATATTGCGAAACAAATTCGGGATCAAACATCAGGACCTGCTATTCGAATTAGAGAGTCAAATCCCAAACTCTAAGTTTGTTAAATCGAAGCGAAGTGACGACGATATTCCGACTGGGAACTTCGATCTTAAGCACCTTCAAGCTGTCCATAAGTATCTTTTCGGCGAGCTTTACGATTGGGCTGGAGAGATTCGCAAACAAGGATTCATCAGCAAGGGGCAATCCGTCTTCTGCTTTGCTCCTATGATCGAGTCGTATGCCCGCGGAATCTTTAGCAAAATGCAGCGAGAGAATTTCTCCGAAATGGAGGTTAAGCAGTGCGCCTGTAGATTGGCCTACTACCTGTCGGAAGTTAACGCACTGCACCCATTTCGTGAAGGAAACGGACGATCTACACGCCTGTTCTTCCAGATCTTTGCCGACAAACACGGATGGACCTTGTCTTTTGAAAAGATTTCCCATGTTACGTTGGTCGAAGCGATGATTGAAAGCATGAACGGATCCTTGGTTCCGTTAAGCGAGCTACTGGAGAAATGTCTATCGCGACAAACAAGTACATAACTATCGGCGACTTTGCGATGTCACTGGGGTAACCTGAACCGGTGATAGCTCCTTCTTCGGGCTATCACGTTTGTGAATCGCAATAGATAAAATCCGCACAACTTTTCCAAAAGTGCATCGACCGCTGCAAATATTTCAGATCAAGGCGGTTTTATTGTTGCGCCTGCTCGATTAACTTGCGAGCTTCCAATTTTTTTCGTCAGCCTGACCAATGCTTCTACTACAAGTCCTCGGTATCTCCGTCGCACTTTCCATCGACGCCATGGTGGTCGCTCTATGCTGGAGCGCTACCTGCAAACACGTTACGACCAAACACATTTTTCAGTTTGCCGCCGCGTTTGGCTTCTTCCAGTTTCTGATGCCGCTCGCAGGCGGACTTGCCGGAAATACCGTTGCGGATTTGGTCAGCTCCTGGGATCACTGGATTGCTTTTGCACTGCTTGCCTGGGTTTCGGTCTCGATGGTCCGCGAAGCTTTCTCCGAAGAGGAAGAAGGATCTGACTTGTGCCAAGTCTGCGGTACCATCCCCTGGGGAACGCTCCTGACGCTGTCGGTTGCCACAAGCCTTGACGCACTGGCCGTCGGCTTTTCGTTTGCCATGGCCAAATTCCCGATCCTCTGGCCCTCGGTCGTCATTGGCTCCGTCTGCTTTGTGCTGACAGCTATTGCCGTTATGCTCGGCAGCAAACTTTCAAGCAAAGCAGCTCGCCACAGCGCCAAGCTCTCGCTTTTCGGCGCCGGCGTCTTGTTTGCCATCGGACTTAAAGTGCTCTACGAGCATGATGTATTCCAAGGTCTGTTTTGAGTTTTTGTTTGATCTCGGAGACTCAGTTTGCTAGGCTGAGTTTGTTAACGTTTGAGTTTTTCGACGCTTTTCAATCATGTCTGCAGCGCCCAAACAACCCCCCGCCCGCGCTTCCCGTAAGCGCTTCTTCATCCTGCCCGTGCAAAGTTTCACGGAAGAATTAGGTGAACGCATTTCCGCTGCACGCCGCTGCTGCAAGCTGACGCAAGAGGAACTGGCACAAAAAAGCCGTACGTCGCTCTCGACCTACAAGCGCATAGAAAGAGGCGACACCACGGTTTCAATCGGTACGATCCTGAGCGTGTTGCATGTTCTCGACAATTTGGAAAGCTGCGAGGATATTCTCGCCGATGTTCTGCAGGCTTCCCACGGCAATCGTTTGCCGCAGCGCGTGCGCCACAAGAAGGCAACCACCCACCAGGCACCCACCAAGGAGCCGCGCGCCCAAGCTAAAGACGTGCGGCGCAAGAAGGATTCCACCTCTAAAAGAGCCACCAAGACGAAAAAAACGACTCGTTCAGTCAAAAGCTGACGGCCTTACTGCCAAGAGTCCGGTTCGTTCCAGAACTGCATCAGACGCTCAAGCTTGAGCGTCTTTGTGTATGGAGGCAGGCTCTGCCATATCTTCTTGCCGTAGCCCGAGCGAACAAGTCGCACGTCACCGATGATCAAGATGCCGCGATCGGCTTCGCTGCGAATCAAACGCCCTGTGCCCTGCTTGAGTGCAATAGCTGCCGCCGGTACGGACAAAATGTTGAACGACGACTGTCCCTGGCTGTCGAGCCATTTGCAACGCGCGTCAAAAACCGGGTCTTCCCGGTTGGGAAACGGCAGCTTGTCGATGATCACAAGCGAAAGCTGGTCGCCCTTGATGTCAATGCCTTCCCAAAAACTCATCGTCGCCACCAAAATGGGGTGCTGCTCATGGCGGAATTTGTCGAGAAGCTTCTCTTTGGATTCCTCGCGCTGCACCAGAACCGTATAGTCGCGCCCATTGGCGGCGATGTGTTCGCGCAGCTGCTCGGCCGCGCGCTCCATGCCTCGATAACTGGTGCACAGCACGAAGGCTCGCCCCTGCACCATGTCAATCACTGGCCACACCTGCTCGATCAAAGCATCGGTAAATTCGTCGCGCGCCACGCCAGATTTGAGATTGGGCATATCAGGCGGCACATAAAGCATGGCCTGATTTTCATGATCAAAAGGTGAGTTCCAAGCGTGCTCTTCGGCGCCTTCGATGCCGAGCGCCTGCGTAAAATGCTTGAACTCACCCTCGCCCACCGCCATCGTAGCCGATGTGAAAACCCAGGCGGTTTCTTTGCGCAGCTTCATCATCTGCGAGAACGGCTCAGCAATGTCAAGCGGAGTCACCGTAAGACTCGCTTCGCTTCGTGTGCGGGAGATCCAACGCACCAACGGCTTCTGCTCCGGCGGCATCGGCATACCGGCATGCTTAAGCCAGATCACCCACTGCTTGATGTCCTGCAAGACGGCAGTGCCCGATTCAACGAAGACGCCCAGATCTTCACTCATCTCCACGTAGGGTGCCGCCGCCTCCAGCAACACCTCCAGAACGAGCGCGGCGTTTTCCAGATGTTGCGTCGAGCCCTGCATACCGTTGATGGTTTCGATATTGCGGCTGTCGCCTTCGAGCACTCCGGCAGCTTCTAACCCCAGCACGAAGTCATAGAGCGACTTTTTGATCGTCTGGGTGATGTCGTCCCACGACGTCCCTTTTGGGGCTCCGCTTCTGAATTTCCCCATCAGAATCGGACGCATGCTGTCGACAATTTCTCGAATGGCCGTAGTCGACAGTTCGCTGCCGAAATAGTTTGTGGCAATTTCAGGCAACTTGTGCGCTTCGTCGAAGATCACGGCATCAACTCGCGGCAACATGCCGTCGTCCTGACCGCCCTCGAGCTCCATGGCCGCCGCCGAAAGAAAGAGATGATGATTGACAACGATGACATTTGCCTTCTGCGCTCTCAAGCGCGCACGCGTCACAAAGCACTCGCGCGCGTGCTGACAGTGTTTTCCAAGGCAATTGCCTGCGGTGCTTGTCACGGAAGGCCACACAGCGCTGTCTTCGGCCACACCGCTGACGTCATTGATGTCACCCGTTTTGGTGCGGTCCAAAAAAATGCGGATCCGTCGAAAATCCTCCACCGCTTCACGCGAAGCAAGCGTGATTTCGCCTCGTTCGCACATATTGATGCGATGTCGACACAGGTAGTTGGAGCGGCCCTTGAGCAACGCTACATTGGCTGGCAATCCACAGGCTCGCATCAATGCCGGAATATCCTTGCGGCACAACTGTTCCTGAAGCGACTTGCCGGCCGTACTGACGATGACTCGGCAGCCTGCAATCAGAGCGGGCGTAAGGTATGCAAAGGTCTTGCCGGTTCCGGTTCCGGCTTCAGCCAAAAGCTTGCCTTTGCTCTGCAACGCTCTTGCCACAGCCAGAGCAAACTCGATTTGCGCCGGACGCGATACAAAACCCGTCGTTGCCTGCGCAAGCGGACCGTCGGAAGCAAAAGCCCGGCGGACTCGCTCTTCATAGTCTCCCGGGAAAACAGCGCCCTGTCCGACGGCGGACTCGTCTCCGAGAGACTTTTTCGCCGTGTCGCCGTCCTTTTCAAATTCAGCAAACGGAATCATCGGCGCCTCGATGGGCGTCGTAATGTGCGCCATCTGCTCGAAATCGTCGGCTAAAAAGCTCTCGTCAGCAAGCAGACTTTTGGCAATCTCGTCGAGCTCCTGATCGGCTCGGCCGCCCTTGAGCCCCGATTTCACTTCTTTTCAGCCTCGCTTTTTTTCTGTTCCTGTTCTTTCTTGGCCTTCTGCTTGGCGCGCTTTTCCAGAGCTTTTGCTCGTTCAGCGCGGCGCTTCTCACGCTCGGCGACCTTCTTGTCGTACTCAGCACGATGCTTGGCTTCCTGAGCTTTTTTCTGCTCGGCCTCGGCCTGACGCTCCTGCAACGCCTTCATGCGCTTGGCATGAGCCGCCTTGTTTTCCTGGGCATTTTTCTGTGCTTGCGTGGGCTTGCGAGGGGTAACCTTCTTTACCTGCTTTGGCGGCTGTGCTGCTTTGGCGTCTCGCTCCTTCTGTCGGGCCGCTTCCTTGCGCGTTTCATCTTCGCGCACGATGCGGCGAGCTTCGGATTCGATGGCTTGCAGGCGGCGTGACTGACGCAACTCGGCCTTGCGAACGTCTTCCACGCAGCTGTTGACGAAAATATTTTCGTTGCAACGACGCTTGGAGTATTCGACCAGTTCCTTGAGTTTGCTCTTGGCCGCACGCACTTCGCGAAGCGCTTGGTCAGCCGTTTCACGCGTCACGATCGATCCCTTGGGGAACCTTTGCATCAGCGATTGATTCTCGATTGCCGCAAGGTCGGGATCAAAGGCAAAGACTTGCGTGGCAGCAGCCATCAAAAAGCCGATAAGAACGTGTTTGAGCGTTTTCACGGAAGAAACACCAGAGCAAGAAAACAATGAAGAAAGTCGGTTTTCGGATCGAGGCGAAAAGCATTCCTCACCCCCGAACCATCGGAGCCGAAATTTTACTTCAGCCTTGGGTTCGGCATGTGTTGCCAAACGTCTCAAACTGCGAACTCGTCTTCATTAACCGACTGAATAATCTTCGGCCTTTTGTTTCACTATAAATCGATTTTTGGGCGTAGACTCAAAATTTGGGATCTCGAAAAAAACTTGAGGCTTTTTTCTATGAACTGGCGTGTGGTCTTAGCCGTCTTGACGTGCAGCACTGTTCTCATGTCGGCAAGCTACACCATGTTGATTCCGTTCCTGCCGATGTACCTTATTCAGGAGCTCGGCGTTCAAACTGCGGAAGTCAATTGGTGGAGCAGCATCATCTTTGCCGTGAGCTTTCTGATTTCCGGCATTTTCGCGCCCATATGGGGAGCCATGTCCGATAAGGGCTCCCGAAAGCTTATGGCGCTGAGAGCCGCAAGTTGCCTGGCCATCACCTATTTTCTGGGTTCTATCGTACAGACGCCCTGGCAGCTTTTCGGTGTTCGCGTGCTGCAAGGCTTAGCCGCGGGGCTCTGGCCTGCGCAGCTTGCCATTCTCACCTCTGTCATTCCGCACAAGAAGATCGGTTTTAGCATGGGCCTGATGCAGGCTGGCCTAACCGCGGGCGGCGTTTTGGGTCCCCTCGTGGGTGGCTTTCTTGCCGAAATGTTCGGCATGCGCTCGACTTTCCAAATCGCTGCTGTGGCGCTTACCACCATCACCATCGCTCTGGCGGTTTTGATTAAAGAGCCGCCGCGTGCCAAACCCGCTCAAAAGAGCGCCGAGGAACCCGCTCGCGTCACGCCGTTGCGCAACCCCGTCATTTTGCGCATGCTTTTTGCGGCAGCCGTGGTTCAGATGAGTGTACTGATGGTTCAGCCCGTACTGCCGCTTTACATTGCCGAGTTGCAGGGCTCGATGGATCGCATTGTGTTTATCTCAGGGCTGGTCTTCTCGATCGTCGGCATTTCCGGTGTGATTGCTTCGCCTCCCTGGGGCATGCTCGGTCAAGGCTGGGGCTACCGTCCGGTGCTTTACCTCTCACTCTTTTTGAGCGGCATTTTCGGCATCGTTCAGGCTATTCCTCATGATCTCACCTGGTTTACGATCTGGCGTTTTGTGGGCGGATTGACCTTTGCAGGCATTTTCCCGGCCATCAACGCCGTGCTAACGCAATCTTCCGATCCTCAGGATCGCGGCAAGGTGTTTGCATACTCTTACTCCGTGCAGCAGTTCGGCAGCGTCATCGGCCCGGTGCTGGGCGGCGCACTTGCTACTTGGGCCAGCAACCAGGTCACGCTCGCCGCTGCGGGTGCCATGCTCTTTCCGGTGGTTGCCATCCTGTACTTCTTCCGTCCAAAAGCTCCGGCTCCTGCAACCGGCATGCCCAAGGCACTTTCCGAAAACGGCTGCGAAGTGCGACGTGAATTGGAAAAGCAAGCTCAAGCCGAGCTGGTAGCTGAAAAAGAATCGGGCAACTCTGTCGACAAAGCCTAACGAAACGGAGGTGACTTCTCCCCTCATTGAAATGAGGGGCTTCCTGCTTCATAGCGGGTTTGGCA
>ERZ791645.965-NODE-965-length-20569-cov-4.758945_pt1 | contig 20569 bp, 20 predicted proteins | sample MGYA00509939_ERZ791645 | MGnify/ENA primary metagenome ERZ791645 (study PRJEB30046, sample SAMN00715249) | human gut metagenome | study: EMG produced TPA metagenomics assembly of the A metagenome-wide association study of gut microbiota in type 2... | reverse complement strand
TCCACCCCGCGGGAGGTGGGTGCAAAAATGCTGATCTCACAGGATGGCACGCTGACCGGCAGTGTGGGCGGCGGCATTATGGAGCACCGCACCATCCTTGCCGCGCAGGAGATGTTGGCGGGCAAGGCACCGGCGCACCAGACCGTTCATTTTTCTGCGGACGGCAAAAACGAAGATGCAGCGGTGGCGGCCTGCGGCGGCTCCATGGAGGTGCTGTTGCAGACACTTTGCCCCGGGGAGGAAACGAGATGAAAAAGGACGCTTTGATCATCGTGCGCGGCGGCGGCGACCTTGCCACCGGAACCATCTACCGGTTGTGGAGCGCCGGGCTGCGTGTGCTGGTACTGGAAACGACACAGCCCGCAGCCATCCGCCGTCAGGTAGCTCTGTGTGAAGCAGTGTATGAAGGCGAAGCCACTGTTGAGGGTCTGCGCGCCGTCCGCATTGAAGCGTTTGAGCAGGCACAGTCTGTCTGGGCGCAGGGCGCTGTTCCGGTGCTCGTTGACCCAGAGGGAGCCTGTATTGCCCGGGCAAAGCCGGAGGTCGTGGTAGATGCCATTCTGGCTAAGCGCAACCTTGGCACCTGCCGGAATATGGCACCGCTGACCATTGCCCTTGGTCCCGGCTTTGTAGCAGGGCAGGACGTGGACGCCGTGGTAGAAACCAAGCGCGGCCACCGGCTGGGCAGGATCATCCGGGAGGGGAGCGCTATCCCCAATACCGGCATCCCCGGCATTATTGGCGGGTACGGTGCAGAGCGGGTGATCCATGCACAGGCCGCCGGTGTTTTTATGAATGTGCGTAAAATCGGTGATTTTGTGGAGAAGGGCGAGACCATTGCCACCATCCGCACCCCGGAGGGAGCAGAAATCCCGGTCACAGCACAAATTCCCGGCATTTTGCGCGGATTGCTGCGCAGCGGCTACCCGGTTACGCCGGGCTTTAAGATTGCGGATATCGACCCCCGGCGGGAGGAGCTTTCCAACTGCTTTCTGATCTCGGATAAATCCCGCTGCATTGCCGGTAGTGTATTGGAACTTGTCTGTGCGCAGGTGTGGCAGTAAAGCCTATATAACAAAAATACCCCCTGCCGTTTTGCAAAAAAGGCTGCAAATACGGCAGGGGGTTATGGTTTTATGTTAATTGCGGTAGCAGCGATCCTGCCCCACAAGCCAGTTTTCGCACAGACGCTGGGCTTCCTCAAGACTGCGGCTTTCGCAGTCGAAGAAGGCACCGCGCATAGAGCGGTAGGAGTAGTGTACCTTAGGAACACCGTTGCCATCCTTGAAGCGCTCGTATCGTTCTTCACCGGGCATCAGAAAAAGCTGTTTCATGGTTCCTTCTCCTTTGTGTTCAAGCAGTCCAAACGGCCGCCAGGCGACGGCACACAACGCTTGCTATTGTATCACGATGGAGAAAAGTTTGCTATGGTCTCTTTGTCCAAAGATACGCCGCTTTTTTCTCTGCAGTTGTGGCGAAGAAGGGATTGACAAATCATTCGTGCAAACTGCGTTCCTTTTCCAGCGCTGCTTTCATGCCATGGATACGCCCCAGTGCATAGGAGAGCATTGCTGCGCACAACAGGTTCAGCCAGCCGTAGCGAGCCTGATTCAAAGAGTTCGTTATGCCCAAGATCAGGTTTGCCAGACAGATCAGGGAAAGCATCCGATTGATGCGGCTCAGATGCGTCAGACGGGAGTCGATATCTGAGAGCAGCTCAAAGCTGCCAAGCTCCGCTTTCCGACGGAAGTACACCCAGTTGACGCAGCCGCCGATATATTCTGCACCCAGTTCCTTTACAAAGGCGCGGTAATCACTGCTGGGGTTCATCTCCAAGCGGATGATATACTCGCCCGGTTCACAGCGCACAAAAGTATAAAAGGAAAACCCGGTATTGTCCAGTACCCAGCCCTCCTGTGCCATCTCGTTCAGCCAGCGCTCTTCTTTTTCAAAATCCCACACAAAGAAAAGCTTGAAAACGGTTTTCTTTTCCTTCATAAGGCTTCCTCCTTCAGGATGCTCTCACCATTTGCCACAAGCTGCTGCAAGCGGGCAAGCTCATGCTTTAAAACCTGTACGCCCTCTGCGGTAAGCTGGTATTCCTTTTTGCGGCTACCGCTCTCAGCGGGCAGGGGACGGATCCAGCCTTTTTCGCATAGAGAGGTCAATGCACCATACAATGTCCCGGCGGCAAGATGAACTCTGCCGCCGGAAAGCTGCTCTGTCTGCTGCATGATGCCATAACCGTGCTGCGGATGGTAAAGAGACAACAGGATATAATAGGTCGATTCGGTCAATGCAAGGTTTTCCATACTGAAACACTCCATGGATTCTATCGGACGTCTTTATATCGTTAGCCGATATATTGCGCTTAAAGTATATCGTCTCCCGATATACTTTGTCAAGCGTTTTCTGAAAAAAGCCATCAAAAAGCTTTAAAACACGGTTCGTATGGAAAAACCGATGGAACGCGGGAAAATATTTTGTGCACTTTTCATAGTTTTCTTCTGAAGATTTTGGTGGTACAATATAGTCATCAAATTCTGCAATTCGGGAGGAGCTCCATGGCGGAAAAGTGTATTGAATTGGATAGTGTAGAGATCGCAGCGGCTGTTTTTGGCAACTGTGACCGGAATATTCGCTTATTGGAAAAAGAGTTTTCTGTTACCGCTGTCTGCCGCGGCACACAGCTTCGCATTTCCGGCGAGCCTGCCAATGTGGCGGCAGCGAACCGCGCCGTGGAGGGAATGCTTCTTCTGATCGAGAACCGCACCCCGCTGGAAGATCAGACTGTGCACTACTGCATCAGTCTGGCACACGATGGCGCAGAGAAGCGGGTAAAGGAACTGACCGAGGACTTTGTTACCGTCACGGTCAAGGGACGCCCGATCCGCCCCAAAACGCTGGGACAGAAGGAATACCTGAGCGCCATCCGCTCCAATGCCATTACCTTCGGTGTCGGCCCGGCGGGTACCGGCAAGACCTATCTGGCCGTTGCCATGGCGGTGAAAGCCTTTAAGGCCAAGGAAGTATCCCGCATCATCTTGACCCGCCCGGCGGTGGAAGCGGGCGAGAAGCTTGGCTTTCTGCCCGGTGACCTGCAGCAGAAGGTAGACCCCTATCTGCGGCCGCTGTACGACGGCCTGTTTGATATGCTGGGCGCAGAGACCTACGAGCGTCTGGTGGAAAAGCAGATCATTGAGGTCGCCCCGCTGGCTTATATGCGCGGGCGCACACTGGATGATTCCTTTATCATTCTGGACGAGGCGCAGAACACCACCCCGGAGCAGATGAAAATGTTCCTTACCCGTATGGGTGTGGGCTCTAAGGTAGTCGTTACCGGCGATGTAACTCAGATCGATCTGCCGGGCAGCACCCGCAGCGGTCTGGTGGACGCGCTGAAGGTGCTGAAGGATGTGAACGGCATTGCACAATGCTACTTTACCGATAAAGACGTTGTGCGTCACCGGTTGGTGCAGGAGATCGTAAAGGCTTACGAACGTGCCGCCCATCCGGCTGCCGATGCGAAAAATAAAGAAAACAATAAGAATTTTAAATAAATCCCTGAAAGGAGTGGACCGATATGTCCAATAAAGTTTTGATCACCAACTCCCAGAAAGCTGTTAAGGTGCCCTCCGGGCTCCGCATTCTGATCCGCCGTGCCTGCAATGCCGTGCTGGAATATGAGCATTTCGACCGTCCCGCCGAGATCAGCGTTACCTTTGTGGACAACGCTGCCATTGCCGAGCTGAACAACCAGTACCGCAATAAGCCCATGCCTACTGATGTGCTGAGCTTTCCTCTGGGTGAGAACGGCAAGTATGATATCGACGAGAACAACGGCTGCATGATGCTGGGCGATATCGTTATCAGCATGGAGCGCGCCATGGAGCAGGCGAATCTGTATGGGCATCCGCTGCAGCGGGAGGTAGCCTTTCTGACCGTACACTCCATGCTGCATCTGCTGGGCTACGACCACGAAAACGGCGGTCTAGAGGCCATGCGTATGCGCGAAAAAGAAGAGGCTGTGCTGCTGCAGCTGGGTCTGCCCCGCACGGTCAGCTATACGGAATGATATCCCAGAACATAAAAACAAGACAGGAGTTCGCTTTGAGTACTACAACACCCGTTCAGGAGCATTACGACACCTCCTCTGTATTCGTTGCTGTCATCGGACGGCCGAACGTGGGCAAATCCAGCCTGACGAACCTCTTGGTCGGCGAGAAAGTGGCTATCGTCACCTCTAAGCCTCAGACCACCCGCACCCGCATTACCGGCGTGATCACCCGGGGGCCGCTGCAGTATGTGCTGCTGGACACCCCCGGTGTACACAAGGCGCACAACAAGCTGGGCAAGCGCATGGATAAGACTGCCAGCGATTCCATTGCGGATGTGGATGTTTCCATGATGCTGTTCGAGCCTTACGGCGCGCTGAACGAATCTGAGATGGCACTTGTGGAGGCGCTGCACCGCAGCGGCCCGGCCATTGCCGTCATTAATAAGACCGACCTTGTTAAAGAACCTGCCGATTTGGAAACCCGCAAGGCAGAGCTGAAGGCGCTGGGCGTGTTCGATGAGATCTATACCATCAGTGTGCGCAACAAGGAAGGCAGCGAGGAACTGTTCGATGCTTTGAGCCGCTACGCTGTGGAAGGTCCCCATTACTTTGACGATGACGCCTATACCGATATGCCGGAAAAAGAATTGGTGGCTGAGGTCATCCGCGAAAAGGCACTGCTCTTTATGCGGGATGAAATCCCGCACGGCATTGCGGTAGTGGTGGAGCGCTTCAAGGAGCGCCCGGGCACAGACCTGATCGACATTGATGTGAACATTTACTGCGAGCGGGAGAGCCACAAAGGCATGGTCATCGGTAAGGGAGGTGCCATGCTTAAAAAGATCGCCAGCGCTGCCCGTGCCGACTGCGAGGAGTTTCTGGGCTGCCGGGTTAATCTGCAGTGCTGGGTCAAGGTAAAATCCGACTGGCGGGATAACGAATTTTTGCTGAATAACTTCGGCTTTAAGCAGAATTCTTCCAACCGCTGAGTGATGCCAAAGCAGGACAGTTTTCCCTTGTATGCTGTGCTAGAATCAGGCTGACACTATAACAAAAGCAGCCTGTGCACAGAAAAGGGAAGGAGCGCTGAAGATGGATGCTGCTGCAAGCTGGCAGGCCTTTGCCTGCACGGGGAATATTCTCCGTTATCTCGATTACAAACAACTGGTGCAGCTGCCCGCCGAGCATCCGGCAGGAGAAACGGACGATGGAACCATTCGTGACCATGGGTCTGGTACTGAAGGAGACCCGTTATAGAGAAGCAGACCGCATTTTGACGATCCTTACCCCGAAACTGGGCGTGATCACAGCAATGGCTGCAAACAGCCTGCGGCTGAAAAGCAAGCTGTTCAGTGCCTGCGGGCTGTTCTGCTATTCGGAGTTTACACTGGTGCCCGGACGCAATATGTATACCGTGCGGGAAGCCGATGTGCAGAACATCTTCCATGGCATTTCCTCCTCCATTGAAGGGGTAAGCCTTGCCATGTATCTTACCGAATTGGCCGCTGCGCTTTCGCCTACCGGAGAGGAAGCAGCCCGGGAGCTGCGTCTGGTGCTGAACAGTCTGTATATGATCAACGAGCACCGCACCGACCTGCGGGTGATCAAGGCAGTATTTGAGCTGCGCACCATGAGTGAGTGCGGCTTTATGCCGCAGATTGTCTGCTGCCGGGACTGTGGCACCTACGATGAAGGAGATGCCTTTTATCTGGACGCGCAGGAAGGGCATCTGCTCTGTGCGTCCTGTGCGGCAAAGGCAGGCAAGAACTGCAATCTGGACAAGGCTGCGCTGTTTGCACTGCGCCACATCTGCTTGGTAGAGGACAAAAAAATATTTGCATTCAAGATCTCTGTGGGCAGTCTGGAAAAGCTTTCCGCAGTGGCTGAAAACTATGCCCTGACGCATCTGGATAAGCCGCTGAAAAGCTATGCCTTTTTGAAAAGCGTGCTGCCCTGACCAAAAAGGAACAGTATGGAAACAAGCTACTTAAAAACATTAGAACTGGATAAGATCATTGCGCGTGCAGCGGAGGGCTGCGTATGCAAGGAAGCCTGTGCTATGCTGCTGGCCATTGAGCCGCAGTGCGACCCGGACGAGGTGCGCTACGCACTAGAGCAGACGGACGCCATCAACACCCTGCTGATTAAAAACGGCTCGCCGCGCTTTGGCGGGGTAGAGGGGGTCAGCCAGCTTGCCGCCCGTGCCGTAAAGGGCGGCGTGCTTTCCATGGGCGAACTGCTGATGGTGGCCGGTGCGCTGCGCAATTTTCAGCACCTGACCAGCTGGTATGGCTCCTCCGAGCACGATGCGCTGCCGACCGATGATCTGTTTTACGCACTTGCACCGGAACCGGGTCTTGAGCAGCAGATCTCAAGTGCCATTCTGGCACCGGATGCCATGGCGGATACCGCCTCCAGCACGCTGGCAGAGTTGCGCAAAAAGATCCGCGCCACCGAAAACAGCATCCGCGACCGGCTGGAAAGCATGGTGCGCAATATGGATACCTCCAAATACCTGCAGGAGAGTGTGGTTTCCATGCGCAACGGCCGGTATGTTGTGCCGGTCAAGAGCGAGTACCGCGGCGAGGTGAGCGGTATCATCCACGATGTATCCTCTACGGGCGCTACGGTGTTCGTGGAACCGCAGGCTGTGGTGGAGGCAAACGCCCGCATTCTGCAGTACCGCGCACAGGAGGCACAGGAGATCGAGCGCATTTTGGTGGCCTTTACCGCACAGGTGGCCGCCATTGAGCCGCAGTTCCAGTACAGCTACAAGGCCATGCTGGAAATCGACATCCTGCTGGCAAAGGCGCGGCTTGCACTGGAGCTGAAGGCCTTCAAGCCCGCTGTGCGGACGGATTCTTCCTTCAACCTGATTCGCGCCCGCCACCCGCTGATCGACCCGCAAAAGTGTGTTCCTGTGGATATTGCACTGGGCGGGGAATACGATTCCCTTATCATCACCGGCCCGAACACCGGCGGTAAGACGGTCACCCTGAAAACCGCCGGTCTGCTGTGCGCTATGGCACAGTGCGGTTTTTTGATCCCTGCTGACGAGCGCAGCGAGATCTGTGTGTTTGATGAATTTCTGGTGGATATCGGCGACGAACAGAGCATTGAGCAGAGCCTTTCCACCTTCTCCGGCCACATGAAAAAAATCACCGGTATTCTGGAACTGGCTATGCCGCACACCCTTGTGCTGCTGGACGAGCTGGGTGCCGGTACCGATCCCGCCGAGGGCGCCGCGCTGGCAGTTGCCATCATTGAGGAGCTGCGCCGCCGTGGTGTGCTGCTGATGGCGACCACCCACTATGCGGAACTGAAGGTTTTTGCACTGGAGACTAAGGGTGTGGTCAACGCCAGCTGCGAGTTTGATCTGGAGACCCTGCGTCCCACCTATAAGCTGAGTGTGGGCGTACCGGGCAAATCCAACGCATTCCTGATCAGCGAAAAGCTGGGCATCCCCAGCCGCGTCATTGAAGCGGCTCAGCAGCATCTGTCTGCCGAGGATAAGCGTCTGGATGCGGTTCTGGGTCAGCTGGACGACTTGAAGCTGCAGCTGAAGGAAAGTCAGAACGAAGTGGAGCAGCTGCGCAACGAAGCTTCCCATCAGCTGGAAGCAGCCCGCAAAAAGCGGGATGAACTGATCCAGCAGGGCGAAAATGAATTGGAAGCTGCCCGTGCCAAGGCGCGCACGCTGGCACAGCAGGTGGAAACGCAGGCCTACGCACTGACCGATGAACTGCGCCAGCTGCAAAAGGACGAGCGCATGAGCGCCCAGCAGAAGGCGCAGCGTGCCCGCGAAATTGCCAAAAAGGAGACCGAAAAGCTGTTTGCCGGTACGGAGGTGGTGCATAACCCCGTCAAGGAGTTTGTACCGCTGAAGGATGTAAAGGTGGGACAGGAGGTCTGCATTGCAGAATTGAACCAGCTGGCCACCGTTCTGGCGCTGCCAGACAAAAACGGCGATGTTCTGGTGCGTGCCGGTATCATCAAGACTAAGGTGCCCCTCAAGGGCCTGAAGCAGCCGGAAAAGCTGGTAAAAGAATCCACTGCGCCTAAGACAAAGGCGCAGCAGCGGTATTCCCGCCTGACCGGCGATACCAACCGTCCCAACGGCAGGGTAGAGCGCGTACAGCGCACCGCCAAAATGGAGTGCAATCTGCTGGGACTTACGGTGGATGAGGCACTGTCGGAGGTGGATTCCTTTATTGACCGCGCCATCCTGAACGGACAAACGGTGGTCTATCTAATCCATGGCAACGGCACCGGCGCACTGCGCACCGCCATCCATAAGCATCTGCGCGGCAACCGCATGGTAAAAAGCTTCCGTCTTGGCCGTTACGGCGAAGGCGAAAGCGGCGTGACGGTTGTAGAACTGAAATAACCCAGTAAGGACTGCCTTTTGAAAAATTGGCAGTCTTTTTTTGTTGCAGTGCAAGGAAAAGGCGAGTATACTCGTATTATATAAATAGGAATGTAAAACGAACAGGAAGTAAAGCTTTATGCCAACCAGTCAGCGCAGACCAGTAAATAAACATAGCAAACGTAAAACGCACCGCTGCAAAACGAGGAACCGATTTTTACACGGTTTGCTGTTTGTTTTTGCGGCACTGATGCTCTATTTCGGCCTGTTTTTATGGAAGGCGGCGCTGGAACTGAACGCACCCGCAGAATCCGCAGTCTCAGTCTCAGCGGAGGACTTTCGTCCTGTGGTGGGCGACCCGCCGTACCGGGTGGCAATAGACGCCGGACATGGCGGCAGTGACCCGGGCGCAAGGGGAGTGGTCGAAGAAAAACAGGTCACCGCAGCTACGGCTGCTGCGCTGCTCCAATGGTTAGAAGAGGATTCTAATTACATTCCGCTGCAGACCCGGGAAAGCTTTGATGAAACCGCGACACCTGCCCAACGTGCAGCAGCAGCCAGCGCTCAAAGCCCGCAGCTGCTGCTGTCCATCCACGGCAACTCCGCGGCCAATGGCTCTACGGCAGCCGGTTTTGAATGCTATCCGGCAGTGCCCGGGCGTACATGGCATCAGGAAAGTTTTTATTTTGCAAAACTGCTGGCCGGTGGAATGCAGAGCATCGGCGCAAGGCTGCGCGGGCGAGGGGGAGTACGCTACATTTATTATCTGGAAAACGACCAGAAGCAGCTGGTGGAGAATACCTACACGCAGGTTCGGCCTGAGCGCAGCTTTACGCTGCTGGAGGATGTGGATTGTCCGGCAGTGTTGGCAGAGCAGTGTTTTGTGACGAACAATGAGGATGTGGAGCATTTTGGCAGTGAACAGGGCTGCAAGACAGTGGCACGCATTTATTACGAAGCCATCTGTACATACTTCGGCACAGAACCGCTACCGGTGAAATGAACATCGCACCACCAAAGGAAAAGAAACGATACTGCAGGCATAAGTTGAACGCTTGAACATGCTGGTAATACGTCCAGCGGCGCAGAAGCGGGCATGTGTAAACTGAATAGCATCCACAGAAGCTGCCGAAAATCTGACAGAAAGAGAGAAGGGCAGCTTCTCTTTTTAATTATATCTGTTTCGTATAATGCACGTTATGCGAAACTCAGGGAAGTGAAAAATGCCCATTTCCCGGAATTTTGGCGTTTCAGCCTCAGCTGGCTCATTTTCGGGCTTAGTTCAGCCGTTCTACGTAGTCTGCACTTTTTATCATATTTTATTGTTTTATTTGTTTCACGCTTACAGATACTTTCTGTGTTATGCGCTGCCGAATCGGTTCGTTTGTAATTCTTTTATTCCAGTAAGCATCTATGCGCCGCTTTATAACATTTCATGCTGCATTTTATGATTTACAGTTTGCGGCTGTGGTTGTTCATTTGTTTTTGTGTAGACATTACTTTGCGCGTTTCTATCAGATCGTTTCTATGGATGCTCCTGTATGTATGGCTGCTGACTGCTTATAATGCAAATTATAAGGACCCATGACGTTATCCGGTCAAGCCGTATCGCGCCATAGGTCCTTGAATCGTCTTATTAGATGTTTTGTGCGGGTTTAAGTATCGCTTGATAAATCGTCGTTTTTCTCATCAGATATTGCCGAGATATCTGCCCGGAAGCCATCCTGTGCAGCGCCCTCAAAGGCCGCCATAGGGCCGGACGGCTCAGAAGCGTCCTCTCCCGCCGGGTCATTTTCAACAGATGTCTCCCCTGCTGCATCTGTTGTATCCAAGCTTGCTTTTGCAGCTTTGATGGGTAGTACCTTGCCCAGCGGGTTTTCCTCAATGGCAGAGCGCACCTGAAATTCTTGCAGGTGCGTATAAATTTGCGTTGTTCCCACACTGCTGTGCCCCAGAAGCTGCTTGAGGGTAAGGATATCCACATTGCCGGTCTGATACATCAGCGTTGCGGCGGTGTGACGCAACTTATGGGTGGAAAAGCCCTTCAGCCCCGCAGCCTTCATTGCACCGGAGATCAGCTGTTCTACTCTGCGGTTCGAAATACGTTCCTTGCGCATACGGGTAATAAACACCGCTTTTTCCTTGGGTGAAAGCCCCTCCATGGTGTTGCGCTTGCGCAGATATAGTTGCAGTGCCTCCACGCAGGCATCATTCAGATAGACCATACGCTCTTTATGGCCTTTGCCGAACAGGCGGATCTGACGCTGCTCTAAATCGATGTCTCCAAGGTCCATGCCTACCAGCTCTGCAAGACGCATACCGCAGTTGAGGAACAGCACCACCATGCAATAATCCCGCTCCGGGAAATCGCTCTGGGTCTGGGTACTCTCCAAAAGCGAAATGGATTGCTCTGCCGTCAGGTACTTGGGCAAGACCTTATCCTGTTTGGGCGGGCGGATGGCCGCCGTAGGGTCCTCGGATAAGCGGTTGACCTGATTGACCAGATAATCATAAAAGCCATGCAGACTGGCCAGCCGCCGGGCGGTAGAGGATTTTTTGTTGCCGCACTCCCGGTTCAGAAAATACAGATATTCGTAGATATCCTCTTTTGTTATGCTACCCCAGAAGGCCGTATCCAGCCCCTTGGGGTCGATCTCCTTAAATTCTGCATCCGTGGCCACAAGCCCGCGGCGGCGCTTCATAAAGCGGCTGAAGGAGCGCAGGTCACAGTAATAACTGAACGCCGTATTGGCACTTTTGCCGGCGATCACTTCAAGATAACGCACATATTCTACAATATCCGGCGCGGCATCCTCAAAGGGTGCGTGTTTGCCGGGGTTTCTTTCGTCCAGATAAATCGACATAGGTTCCTCGTTTCATCACAGGCGGTCATTTTTTAGCGCATTGATGGCATCTGCGATATACGCTGCACCGACCAGCTTCATGCCGGGATAATCTGCGGCATTCAGGTGTGCAAGGCTGTGCTTTGGGATGACCGCCCGCTCAAAGCCGATACGCTCAGCCTCGTGCAGACGCTGCTCCAGGTTGGGCACACTGCGCACTTCCCCGCCCAGACCTACCTCTCCGATAGCGATAAGCTTATCACTGACCGGGCGGTCCAGCAGCGAGGAGACCATACTCAGGCAGACTGCAAGGTCGCAGGCGGTATCCCGCAGTGCAATGCCGCCCACAATGTTGACGTAAACATCCAGATTTCCAAAGAAGTACCCTGCCCGCTTTTCCAGCACGGCAATCAAAAGATTCATGCGGTTATAGTCGTATCCGCTGCAGGCGCGACGGGGTGCCGGAAAATTCGTCTTGGTGGCAAGTGCCTGTATCTCGCTCAGGATAGGACGGCTACCCTCCATGGTGCAGGCCACGCAGTTGCCGGAAACCCCCAGCGGACGTCCTTCCAGCAGCATCTGGGAGGGGTTTTCAATCTCGGCAAGTCCTGTGCCGGTCATATCGAACATTCCCAGCTCATTGGTGGAGCCATAGCGGTTTTTGGCTGCCCGCAGAATGCGGTACGGCAGCATCTTGTCGCCCTCAAAGTAGAGCACCGTATCCACGATATGCTCCATGACCTTAGGGCCTGCAATTGCACCGTCCTTATTCACATGACCCACAATGAACATGGGAATCTCCTGCTTTTTGGCTACCGCTAGCAGCCGGGCGGCACTCTCCTTCACCTGACTGACCGTGCCGGACGAGGACGAGATATCCATGCAGCGCATGGTCTGGATGGAGTCAATGACCACAAGGTCCGGCTTTTCTTTTTCGATCAGACCGCAGATCTCATCCACGTCATTTTCCGCCGCCAGAAAGATGTTATCCTGCGGTACCTTCAGCCGCGCTGCACGCAGCTTGACCTGCCGGACAGACTCCTCGCCGGTGATATACAATACGCTGTGCTGGTTGGAGATGGCGCCGCACAGCTGCAGCAGCATGGTAGATTTGCCCACGCCCGGCTCACCGCTCAAAAGCACCACGCCGCCCAGCACGATGCCGCCGCCCAATACGCGGTCCAGCTCAGAGATGCCGGTCAGGATGCGGCTTTTTTCCTCCGTGGTGCTGATCTCTGACAGCCGCCGGGCGGTCAGGGTGGTCACGCCCTCCTGACGAGCCGCAGCAGCCTGCCGGGCAGCAGGAGTCCCCGCCTTGGGCGCTTCGGCTACAACGTCCTCGTTCATGGTATTCCAGCTGCCGCAGCTGGGGCAGCGCCCCATCCAGCGGGGGCTTGTCTCTCCGCAATTGGAGCATACATAGACGGATTTCAATTTCATGTCTGTCCCTCATTTATTATGGTCTTTTGTTATTGTAACACACTGTGCCAAAACCCGCAAGAAAAGGATGCTGTTCACAGGCGACTGCCAAGATACGAAAGCCCTGCTGCCGCACCGCACAGCGGCAGCAGCACCACCATGGTCAGCAGATATTGTCCCAACAGTGCCTGTACCCCGGGGCGGGCTTGTTCGCCGGGATGCCTGCGGAAGGAGTAGGCGTGGATCCGGCTGCTGACCTGCAAAGCACAAGCCCCGAAAAAGCACAGACAGCCGCTTGCTGCTGCCGCCGGCAGGCCTGTCCACAGCAGCGCCAGAAGTACCGTTTTCCATCCGCCTGCGGCGCAAAGCTGTACCATAAGCAACCCGCTGCCCAAGCCGTACAACATCATATTGCCAAAGATCATTACTGGGCCAAGGGCAGAAAGCCCCAATACCAGAAATAGGCTGACCACAAGGCCGAGTGTCAGGTATTCCATGCCGAAAAGCTGTACCGCTCCTTGCATACTGCCCGGCGCAAACAGCCTTTGCCACGCTTCCAGATAATACTGCAGCAGTTCTGTCTGCCGGGCATCGCATACGGCCTGCAATACACCGGCTGCCGTACACCCCAGCAGAAACGCCGCAGCCAGCAGCCAGCAATCTCGGGTGGCGTGGCGCTTTGCCGGGGTGCAGGGCTCTTTTTGCGTCAATTGTTCTGCCGGTTCAGCTGCCTGTGCCGGCGCGGGCGACAGGGCAGACTCTGCTGTTTGCACCGGTAGGCCGACCGTCTGCGGCAGCAAAGAAAAGTTTTCTTCTGATTTTGTCTGTTCATAGATCCACATACGCTGTTTTCTCCCTCTGATGGATTCGATTTGCCGGATCGATCAACGAAGCGTGTGTCTGCGACTGCGCAGGGTGACTCCAAGAAGCCCACCAATGCAACCGCAGAGTAGCACCGCCAGAAGGCGGCATACCACAGCAGGCTCGGCGGCTGTGCCGTTCCATATAGCAGAAAGCGCCAGCGGTACTGCCAGAAATGTACTTTGGAGCAGTCCGGTCAGCAGACCGCGCGCCTTTTTACGAAACGCTGCCGTCAGTGCACACAGCAGGCTGCCCATGCACACGGCTGTTGTGGCAAGTATCGGCACTACACTGCCGGAGCAGCCCTGCCCGGCCATCAGCTGCGCAAAACATGCCAAAGCTGCCGCCGTTACAGCTACCCCCAGCACCCCGAAAAGCAGAAACGAAAGAAGCTCCGCCGGGAAACCTCGAGACTCAGACATAACAAAACCGCCTCCCTGCACATAGTCTATGCAGGGAGGCGGTTCATGTATGCACGGTGTAAACGCTTACTTCTTGTCGGCAGGAGCCTTGTCCATGTTCAGCTTTTCGACCGAAGAGATCGCAGACTTGGTGAAGCGGATCTTCACGCGGTCAGCGCCGGTCTCCAGAACAAAGGTGTCATCCTTGATGGCGACAACGCGGCCAATGACACCACCGATGGTGGTGACCTGATCGCCGATCTCCAGACTGCTGCGCATAGCGGCATCCTTCTTTTCCTGCTTCTTCTGAGGACGGTAGATCATGAAGTACAGCAGGACCAGCATCAGTGCCAGCGTGAAGAACAGGCTGATATAGCCTTCGGACGTGGTAGTCAGAAATTGCATGGGGCAAAATCTCCTCTCAAAAATTCAGATAATGCTATTATACCCTCTTATCAGCCTTGTTGCAAGGCTAAAGTTTAAATTCGGGTATCCAGAAGTTTAACGTATCTGTCATGGAAGGCGGTAAAGGTGCCGGCATCCAGTTCGTCCCGGATACGTTCCATCAGATGATTGTAGAACCACAGATTGTGCATCACGGTCAGGCGCATACCCAACATCTCATCTGCCTTGAGCAGGTGCCGGATGTAGGCGCGGGAATAGTTGCGGCACACCGGGCAACCGCAGGCGGGATCAATGGGACGCTCGTCCCGCTCATACTTGGCATTCTTGATGTTAATGATGCCGCTCCATGTATTCAGGTGGCCGTGGCGGGCATTGCGGCTGGGCATAACGCAGTCAAACAAATCCACACCACGGGCTACGGCCTCGATGATGTTGCCGGGAGTGCCGACACCCATCAGATAGCGGATCTTGTCCTTGGGCATGTGCGGTTCCACCTGACTGATCATCTCATACATCACTTCGGTGGGCTCGCCCACAGCCAGACCGCCGATGGCGTAGCCGTCCAACTCCAGCTCTGCAATCTGCTTCATGTGCTCCACGCGCAGGTCTGCATAGGTACAGCCCTGATTGATGCCGAACAGAAGCTGATCCGGGTTGACCGAGATACCCTCGTGCTTCAGGCGTGCCATTTCGGCCTTGCAGCGCTTCAGCCAGCGGGTGGTGCGTTCGCAGCTGTCCTTGGAGTAATCGTGCTGGGCGGGGTTCTCTACGCACTCATCAAAGGCCATGGCGATGGTAGAGCCCAGATTTGCCTGAATCTGCATACTCTCCTCGGGCCCCATAAAGATGCGGTGCCCGTCCAGATGGGAGGCGAAGGTCACGCCCTCCTCGGTGATCTTGCGCAGCTTTGCCAGACTGAACACCTGAAATCCGCCGCTGTCGGTCAGGATAGGCCCGTTCCAGCGGGTAAACTTGTGCAGGCCGCCCATATCCGCTACCAGCTTGTCGCCGGGACGCAGATGCAGATGGTAGGTGTTGCACAGCATGACCTGCGCGCCGATATCCTTCAGATCCTGCGCCGACAGGCCGCCCTTGATGGCACCAGCGGTGGCAACGTTCTGGAAGGCAGGGGTCTGAACCGTGCCGTGCACGGTTTTGAACTCGCCCCGCCGGGCGCTGTGCTCCTGCTTGAGCAGGGTGTAAGTCGTCAAAGAAGGCATGATTATTCGTTCCTTTCTGCGCACGGAAAACAGCCGTGCAGCCTCGATGCAGGCCACGAGCCTGCAAGTTATCAGAATGATCACAGCAGCGGTCTGCCGTAATTGTAAGGGGAGCGGCGGATGCAGATCGCATCCTTACCTTTCACATACAAATATCGCAAAAAGCGCGAATTTTGCATCAGACTATCAGCATCGCATCGCCAAAGGAGAAGAAACGGTACTTCTCTGCCACAGCTACCTCATAGGCGTGCATGGTCTTTTCGTAGCCGTACAGGGCGGACACCAACATGATCAGGGTGCTCTCCGGCAGATGGAAGTTGGTGATCAGACCGTCGATGCAGTTGAACTTCACCCCCGGGTACAGGAAGATGGAGGTGTTGCCGCTGCAAGCCTTGATCTCGCCGTACTTGGCAGCGGCAGCCTCCAGTGTGCGGCAGCTGGTAGTGCCCACAGCGATGACCCGGTGGCCTGCGGCCTTGGTCTCGCGGATGCGCCGGGCGGTCTCCTCGCTGATGGAGTACCACTCGCTGTGCATCTTATGGTCGGAGATCTCGTCCTCCTGCACAGGTCGGAAGGTGCCCAGACCAACGTGCAGGGTGACCTCGGCAATGCCGACCCCCATGGCGCGGATGGTGTCCATCAGCTCCGGGGTAAAATGCAGCCCGGCGGTGGGAGCAGCTGCGCTGCCCAGCTCCTTGGCATAGACGGTCTGGTACTGGCTCTGATCCTCCAGCTGCTTTGTGATGTAGGGCGGCAGCGGCATCTTGCCAAATTCATCCAGCTTTTCATAAAGCGTTTCGGTATCATAATAGAATGTAACGTACTTGTTGCCGTCCTCCATGGTCTCGTCCACCACAGCGGTCAGGCTGCCGTCACCAAAGCTTACCTTCGTGCCGGGCTGCATCCGCTTGCCGGGCTTTGCCAGGCACTCCCACTGGTCTCCCTTCACCTGCCGCAGCAGCAGCAGCTCGCACACGGCACCGGTAGGCTGCTTGACGCCCACGATGCGGGCGGGCAGCACCTTGGAATTATTCACTACCAAAAGATCTCCCGGCTCCAGAAATTCCGGCAGGTCGCGGAATACCTTGTGCTGGATGCTGTCGTCCTTTTGGCTCAGAACCATCAGCCGTGCCGCATCCCGAGGGGACGCAGGTTCCTGTGCAATGAGCTCTTTGGGTAAATCATACCAAAAATCTTTTTTTAACATACTGTGCATTTGCCTTTCCGATGATTGACACGGACAACGTATCAATGATATTATAGAATCTGTATAAACAGTATCTATTATATTGCATCGCTGTCCGGTTTGCAAGCCGTGTTGTGCACAATGATAAGATTTGCTGTTTGTTTTTTTGAAAGGAAAGGTGCTGGAAATGGATAGACAGTATAAAGTGGGTATCGTAGGCGCAACTGGTATGGTGGGTCAGCGTTTTGTGACTCTGCTGGAGAATCATCCTTGGTTCAAACTGACCGTGCTGGCTGCATCCGGCCGCAGTGCGGGCAAAAGCTATGAGGATGCAGTGGGCTCCCGCTGGGCCATGACTACTCCCATGCCGGAGAGCGTGAAGAAGATGACCGTTCTGGACGCTTCCAAGGTAGAGGAAGTTGCTTCGCAGGTGGATTTTGTTTTCTGCGCTGTCAATATGCCCAAGGACGAGATCAAAGCACTGGAGGAAGCATACGCCAAGGCTGAGTGCCCGGTGGTCTCCAACAACAGTGCCCATCGTTTCACCTCGGACGTTCCTATGGTGGTACCTGAGATCAATGCCGACCATATCGAGATCATTCCCGCCCAGCGTAAGCGTCTGGGCACCAAGCGCGGTTTCATCGCCGTCAAGTCCAATTGCAGCCTGCAGAGCTATGTGCCTGCCCTGCATCCCCTGATGAAGGACTTTGGCGTGAGCAAGGCGCTGGTGTGCACCTATCAGGCCATTTCCGGTGCTGGTAAGACCTTTGACCGGATGCCTGAGATCGTGGACAACGTGATCCCCTACATCGGCGGCGAGGAGGAAAAGAGCGAGCGCGAGCCGCTGAAGCTGTGGGGCCACATTGAGGGCGACCAGATCGTCAATGCTGAGAAGCCGGTCATCACTGCACAGTGCTTCCGTGTGCCTGTTTCGGACGGCCACACCGCAGCCGTGTTCGTAAGCTTTGACAAAAAGCCCACCAAGGAGCAGATGTTGGAAGCTTGGGCGAACTTCCGCGGCCCTGCACAGGAACTGAACCTGCCCAGCGCTCCCAAGCAGTTCCTGCACTACTTTACTGAGCCAGATCGTCCGCAGCCCAAGCTGGATCGCAACACCGAAAACGGTATGGCAGTGTGCATCGGCCGTCTGCGGGAGGACACCCTGTTTGATTACAAGTTTGCCTGCATGAGCCACAACACCCTGCGCGGTGCTGCCGGCGGTGCTGTGCTGCTGGCCGAGCTGCTGGCAGCAAAGGGCTATATGGACTAATGCCTGAATTTTTGCGCGATACACGCAGCAAAGGAGTTTTTTACTATGAAGAAGCCTGTCTTTACCGGTGCGGGTGTTGCCATCATCACCCCGATGTACGAGGACGGAAGCATCAACTTTGACGAGTTGGGCCGCATTATCGAGGATCAGATCGCCCGCCACACCGATGCCATCATCATCTGCGGCACCACCGGCGAGTGTTCTACCATGACCGATGAGGAGCAGCTGGCCGCCATCAAGTTCACCGTGGATACGGTCAATCACCGCGTACCGGTCATTGCCGGTGCCGGTTCGAACGATACCGACCACGGCTGCGCACTGGCAGCAAAGTCTGCCGCCTGCGGTGCCGATGCCCTGCTGATGGTCACCCCCTACTACAACAAGACCTCGCAGGCCGGTCTGGTGGCGCACTTTACCGCCATGGCTGAGGCCGGCGGCATCCCGGTCATCCTGTACAATGTACCCTCCCGCACGGGTCTGAACATTGCACCCGAGACTGCTCTGGAGCTGAGCAAGCACCCGCTCATCAACGGCATCAAGGAGGCCTCCGGCAACATCTCTCAGGTGGCCAGAGTTGCTGCACTGTGCGGTGATGCGCTGAACATCTACTCCGGTAACGACGATCAGGTGGTTCCCCTGCTGGCACTGGGCGGCAAGGGTGTCATCAGCGTGGTGTCCAATGTTGCGCCGGAACTGGTGCATAACTGCTGTCAGGCTTTCTTTGACAGAGATACCGCCAAGGCCTGCGCTTTGCAGCTGGAAATGCTGCCGCTGGAGGAGGCTCTGTTCTGCGAGGTGAACCCCATTCCGGTCAAGTATGCCATGAACGTGCTGGGCTGGAACGCAGGCGAATGCCGTCTGCCGCTGGTAGAGCCCAGCGATGCCCACAAGGCAAAGATCGAGCAGGCTCTGCTGGCTGCAGGTCTGATCAAGGAATAACAACAGCGTACAGAATGCCCGGGATCTTCAGCTTCCGGGCATTCTGCCATATTATAGAAATGAGGAAACAGCAATGACAGAGATCGTGATTCAGGGTATTGGCGGCCGCATGGGCCATGTGCTGTGCGATATGATCGCACAGCGGGAGGACTGCTGTGTTGTGGCAGGCATTGATGTGAAGGACGGCGAGCAGAACGGCATCCCCGTGTATGACAGCCTGGAAAAACTGAACGGCAAGGGCGATGTCGTCATCGACTTCAGCTCCCCCGCTGCTGTGGAAAAGGCTCTGCCCTACTGTGAGGCCCACAAGCTGCCCATCGTGGTCTGCACCACCGGCCTGTCGGAAGAGCTGCAGCTCAAGGTCGTGCAGCTGTCACGCACGGTGCCCGTGTTCAAGAGCGCCAACATGTCCATGGGCATCAATGTCCTGTCGGAGCTGTGCAAGCGTGCTTCGGCCATCCTGGGCGTGAATTACGACGTGGAGATCGTGGAGCAGCATCACCACAACAAGCTGGATGCCCCCAGCGGCACTGCTCTGATGCTGGCCGATGCCATCAACGAGCAGAATGATGGTGCTTACCACTATGTCTACGATCGTTCCTCCGTGCGTCAGAAGCGTGACCCGAAGGAGATCGGCATCAGCTCTGTGCGCGGCGGCAGCATCGTGGGCGACCACGAAGTACTGTTCTGCGGCCCGGACGAGGTCATCACCCTCAAGCACACCGCTTACTCCCGCAATATCTTTGCCAACGGTGCCATCAACGCCGCCGTCTATCTGGCAAAGAAGGAGCCGGGCCTGTACAACATGGGTGACATGATCGCCGCCCTCTGATCTTTTCGAAAAGCCGGAATGCGCCGCAGAAAGATGTGAACGCCATGAATCAACATGAAGCCTCGCCCCGCCGTCGCCCTTCCGCAAAGCGGAGGGCCAAAAAGCAGGCGCTCTGGACGCTGGGTACAGCCGCCGCGGTCATTCTGCTGTGCATCGCCTGCCTGCCGCGTCTTCTGTTCCAGGGGACGATCCCTGTGGCAGACTCGGTAAGCGTCGCTGCACTTCCGGCCCGTGCTGAGGAAACCGCAGGCTCCGTCCCGGAGGAAACACCGGAACCCGAAAAGGAGCCGGAACCAGTGGTGGAGACGATCCGCTTTTCTGCAACGGGCGACGACCTGATCCATTCGCCGATCTACAAACAGGCGCAGCGCCGCGCCACCGGCACCGAAAAATACAGCTTTGACTACTGCTATGAGCACATCGCCCCTTTCTATGCACAGCAGGATGTCAACTGGATCAACCAGGAAACGCTCTGCAACGACGAGCTGGAGCCTTCCAGTTATCCCTGCTTCTCCACGCCGGGTGACTGCGCACGGGCGCTTTACCGCGCCGGAGTCCGGGTGTTCAGCCTTTCCAATAACCACACCTATGACAAGGGTGCAGCAGGCATTGCGGCGACCCTGCGTTTCTGGGAGAGTATGCCGGAAGACGTTGTGACCACAGGCCTCTGGCGCGGCACGGAGGATTACAGCCGCATCCCGCTGCAGACCATCAACGGCGTGACCATCGCCTACCTTTCCTACACAGAGCACACAAACGGCATCCCGCAA
>ERZ791645.962-NODE-962-length-20663-cov-3.865877_pt1 | contig 20663 bp, 15 predicted proteins | sample MGYA00509939_ERZ791645 | MGnify/ENA primary metagenome ERZ791645 (study PRJEB30046, sample SAMN00715249) | human gut metagenome | study: EMG produced TPA metagenomics assembly of the A metagenome-wide association study of gut microbiota in type 2... | reverse complement strand
CTGCTCCACGGTCGGCGCACGCTCAGGCACGGCGTTCATCACGCTCAGATCGCTCGCGCCGAAGCTCACCGGAACGAGCAGGCGCACAAGCACCAGCAGCCACAGGGCGTACTGCATCCGCAGGCTGAGCTTCCCGCGCAGCACATAGCGCAGCGCGATGACCACCAGGATCAAAACGCTGGATGAAACGATCCACTGCATCATTTTGTTCCCTCCTCCATCTGCCGCAGCAGCTCATAAAGCTCGTCGATCTCTTCCTTGGAGATGGCCTGCCTGCGCGTCATGGCGCTGACCATCATGCTCAGGCTTCCCTGATAGACGCGGTCTAAAAAGGTCTCTGTTTCGGCAAGCGCCGCGTCCTCGCGGCGCACCGTGGGGGAAAAGGTGTTCTTCGTCCCCTCCGTGTCGCACGTCACAACGCCCTTGCCGACCATGCGCCGCAGCAGCGTCAGCGTCGTGCTGCGGCTCCAGCCCATGCTGGCCTCCAGCTGTTCGGTCAGCTCGCGGCCGGTCTGCGGCGCGCGCTCCCACAGGCATTCCATGATGTTCCATTCGGCGGGCGCAAGATCAAATTTTTCCATTTGCCGTCCTCCTTTTTCCGGATTTTGGTTACTGTTGTAAACACAATGTAGCACAGTTGGTTACATTTGTCAACACTTTTTTATTATTTTTTCAGCCAAACTGTAACAGTTCAGCCCAAAAAAGATAAGTCAATAATACATGAGCTTGCTCAATGTATTATTGACTTGTTTTTTGGGGCTGAATAGCCTTTCATTTATGAAATGAAGTAAACACAAGCTGCATAGCAGCGACTGACAGCTTGCTGGCAGGTTTACGAATGTAATAAATGAGAGGCTGAACTGTTACACCAAACTTTTTAAATATAAATTTAATGCTTTTAAACCCTCTATATACTTGTTTTTCTATGCATTACAATGTTATAATATATGTGGATGCCTTTATCTGAAAAGAAGAGGGAGATGATAATAATGAAAACGAAAAAACTATTTACGGCTAATTTGCGTCCCGGAATGATTGTTGCAGAATCCGTTTATACATATAACGGTCGGCTCATCATTCAGGAAAACACTGAACTTACACCGGATATAATTAGTAAACTAAAGCACTATGCCATTAAAACAGTATATATACTTGTTAATGATTCACCTGAAAAGACTGAAAACACTAACAATAATGATAATTACAATCAAAAACCAACATACTTTGAACGAATTGAGCAGTCAGAAGATTTCAAAAAATTTCATTCACAATTTGATTCATGCCTTACAGGATTTAAAAAGACATTAAATGATATGATAATAAAAAGCAGCGACGGGCTTGTCGATGAAATGATTTCAGAAATCGAAAGCATACTTGAAAAATCCAGGAATCCACTTCATCTTCTTGAAATGATGCAATGTATGCGTGGATACGATGATTTGACATATGTCCACTCTATAAATGTTGCACTTATATGTAATGTTATTGGTACATGGATGAACTTAAGTCATGATGATATTGAAACGCTTATGATAGCGGGAATGTTACATGATATAGGAAAGTTGCGTATTCCACCTAAAATCATCCAAAAACCCTCAAAGCTTACCGATAACGAATATGCTATTATCAAAAAACATCCTGAATATGGTTATGAAATCCTTTCAACCAAAAATTTAAACTCTAAAATAAAACTTGCTGCACTTCAGCATCACGAACGATATGACGGAAAAGGCTATCCAAATGGTTTAAAGGGAAATGAAATCGATTTATTTTCAGGTATTGTCGCCATTGCAGATGTTTATGATGCAATGACCGCCGACAGAGTATATAGGAAAGGAATTTGTCCGTTCCCTGTCCTTGAACATATGGAGCTGCAAAAAGAACTCTACGAGCCGGGAGCATTATATAAATTCATTGAAAGAACCGTTGAAGCCTACATCAATACAGAAGTAAAATTGTCAAATGGCGATGTTGGTCGTGTTGTATTGTTAAATAAAAACTTTCTCTCAAGACCTATTGTCATATCAGACACAAAAACATACGATCTTTCAAAAGATTTTCACCTGCACATTGATACATTGCTTTAGAAGCATAAAATCCCAAAAGGATATGTAGTCAGGCAAATATTTCCGGTAAGCTCTGCTTACCGGTTTATAACACGATTATAAAAACTTCTCTGATAGTGAAAAAACACCATAGGATACAAGATTTAAATGCTGTTCACACTCTGTTTTAAAAACTGATAGTTACAGCTCTAAATCTTAAATTCTATGGTGTTTTTATTTTACAATTTCGGCAGATATATGAACATAAGATATGCCCATCTTATTATCATACCGGTAATAATGATAACTATCTGAAGTATAATATCAAACCATTTTTTCTTTACTTTCTGCTCTCCGGTTTTGGCATCTTCTTCTATAAGGTCAATTTTTGGTGAACACCTCTTTATCATCCAGATATAAAATCCAAGAACAACAAAGTATCCCAAAAACATAACCGCCCCTAAAAGCTGTGACAAGCCATCTCCTTTAGGACTGTATGCTGCTGCACTTCCCGATGCATTTGTAAGTTTCGTAAAAGCGGAGTAAAGATAATCAAGAGAAATATATCCCAATACCAGACTGATAATAGAAAAAATCAATCTTCTCCACCATTTCATCATGCGATAATTCCCCCTGTTTAATACTTATTATGCATACTTGCTATGCATATTTGCTATGCATATTTGCTATGCATATTTGCTATGCATATTTGCTATGCATACTCATCAAAATTCATTCCGGATAATATCATGCTGTCTCTTTCCATCTTTGAAATCTCATATGGATTGTTTGTATTATTATATGAGACATTCTGTGCATCTGCATATTTTGACTTGACTTCATCTGCTTCTTTAGTGTCATATGTCTCACTTGTCTTATCATTTCCATAAACAACAGCATATTTTGACTTGTCCTGTCCGCCATCAACAGGCTGTGTGCTTTTAACCTTTGTTACCGGAGTAACAGGATTGTTCTGTATCTGGTTAAAATGTGAATTTCCATATGTATATATACTGCTGATATTGTTCATTCCATTGATACCACTTATCTGCATAAAAATCACTCCTTGTCAAATTCATATAAAGACTTATCCTAAACCATCTTAATATTCCTATATAATCAATTATACTCTCCTTTTTTCTTCAATGCAAGATAGTTTCTTGTATGTTCATCTCAAATGGCTTTAATGTAATCTGTTCTTTCCCGATAATGACTTTCTGCTCTTTTTCGGTATTGTTAAATATAAAACGCCACTTTTTATCACCATAACGATATGTAACTTCCACACCTTTTTGAAGTCCGTCTATTATGTCAAGCTGCTGCCTTTTGGCAATCTCCCTTGCAAATCCTATACTTGCGTCACGATTTAATACTGTACCAAAATAATAGACTTCTCCATCACCATATTTATTTCTTGTGACAGCCGCAAAATCTTTATAAAACTGCTCATCATATCTTGCAAGCACTTCCACATTTTCGTTTTCTTCTATTATATCGCACCATCGTTTTCCAATAATTTTCACTTTTCTTATTTCTTCATTTGAATTTACATCGTTGTCACTATTTAATGCATAGTCTGATTTTTCAACTTCCTTATTTTGGCTTTCTAAATTATATTGTGATGTTGCATTTTCTTCTCTTTCACTCTTTAAGGCATACTTCGACTTTTCAGCAAATTCATCCGACAATCTCAGCCTCACTTCCATACCATCAGGCAACGCTTCATATTCAGTCACTTTTATTCCCGTGAGTTCGGAATATATCGTCGGCAGTTGTTCCATAATACATTTATTATTATAATCCCTCTCACCTGAACGATTCGTTAAAATAACGGCAACTCCATTATTTGCCGCTCTTTCAAGTTCTTTTAATGTCTCCGCACTCTCAACGAGCATTGTCGGTGCGATGACAATTCTATATTTGTCAAGTCTCTGTGCTTGATTTATAATGTCAACTCCAAGTCCCAGACAGGTAAATGCATCATGCCACTGTTTTAATTGCTCAAGATAATACATTTTCTCCGCCTGATACTGATTTTTAAATGCATACTCATTGTCAGATGAATACAGTATCGCAATCTCATTTCTGCATATTGTTCCCGCAAGATTTTGAATTTTTTTAACCTCATCGCAAAGTCCACAAAACTCCTTATATCTTCTCCCAGGCACATTACTGTGGTCTATTATCCCATGCCAGTACATCTCAGCACCAGAAACAGCCGTGCGCCATCTGAAATGCACAACGGCATCCGCACCATGTGCGATTGCCTGAAGTGAATACCCCTTTAACATTCCGGGTCTTGTTGTAAGTGACATAGGCATCCAGCTTCCGACACTTCCGCTTAGCTGTTCCATAATCCAGAAGTTTTTATTTTTTATGCCACGCATCAGGTCAAGGTGAAATGCGTGCGAATACAATGTTTCATCATCTTTTGGCAAATTTGTAAGCGGATAATTGTCATATGATACAACATCAAGATTTTCAAACATATCATAAAAATCAGGCATATTCTCACATAGCCAGTTGTTTGTCGTAATAAATTTATCAGGAGAGATTTTTCTGATAATGTCCGACTGAAACTTAACATAATCGCAGGTGCTCTCAGATGCGTATCTGTTAAAGTCAAGGTTAAGCGAGGGATTCAGCCATTTCCCATTTTCATTCATCGGCGGCATAATCTGTGAAAAATCACTATACTCACCGCTCCACACATTATTTCCATATGCCTTATTGACCGCCTGTATCGTGCCATATTTCTTCTTAATCCATTCCCTAAAAGAACTTTTACACACATCACAACAACAGTGATTTGCCTCAAGCTCATTGTCAATCTGATAACCTATAACATATTTATTGTCCTTATATCTCTCGACCATATGCGTGATTATCTTTTTAGAAAGTTCCCTGTAAACAGGGCTGTTCAAACACCTGTGTCCTCTTATCCCAATGGAAATCCTATTTCCCTTTTTATCAATCTGGATAATCTCCGGATACTTTTTAAAAAGCCACTGTGGAGGTGTGTTAGTAGGCGTACACAAAACAACATATATATCCCGGTCCTCAAAAAGTTTAACCGCCCTGTCAAGCCACTCAAAATCAAAATCGCCCTCATCCGGTTCAAGTCTGCTCCATGCGAACTCAGCCATACGGACAATTTTAACACCCACCTCATGCATCATATCCGCATCATTAACCCATAGTGACTCATCCCAGTGCTCCGGATAATAGTCCACACCGATATTTATTCCCACCGGCAATTTTATCTTACTATCAGTCATCAAAATTTCCTCTCTATCAAAAAACTCCTCTCAACCTGCATTATTTTCACTCAAGCTTTTTTATCTCAATCAACTGGTCACGCAGCTTCGCCGCCAGCTCAAAGTTAAGTTCTGCTGCCGCCGTATGCATCTGTTTCTTAATCTTTGCAACAAGTTTGTCAATCTCCTTCTCACTCATCGACTCAATATCCTTAGTTATATCCTCGCTGCTTGTCTCAACTTTCTTTGATATACTGATAAGGTCTCTTACTGCTTTCTTTATTGTCTGTGGCGTAATGTCATGTTCCTCATTATACTTTGCCTGTATCTTTCTTCTTCGGTTCGTCTCATCTATCGCATTTCTCATCGACTCCGTTATCACATCTGCATACATGATAACACGACCATCAGCGTTTCTCGCCGCCCTGCCTATAGTCTGGATAAGAGAAATCTCCGAACGCAGAAATCCCTCTTTATCAGCATCAAGTATTGCAACAAGCTCTATCTCAGGTATGTCAAGCCCCTCACGCAGAAGATTTATACCGACAAGCACATCAAACACATCCATTCGCATATCCCTAATTATCTCTGAACGCTCAAGTGTATCTATATCTGAATGAAGATACCTCACCCTTATGCCTATCTCCTTCAGATAATTTGTCAAATCCTCTGCCATCTTTTTTGTAAGTGTGTTTATCATTACTTTATTTCCTGCATCAAGTGTCTTTCTTATCTCACCCACTAAATCATCAATCTGACCTTTGACTGGTTTTACGGTAATCTCAGGATCAAGAAGACCTGTTGGTCTTATTATCTGTTCAACTCTTGCAAGCTCATGCTCTTTCTCATACACATTCGGTGTGGCTGATACAAAGAGCATCTGGTTTATGTGGCTTTCAAACTCGTCAAAATTAAGAGGTCTGTTGTCAAGTGCTGACGGCAATCTGAAACCATACTCAACAAGTGTGTTTTTTCTTGAACGGTCACCTGCATACATTCCTCTTATCTGAGGTATCGTGATATGTGACTCATCAACCATTATAATAAAATCATCAGGAAAATAATCAAGCAGTGTGTGAGGCGGCTGTCCCGGTTTAAGTCCCGACAAATGTCTTGAATAATTCTCTATCCCCGAACAAAAACCTGTTTCACGAAGCATTTCTATGTCAAAGTTTGTTCTCTCTGAAATCCTCTGAGCTTCAAGAAGCTTGTCCTGACTCTGAAATTCTTTTACTCTGTATTCAAGTTCATTTTCTATCCCAATAATAGCCCGGTTCATGTTGTCACGGTCTACTACATAATGAGATGCCGGAAATACTACCATGTGCTCAAGTTCTGCCTTTATCTCTCCCGTAAGCACATCTATCTCAGTGATTCGGTCAACCTCATCACCGAAAAATTCTACTCTTATTGCATGTTCTGACTCTGAAACCGGAAATATTTCCAAAACATCCCCTCTCACCCTGAAAGTACCACGCTTAAAATCCATATCATTGCGGGCATACTGGATTTCAACAAGTTTTTTAATAACCTCATCCCTGTCCTTCATCATCCCCGGTCTGAGCGAAACAGTCATGTTCTGGTAATCAATAGGACTTCCAAGACCATATATACATGACACACTCGCCACAATAATTACATCTCTTCTCTCAGTTAAAGCCGCTGTAGCCGAATGTCTTAATTTATCAATCTCATCATTTATCGATGAATCCTTTTCTATATATGTGTCCGATGACGGAACATATGCCTCAGGCTGATAATAATCATAATAAGATACAAAATATTCAACTGCATTTTCAGGAAAAAACTCTTTAAACTCACCGTAAAGCTGTGCTGCAAGAGTCTTGTTATGTGCGATTATAAGTGTGGGCTTGTTGAGTTTCTCTATAACATTTGCCATAGTAAATGTTTTTCCCGAACCCGTAACACCAAGCAAAGTCTGAAACTGGTCGCCCTCCTTAAATCCTTTTACAAGTTCCTCGATAGCCTGAGGCTGGTCACCGGTTGGCTTGTATTCTGAATGTAATTTGAATTTTTGTTGTGAATTTTGCACAAAAACACCTCCCTAAAATTTTATAAATCAGTGTACAACAGTAAAACTACAGCAGATACATCAACGCTTAGATTTAAGAGCTATTGTAAGATAATCCAATGCAGCATTTATCTGATTATCAACTTTATAACCGCTTTCTTTCAAAGCAGTCATTTTTCCGTTACTTTTAACCTTTATATCAGGCTCAAAACCTGTTCCGTGTATATTCATGCCCTTAGGAGTATAATATTTTGATGTCGTGAATTTCAGTCCTGTTCCATCACGGAACGCAAATGATGACTGTACTATTCCTTTTCCGAAAGTCTTTGTGCCAAGAAGTTTCGCTTTTCCATAATCTCTGAGTGCTCCACAAAAAACTTCAGAAGCACTTGCAGAATTGCCATTTACAAGAATAACTATCGGAATCTTTATTTCTTTATCATCCTTTGTGTAATACTCCTCTGCTACTCCGTTCTTATCTTTTGTATATACCACAAGTTTCTTAGGAAGTATCTGATCCAGCATATTAAGTGCGGTGTCCAAAAGTCCACCTCCGTTATCTCTGAGATCTATGATAAGTCCTTTTTCATTTTTCTTTTCCAAACAATCTACAGCACTTTTAAACTGCTTCTTAGTAACTGTTTCAAAGGCACTCACCGAAATATATCCGATATTATTATCAAGCATTTTGTATGAAACAGTATTATCATGAATCACTTCTCTTTTAATATTGAAAGTGATAGGTTTTTTATTTCCTTTTCTCATCACTGAAATGCTTACATTTGTTCCTTTTTTGCCTTTCATTTTTGATACGGCATAAGAACTATCCTTTCCCTGGATATTTTCCCCATCAACCTCAACAATAATATCTCCTTTTTTTATTCCCGCTTTTTCTGCCGGGCCACCTTTTACAACACCTGCCACCTTTAAAGAATTATCGTTTTTCCCCTGTGATATATACGCACCTATTCCACAAAATTCTCCTTTTGTCTTTTCTGAAATATCCTTATATTCATCCTTTGTATAATATGCAGCATATTTATCATCAAGTCCGCTTACCATCGCCTTATAAATAATATCTCCCATTTTGCCATAATCTATATCATTAAGGTAAAATCTGTTTATATACGACGACAATATCTCTGCCTTATCCTTTATCTCTACTGCCTCTTTGGACATTCCATTCTCATCCCATTTCAGACCTGCCGCCACATTGATTTTTCCTGCATATTGAGCAATCGTCAGTGCACTCAACAAAACTAATATGCAGCCTGCCGCCCCCATAATGACTCCGCGTAAAAAATCAAAATTAATATCTGTTTCTCTATCTCTGTCCATATTCATGTCTATTTCTCTCCTGTCAGTTTATATCTACATTTGCGAAACTATAACAGTTCAGCCTTGCATTTCTTACTATCATAATCTGTAATGAACACAACATATAACCTGTTTCGCAATCATTTAAATATTTATATGATGATAACACAATATAAAGAACTTTTACACCTTTTATTTATGCACATTTGCAGGTATTTGCAAAACTATCATAACCTACGATTAAATTGTGCAGCTATAACACAGCATAGCTAAACAATAACAAAACCCCCGAATACACCAAATCAAAGAGTCAGCTCTTTGATTTTGGTACAATCCGGGGGAGATATTATCTTCAATGTTTAAAACTCAAATGTCTCCATATATTTCATGTACTTAACAACCATCAATGCTATCTTAAATGTGATAGCATCATCAAATACTCTGAGGTCAAGTCCCGTACTCTTTTCAAGCTTGTCTAATCTATATACAAGAGTATTTCTATGGATGTAAAGCTGTCTTGATGTTTCCGAAACATTAAGACTGTTTTCAAAGAATTTATTTATCGTTGCGATAGTCTCATCATCAAAATCATCCGGAGTATTTTCTCCAAAAATTTCGCCGATAAACATCTTACACAAAGGCATTGGGAGCTGATATATAAGTCTTCCTATACCTAAGCTGCTGTATGCAATAACATTTTGGTCACTGTAGAATATCTTTCCTACATCAAGTGCCATCTTCGCTTCTTTATATGATCGTGAAACATCTTTTATCTCATTCACAATGGTACCAAATGATACATGCACACTTATCATTGCTTCAGTGTTGAGCATATCGAGAATGACATTTGCCGTCTTTTCCATATCCTCATAACCTTCTTCTTCTTTTAACTCTTTGACAAGAATGATATTTTTTTCATCTACCTGCGTGATAAAGTCTCTTGACTTTCCTGCAAACAATCCCTTAACCGTCTCTAATGCATTTGAATCTTTTTCATCCTTAGTCTCAATAAGAAATACTACTCTGTTTACGCTTGTCTCTATATGAAGCTTCTTTGCACGATTATAAATATCTACGAGAAGGAGATTGTCGAGCAAAAGATTTTTAATAAAATTGTCCTTGTCATAACGCTCTTTATACGCAACAAGAAGATTTTGAATTTGAAAAGCTGCGAGCTTTCCCACCATATAAACATCATCACTGTCACCCTTTGCAAGAATAACATACTCTAACTGATGATCATCAAAAACCTTAAAAAACTGATATCCCTGAAGCACCTGACTATCTGCAGGAGATTCAACAAATGCCATAACAGCATCTTCGTACTCTTCGACATTGTTTATAGTTGTGGCAAGTGCCTTTCCTTCTGTGTCCATAACACAAATATCAATTCTGGTAATATTTTTAAGTCCGTCTATAGTAGTCTGTAAAACCTGATTAGATATCATAAATTCCCTCCAATATCTGTTGATTATCTATTTTAATTTTAATATATTTTTTCACTCCATTAGTTTACTATACCATCAATTTGCACAAAAGTAAATACTTCATAAACAATATATCCATATTTCACATATTATTCCATATAAAAATTGTGCATTTTAACAAAAACAAATATATTTTTACATTATAATACTCTGTAACACGCAATTCTCATTTACTCATCTCTATATTACGCGCATTTTCCCAGACATCAAAAAATGCCGCTATACCCAAAGTATAGCGACATTTCTATTTGTATGTTTCTCACATAAATTACATTTTTAAATCTAATTCAAAATACCTGCTACAGACTAGTTTGTAATAACTTTCTCTGTTTCTTTATCAAATACATGAATCTTGCTTGTATCAAGTGCAATCTTAATAGTATCACCAGGACGAGCTGTTGTACGAGGATTTACACGAACTGTAATGTCAAATCCTTCAACTGTGAAGTATAAGAATACTTCAGCACCAAGCATTTCGTAAACTTTTACAGTAGCCTCGAGAACATTGTCTGTACCATTGTTTACATAGATTTCCTCATCCTTAATATCCTCAGGACGAATACCCATGATAACATCTTTATCAATGTAACCGCCTTCAACAAGCTTTTCTGCCTTTCCTTCAGGAAGTTTAACTGAGTATGTACCAAACTCAAGTTTAACATCTGAACCATCTTTAACTGCTTTACAGTTGATGAAGTTCATCTGAGGTGATCCGATAAATCCTGCTACGAATACATTGCAAGGTTTTGTATAAAGATCGATAGGTGAAGCAACCTGCTGCATAACACCATCTTTCATAACTACGATACGAGTACCAAGTGTAAGAGCCTCTGTCTGATCATGTGTAACATAGATGATTGTAGCTTCAAGTCTCTGGTGAATCTTAGAAATCTCGATACGCATCTGAACACGAAGTTTTGCATCAAGGTTTGATAAAGGCTCATCCATAAGGAATACCTTAGGATTACGAACGATTGCACGACCCATGGCAACACGCTGTCTCTGACCACCTGATAAAGCCTTTGGCTTACGGTCTAAGAGATGCTCAATATCAAGAATCTTAGCAGCTTCATGAACGAGTTTGTCAATCTTCTCCTTTGGAGTCTTTCTAAGTTTAAGACCGAATGCCATGTTATCATAAACTGACATATGAGGATAAAGTGCGTAGTTCTGGAATACCATCGCGATATCTCTGTCCTTTGGCTCAACATCATTTACAAGAGTATTTCCGATCCATAACTCACCTGAAGAAATTTCTTCAAGACCTGCAATCATACGAAGTGTTGTAGACTTTCCACAACCTGAAGGTCCTACGAAGATGATAAACTCTTTGTCTGCGATGTCAAGGTTGAAGTTTTTAACTGCCTGGAATCCGTTTGGATATGTTTTACAAATGTTTTTTAAAGATAAACTAGCCATTATATGTGTCCTCCTAAATTTTACAACTCATTTTACTATGCAGTACCATAACCATGTAACAATACTGCCTGTGATTCTTCTACATATAACCAAATCATTTGTTGTAATTTAGTTATAATGTTCTTTTTTCGTGACTCACATTTAACATGGTTTTATAATACACTATCTTAAAATATTTTACCATAGGACAATTAGCCAAATAAATTTTACACTTTTTGTGCAAAGAGTATATATTATTGCGTTTTTTTCGTTTTATCATGAAATGTCACAATAAACACCGCCTAAAACTGTTTGTTTTTACCAATAGATTGTTACTTTTTAGTAAAAATGTTCAAATCATTGGTCATTTTTTGTATTATATCTGTCTATTCTTTTACTAAAAAACTTTGCTTTCATAAATTTCTGCGGAATTCTTTCTATCGCAAACTTTTCATAAAGCTTTGTAAGACCTATCTTTTCAATCCATACCGGCACTTTTTTCTCTTCTGCCATAATTATCCCTGCAACGCCTCCGATGGCGATACATATCTTTGCATTCAGAAGTTTAACATGCTCTATTATCCATTTTTCCTGAATACTGCTCTCCAGATCAACAAGAAGTATATCCGGCGTGCAACTGTTTATCTCATTCACTATCGCAGCATCCTCTATTTCTTCAGAATAAACACAATCTCCTGCCACTTTCAATTCCGGTTGATTTTTTTTACAATAATTCCTAAGATTTTCGACATCTTCTTCACTGTCCGCTACTATGTAAATAACCCTGTCCTGTTTCCAGAGATTTTCAAGCATCACTCCAAAACTTTTGCAGCTTACAACCATTCCGCCTGCTTCGAGCATATCAACCTTATAATTTGTAAGCAATGCTTCCTCACCTGGCAGAAAAAGTTCTGCCTTATCTATTATCTCATGATATTTGTCATCTTCTGCCGCATGGTTTATCATATCCGCAGAGGCAAATAATATCACATCCATTTTATCATCTTTAAGATATTCATTTATTTTTTCAATAAACACATCATTGCTGAGCATATCAATATCGATACCCATTATTTTTACTGATGACTGCATATTTTTTACCATGCCTTTCATTCTATCTATAAACTTTACAAACTTATCAGCCTTAATCATACCTGCATTTCAAAAAATGCACGTCACTTTAATTATGGCGTGCATTTTAATTTTATCCAGTGTTTAATTATTTGCATCAGTTGTTCCTATGATAATCTTTATATCATAACCGCTTTCTACGGTACCTGTCTCGATAACAGGATTGCTAAAATACTGTGCTAAATCCTTACCTGCACCATTTTCTTTTACGATAATCTTTGTCTGTGTCAAAGTTTCTGCAGAATAATCGCCTATTTTTTTCACCTTAAATCCGGCACTCTCAAGTTTTGTCTTTGCTGCTGAAGCAAGACCACTTATCCTGCTGCCGTTGAGAACAAGTATGTTCTTGCCCTTTGATGACTTTCCTGAACTTTTTGACACTTTCTTAAAACTCTGAGACTGTGTATATGGTGTAGTATTTTTTACAAGCTTATTTATAAAAGTTTTTGAAGCTTTTGTATCTATCTGAAAAATATTCTCTGAATACATTCCCGGTATTCCCCAATAATGGAAATATTCAGAATTGAGCTTCTCGTAACATTCTACATAACCAATCTTATTATATACGGTAAGATTCGAATCAACTCTTTCATACTGTTCCTTTATAAATTCAGCAATCTTAGTCTGATCTCCATTTAAATCTTTAAGCTGTTTTAAATAAGACTCACTTGCTACATTTATCTTTTCAGTTACCGTGACACTTCCATTACTGCCTGATGACGAAAGCGACTGCGGCTTAAACTTAACATTTACATTTCTTCTCGAATAATGATTTACATATGTTTCCTGATTGATAACCGTATAGTAACTTATCTTTATGCCGAGAGCCTTTTCAATAATAAGCTCACCATATCCGTATGCATCTTCATCCTTGTCAAAGTACTGCTTAAGTCTTCCTAATCTTACAATCTGCGGTATTTCCTGATTTACGGTACTTAATCTCTGATACATATCAGTAGGTATAGTATAATCCGTTCCTACCGGAATCGTTATATAATCCATATTATTTGTTTTCGTATTGCAAATCTCAAGCATGAGATGCGAAATCTTCTTATCGTTACTTACATATATAAGATTTTTAGAAATCTCATCTGTCTGAGCCTCATCCAAAATATCCTTAATCTCATTTGAACTCGTTCCAACCTTTTCAGAGTTGTTTGAGAGAATCGTATATGAAATCTTATAACTTGCAAAGCCCACGGCAAGTATGATTATTATACCCAATACTGACTTTAATAAACTCAAAGCAAATATCTTTGCCACACTTTTCTTTTTCATAATTGTACCTTTCTATCTTTGATTCTTTATGTATAATATCAAAAAAACATATGATACATTATAACAAAAAAAAATTTATGTGTAAAGCAAAAGACTTAATGTCGTAACTTTTTTAACCAAATCGTAATAGTTGTTCTATTTTAATAATATGGTTTGTATGGTATATTAAATGTAAAAAATCTATATACACAAGATTTTTTGCACTATGCACAAAAAATATGTGCTGAAATAGGAAATAATATGAAAACGAGGTTTTAATTTATGAGCAAAACAGTTATAGTGACGGGTGCATCCCGTGGCATAGGACGTGCTATTTCGCTTTATTATGCCAAAAAAGGATTTAATGTATGCACATGCTGTCACAAAAATGCAGATATGCTTGACGCATTAAAAGATGAAATAGAAAATATTGGTGCAGATTGTATGACATATGTAGGAAATATCGGCATTTTTGAAAATGCCGCAGAATTTTTCTCTCTTATAAAAGAACGCTTTGGCAAAGCTGATATATTGATAAACAATGCCGGTATTTCATATATTGGTCTTTTGCAAGACATGACACCTTCAGATTGGAACGATATAGTAACTTCAAATCTCACATCTGTCTTTAACTGCTGCAAACTTGCCATTCCGATTATGCTTGGCATCCATGAGGGCAAGATAATAAATATCTCATCCGTCTGGGGCTGTGTTGGTGCCTCAACAGAAGTCGCATACTCAGCTACAAAGGGCGGTATTAACACATTCACAAAAGCTCTTGCGAAAGAACTTGCTCCAAGTAACATACAGGTAAATGCAGTTGCCTGCGGTATTATCGACACCGACATGAACAGCTTCCTTGACGCAGACGAACTTGCCGCCGTTATTGACGAAGTTCCTGCCGGAAGAATCGGCACTCCTGAAGATGTTGCAAAAGCCGTATATGACATCTCTGCCACTAGCAGTTATATGACCGGACAGATAATAAGACTTGACGGCGGCTGGATATAAAAAATGGCACAACCGGCGTTTTGTCATAGTATCCACACTACATTACAAGCGTTTTCCTATACATTAAAAAATCCTCCTTAAACAGATTTACAATTTTTCTGCTTAAGGGGGACAATTTCTTACATCTCTACATAGTAATCTCTTGTTTTGACGATTTCCTTTGGAACATCAACCTTATCTTTATCCCATACCCTGAATTTAAGGTCATACTCTTTTGTCTTTTTGCCTTTCTCTCTGTTATATCTTGCCATTGCATCCCTAAACAAAGGCTGCTCTTCAACTGAATCTCTAAGGTCTTTTGCAAAAGGACAATATGTAGCCATAATTTCCCTCACCGGTTTGCTCAAAACGATTCCTCCATGAGCTTCGTGCTTAATCCAGTTCTCATAGTCAACAACAAACACCTCACGCGTATTATTTCTGCATTTCTGAATCTGCATTTTAAGCTTGTCCTTCTTATCCTCAGACAATTCCCTGTTTTTCTTATAAAACTGAATAAAATCACTATACTCACTTGTGAGAGATTTCACCTGTATGTTGTTCCATGCAGCACCCTGTATCGTTCTGCAAAGCTCCCATCTGAATCTTCCGAACAGTTTAACCATTGCCGCATCAATATCCGTGTCAAGAAATGCCGGCAGTAAAAATCTCCCTTTTGAATTTCTTCTTCTTCCGCTTATCTCCTGCCACATGATAGGATTGCTTCCGGCTATAGGGAATAAAATAAAATCAGGAAAAACTTCCTCAACTATATACTCTTTTTTTATACCTTCTGCCTCTCCTTTATATAATCCCTCTCTGTAAAATGCTGAATAATCTATCTGAAGCAGTCTGTGAACTGCCGCATTTATCCTGTCTCCCGACATAAATGTCTTTAAGAGCGATGATGCACAACCGTCCGTAAACAAAAACGGAACAAATGCCGATACCTGTCCGTATAAAATACGGTGGTTTGCCTTGAACATATTATCTACTTCAAATTCAAACTTTGCGTTCCTGTCATCAGCCATTGCATTTACCTGCTGTTCCGTCAACGCACCCGTTCTCTTTCGATCTCTTAAGCTCTCCGCATAATCAAGGTCAAACTCACTCTTTGACGGCTCTTTTCGTCCCTCTATGATTTCCGTAAGCCACTGTTTCATATCATATACCATACATGATGCATTTCCAACATCATGTCTGTCTATGGACAAAAGCTGTTCAAGAAGTTCTTCTGAAAGAAGCTTTTCGCTTATAAAGCCATACCTCAAAAACAAATCTATTATTACCGGCGTACTTTCTGATGATTTATAATCTTTAAGAAATACCTTTTTGTATATCTTATAATACATCTTTGTAATATTTCTTCTGAGCGTTCTTGTATCATCATCGGTCAGGAACTTGTCTCTAAGTTTGTCAAAATCTGTGATATACTGCTCAAAATCTAAAGCTTCTTCTCTTTCAATCTCTGAATAATCAAGTATAAAGGAAAGTGAATTATTCAACTGGCTTATGTCCTGATATTCCATCTCTGTCAATGCTATATCAGCATCATTACCGTCATCGTTTTTAACATCTGAATTTAAAAGACTGAAATATGTTTCTTCCATAAATTCATGGTCTATCTCAAGATCGACACCCGCCTTGTCGAGCATCAGATTTTCAAGCGTATTTATATAATCTATAATATCATCAAACAAAGACATGACATTGCCAGACTCTCCACCTATATGCTGAACCGTATTTGCAAGTTGAAATACCTGCATATAAAGACTTCTTTCCTCTTTGACAAGTGGCTTTGAAAGCAGCTTTAAATACTCTGTTCCTCTGCCACATTCAGCTATAATGGCATTTACAAGTTTTACCTGTTCGAGAACATGATATACTGATATAGCTGAGCTTGCTCCAAAATATGCCTTTTGTATATCAGGTGCTATCTCACAGCAAGCCCTGTAATACATTATCTTGTCGATATCTACATCACCCTGTTCATATTCCTCAATGTCATCTATTGAGCGGATATTATCAGCTTTAATCCCTGCTTCTTTTGCTATCTCTGTATATCTTGTACGACCTGACAATAAAAACTCATAGAGTTTGTCAGCCATTGCCGTTATTTTCTCATATGTTATAGAAAGTTCACGAATAATACGGCTAAAAGAAGCTACCATAAGCCCTGCATAGTCCTTGTTTGCCTTGACAAGACTTCTTACTGCTTTGCTTAGTCTCATTTTAGGGAATGCATATATAACCGCATTTGTCTCTGCTGTATATGTAATCCCATATTTATCTCCGACAAGGTCACAAAGTCCAAGAAAATTTCCTGAACCTACTACTATATTTGTCCCCTCTGCACTCATCCTTATGCGGCCTTTTACTACAAGACTTACCGATGATATTTCATCACCCTGTTCATATATTATGGTATCCTTTATAACCTGGTTTATGTTATTTAGCTTTAATTCCGCCTTCAATTCTTTCTTTCCTCCCTCTATCAACTCACATCCAGTCTGCTGTTCCCACTCTTTTTTAATTTCATACCTGCTTTAACGCAGGCAGCAATACTTATTCTATTATACAATCTAATAGCTTTATCGTCAATTTAGTAATACCATGCATTTCCAATTTATTCGACTTTTTTCGTTAAAAAAGAATACAATACTTTTTCGCTTTACTCCTCTTTTTTCGCTAAATAACAATTCAATGTATCTTCGTTTCATTAATTTTTCGCAAAAGAAAAATGAGTTGCTTGCGGCTCTTTCGCACTTGAGTGGAATACACATCCTCACGGAATGTTTTTTTATGTTATAGAAAACAAAAAGTTTCCTATAACATAAAAAAACAAGGCTAAAGCCTTGCTTCTAAAATAATATATATATAAATCCGTGCATCCTGTTTTGAAAATGTCAATGTAACCGTTACCCCGACAGTTAGCTCGGCTCCGGCTACCTTACGGCACACGAAAATTCTCACTTAGTGCTGCTAGGTTCCCCTCCTGACACGGTTCATGAGTTTTCATTGCGCAAGACCAAAGCGTCAACGCCACTTACCGGGGGCAGCATTGCAAAAAACAAGCCCTCGACAAGACATCACCCCTGCTATAGCGGATTGCAGGTTACAAGGAGCCGCTAACTCCCCGGCTAGCACGGAAGTTTTTACTTCCCACAGTCAAATCTTTAAAATTTAAGATATAAATGTTTACTTCATTTTCTTTTAAATGAAACTATCTTTCATTTGTAATCTATAACAATACCATTGTAAACAATTTTACTGTTATTCAAAAATAAGGAAACCTTATTAAGATTTCCTTATCCAAACAGATTCATATCTGTCAAGCAATGCGGAAGAAGGGACTTGAACCCTCACGTCGTTGCCAACACTAGATCCTTAGTCTAGCCTGTCTGCCAATTCCAGCACTTCCGCATGTTTCGCTTTGCACTTTTGTGCCGCGAACAAATAAGATAATATCATCTGTATTTCTATTTGTCAACAGTTTTTTTCAAATTATGAAATATTTTTCAAAAAAATATCATTTTCGCGCTTCATCTGTTAAAATATGATGCAGGGTTCAAAAGCAGATAGCGATGTATGTATACATACAAATTGCTATCCGGTGGCTTGCCACAACATCACACTATATATAATAAGGAGAATTTCCATGAAGAAAGACGGCTACTACTCTTCCGGACAGTTTGCCCGGCTTGCCGGCGTCTCTGTACGCACAATCCGGTACTACGATAAGCAGAATATCCTGAAGCCTTCCTATGTGAATGAGAATGGTGCCCGTTTCTATACCGACCATGATCTGGCAAGACTGCAGCAGATCCTTCTTTTAAAATATCTTGGTTTCTCGCTGGACGATATCCGCGAGATGACGGTCGATACTGCCGACTATCATATGATGAAAAATTCTCTCGAGCAGCAGCACAAGCTGATCCAGGATCGCATCGAACAGATGCAGCTTGTGGAGACGGCGATCCGTGATACCGCCGATGCCATAGAAAAGGATCACGAGCTGGACTGGAGCCAGATGCTGCGCCTGATCCACCTGACCGGTATGGAGACAAGCCTGAAACGGCAGTATCAGGATTCCACCAACATCACTGCACGGATCAATCTTCATCAGAAGTATTCTGTCAATAAGCAGGGCTGGTTCCCCTGGATCTACGAGCAGGCAGACATCCGTCCGGGCATGCATATCCTTGAGGTCGGTTGCGGCAATGGCGCACTCTGGACAGAGAATCTTGCACAGCTTCCGGAACAGATCTCCATTCTGCTTTCCGACATATCCGAGGGTATGCTGCGTGATGTCCGTCGTACCATCGGCGCTGAGGATTCCCGTTTCTCCTACCAGACGATCGACTGTGCGAATATTCCCTGCGAGGATCATTCCTTCGATCTGATCTTTGCCAACCATGTCCTTTTCTACTGCGATGACATTCCGCAGGTCTGCAGTGAGATCCGCCGTGTTCTTAAAAAGGACGGCTGCTTCATCTGCAGCACCTACGGTTCCCGTCACATGAAGGAGATCAGTAAACTGGTGCAGGATTTTGATCCGCATATCCAGCTTGCAGCAGACAATCTTTATGACCGCTTCGGTCTGGAAAACGGAGCCTCTATTTTGCAGCCGCATTTCCGTCAGGTAACTCTGTCCCGTTATGTAGACAGTATTTATCTGAAGGAACCCGAACCGCTGATCGATTATATTTTATCCTGCCATGGCAATCAGAACCAGTATCTGTTAAACCGCTATAAGGACTTCCGTCATTTCGTCCAAAAGGCAGCGAAGGACGGCTTTACGATCACGAAGGACGCCGGAATTTTTCTGTGCCGTCCCTCATAGACAGGCGAAACTGCCCGGAAACGTATTCATTTTTCACAATAAACCAACATTTTCATTGTCGGATTTACAGCAAAGTGACAATTTTACAAAAAAGCCTTGAAGGTGACGTTACGTCACCTTTTATACTGTGTACAGAAACTGAAAAATGAACATACTTCTATTGGGACTTACACAAACAGATCAAAGAAAGGAGATTCCTTATGAAAGGTATTATCTTAGCCGGCGGTTCCGGCACAAGACTTTATCCATTAACAATGGTCACATCAAAACAGCTTCTGCCGATCTACGACAAGCCGATGATCTACTATCCGCTTTCCGTACTGATGAACGCAGGGATCCGCGAGATACTGATCATCTCAACACCACAGGACACACCTCGTTTTAAAGAGTTGCTCGGAGACGGTCATCATTTCGGTATCGATCTGACCTACGCTGTTCAGCCAAGCCCGGACGGACTGGCACAGGCATTTATCATTGGCGAGGAATTCATCGGAAACGACACCGTTGCCATGGTACTCGGTGACAACATCTTCGCCGGCCACGGACTGAAAAAACGACTGAAAGCCGCTGTCGAGAATGCAGAGACCGGAAAGGGAGCTACCGTATTCGGTTATTACGTCGATGATCCGGAGCGTTTCGGTATCGTTGAGTTCGATCAGGACGGAAAGGCTGTTTCCATCGAAGAGAAACCGGAGAAGCCAAAGAGCAATTACTGTGTAACCGGTCTTTATTTCTATGACAACCGCGTTGTCAAATATGCGAAGGAGTTAAAGCCAAGTCCACGAGGCGAGCTTGAGATCACCGACCTGAACCGCGTCTATCTGGAAAACGGCGAGCTGAACGTAGAACTTCTCGGACAGGGCTTTACCTGGCTTGATACCGGAACTCACGAAAGCCTTGTAGATG
>ERZ791645.953-NODE-953-length-20807-cov-4.752795_pt1 | contig 20807 bp, 24 predicted proteins | sample MGYA00509939_ERZ791645 | MGnify/ENA primary metagenome ERZ791645 (study PRJEB30046, sample SAMN00715249) | human gut metagenome | study: EMG produced TPA metagenomics assembly of the A metagenome-wide association study of gut microbiota in type 2... | reverse complement strand
CAAGATTATTATTGCTGTTGCACTGTTTGCGACTGTATTTGCCCATAAAAGTCCACTGACACCAAGCTTTAAGCTTACTATGAATATTATGTTTAATACGATTGTAGAAGCTCCCAATATAAAGTTTGAGAAGGAATATAATTTTATCTTTCCAGTTCCTCTAGCCAATGCATTGCTCAATCCCAGTAAAATATTTGAAATTATAAACAATATAAATACAAATGCATATTCATAATGCATTACACCCATTATAATTCCAGCAATGGCAGTAAATATAAAAGTTCCAACTAGTGTGTACGCAATTGTAGCCGTTATAACTCTTTTTTTACTCTTTAAGTCATCGGCATCGATTAAGAATCTAAACATAGACTCTTCCATAAGCAATGTTATTATTGGCAACAAAAATGTTGATAAAGTTACCAAAAAGTCATATGTTCCATACTCTGCTGGGCTTAATTTTGATGTATATAGAGGCAAAAGCAAGAAAGACACAACTTGTGTGCTTAGCTTGCCTATTGCTATTATTATAGTGTTAACTAATAATTGTTTCTTTTGATTCATTTTGCACTTCCAATTTATAAATTTTCCTTTAATATTTTATCATACAATCGTTGTATGTCAAGAATTCAGCTTCTTTATTTTCCAAGGTTTTATGTTTAGCATAATACTTGCAACTGGTATTAATGTTACTATATAAGGAATTATGTACCTCGATTTTGCCTCCCATAATATATGGAAACAAAATCCTCCTAAGAATATTGTTACCAAGAATATTAGTTCTATTGTTAATTTTTTTCTATTTTGAATTAGCACTATTATCGCCAATGTAAAAGTTAGTATTATCCAAGCTTTTTGATAGAATGTTAAAGGACTCTTTATCCAGCTTAGATTACTCTCTTCTGTTATTCCATTGTTAAATATTGCAGAATACGTACTTTCTGCCCAAGTAGTCGTAAGCTTTTGTCTGTAAAAATCTACTGTATAAGTAGGGTGTTTTGCAAAATATTCTAATCTGTCCTTTATTTTTTCTTTGTATTCATCAGAAATATTCTCACCTGTTTTCAAACTTCTTAATGCAGGTTCTGCAATTGATTCATTATACCATCCATTTGCTCTAGGTCCTTCTTCCATAGCCATTAAAATATAACTAATGCTTGGATATGTTTTGCCTTTTTCTAGGTTGTATTTACTAAAATAATATGTTTTTACAAGTGATGATGGTACAAATGTTAATACTAAAAACATTGCAATTACAGCAACATTTATCAATTTTTCTTTTACTTCTTTTTCTTTAAAATCTTTGAATATATTTAATACCAAATAAATTACTGTTGCAATTACGAATATTAGAGTATTCATTCTCATCAAATATGCTATCATTGTAAGAATTGAAGCAAAAACTCCATATCTAACCTGTTTTGTATCTGTAAATTTCATCATAAAATATACAGAAAATACACTTAACGCAAGTGCTGGAATATCCCCATACATAAATGTTGCAAGCATTGGTATTGTAAAGAATGTTAGAATTAATATAAACATTCGCGTATTATTCATTTTGTAATCTTTCAATAATTGTTTTGTTATTTTATATAATGCCAAAATAATTAACAAATTAAAGAATACATTAAATATTCTTGGTAAAATTATCAAGTCACAGTGTAACACGCAAAATAACATATTATAAACAAATGCCAATGTAATTTGGTGTGGATATGCCTGCATGTATTGAATTAGTGGTATTCCCGCATATGTCAAATTTGGTAAGTATCTATCTGGATTATTCTCGTAAAATGTTTGTGCCAAATTTAAAACGTGTATAGAATCCGCTACTATTCCTGGTCTTACGAAAATTAACCATACTACATTTAAAATCAAATATAAAACAATAGCAATTGCCACCATCCATTTGCGCAATTTGCGTTTTTTCTCTTCATTTATTCCATTATATAAATGTTTATTTATTACTTCAGTTATAAAATAAATTAAAATTGCCGTTATAATTAGTCCTATTATATAAATAAAACTGTTAAAATTAATTGAGATTTGTTCTCCAGAATTCATGTCCGCCGTATAAACTATATTTAAAATTACTACTATTGCTAGTACGACTATTCCTAAAATTTGAATTAATTTTTTCACGATATTCTCCCTTGTTTGTTTTTTATATTTATATCAAAATATGGGGAATTTTTCAATAGTTTTTAAGAACTCTTTACAGAATAAAAAACAACTTAGATTCCTAAAAATAATTTACTATTCAACTTTTCCCATGGAACATTTAAGTCATTTCTTCCAAAATGTCCATATGCAGCAACTTGTTCATAAATCGGTTTACGTAAATCCAAAGTATCAATAATTCCGGACGGAGTTAAATCGAAATTATTATAAATAAACTCTGCAAGAATTTCATCATTCCTTTTTCCTGTGCCAAATGTATTCACACCAACAGAAACAGGATTTGCAATTCCAATTGCATATGATAGCTGAACTTCGCATTTTTGTGCCAATCCTGCCGCGACAAGATTCTTTGCAATATAGCGAGCCATATATGCCGCAGAACGGTCTACTTTAGTACAGTCTTTTCCAGAAAATGCACCTCCTCCATGGTGTGCGCATCCACCATATGTATCAACGATAATTTTTCGTCCTGTAAGTCCACTATCTCCATGTGGTCCTCCAATCATAAAACGTCCGGTGGGATTAACATATATTTTTGTATTTTCGTCAATCATTTCTTTCGGTATTACAGGGCTAATTACATATTTTAAAATGTCTTCATAAATTCTCTCCTGCTCTACATTTTCGTCATGTTGCGTTGAACAAACAATTGTATCTACTCTTTTCGGAAGATTACCTTCATATTCCATGGTTACCTGGGTCTTACCATCTGGTCTAAGATACTCCACAATTTTCTTTTTGCGTATATCTGCTAATTGCTTTGCTAACTTATGTGCAAGAACAATAGACATTGGCATATATTCTTCAGTTTCATCTGTTGCAAAACCAAACATCATTCCTTGATCCCCTGCTCCGATTGCCCCGTCTATTTTTCCAGTTTTGTCTTCAAGTGCGCGATTTACACCTAATGCAATATCTTCAGACTGATTATCTAAGCAAGTTACTACACTACACGTATCTGCATCAAATCCGTATTTAGAATCCACATATCCAATTCTTCTAATAGTTTCTCTGACAACCTTATTAATATCAATATCAGCGTTTGTGGTAATTTCTCCCATTACAAGCAACATTCCAGTAGTTGTACACGTTTCACACGCAACACGGCCATACGGGTCTTTTTCCAAAATCGCATCCAAAATGGCATCAGAAATTTGATCACAAACTTTATCTGGATGTCCTTCTGTTACAGATTCTGAAGTAATTAGTTTTTTAAACATTTCTTTCTCCTTCAATTTAATTTTTTATTCATTGTATAAATTTCCATCACATAGAATTAGAATTCTATGCTTACTTTATATCAAATATATCGTTAGTTTTTTCAATCTGCTTCATCTTGTCTATTAGTTGTCATATTTTGCTTTATACAGCCTATATATAGCCCTAGTTTTGGAAATTTACGGTTACACTTTCATTAGGACTATATATAGGAGGTGTAAAATGACTTCTAATCAAGCTGTTTGTTGTAGAATTACCGATCTGTGTAAAAAGCAAGGGATTTCTTATTACACATTAGCATGTCGTGCTGCAATCCCTCAATCCACATTAAAGAATATATTTCACGGTACAAATCCGACAATTTCTACAATCAGTAAAATATGTAGTGGTCTTGGAATAACAGTAAGTGAATTTTTTCAAACAGAATATTTTTTAATTTGTGAAGATGATTAATTTTATCATTAGAGAGGTAACAGATTTTATGTTTAATTTAGCTATATGCGATGATGATTCCTCTGTTGTTGAACAACTAGAGGGATTTATCGAAAAAATACCGGATATTTCATTAGAATATGAAGTATTCTTTAACGCGGAGGAACTGTACAACTACAAAAAGAGCCATCAATTAGATTTCGATGTTTATATGCTAGATATTGAAATAGAGAATTCTTCTGGTCTGGATTTGGCCAAAAAGTTACGCATGGAATCGCCCTATTCCCTGATAATCTTCCTGACAAGCTACTCCAAATATGTCTATGATGTCTTTGAAGTTATCACCTTTGATTTTATTTTAAAGCCGATCTCCTTTGAGGCTTTCAGCAAACTCATGCATAAGGTCTCTGGATATCTGCATATGGCGAAAGTAAATTTTGCATTCAGTTACCGCAAGAACAGCTACAGCATCCCCTGCCAGTCCATTATATATATTGAAAAATCCGGGCGGAAGGCTTTTATACATACTAATGCTGGCAAGATATACCAGTGCAATATAACTTTAGATAAAATATGGGAGCAGTTGGACCGACATATGTTTGCGGAAATTCATACGTCTTGTATTATAAATTTATCTGAGATTGCGGAAATTGTACGGGATGAACTTTTGCTAAAGAACGGAGAGACTTTGTATGTCGGACGTGCCTATCGCCAGGAAATCAAGCTGCGTCATTTGCAGTTTCTGAAGGAGCAGTTATGATAGGACTATTTTTTACACTTTTTGCAAACACATTAGATTTTTGGATATTGCGAAAATACCTGCAATGTTTCAGCCATAAGAGAAAGTTGGGTCATTATCAGAGGGTCATACTATTTGTTTCCTGCGTATTGCTCTTAAGTGCTGCAAATTTCTATGGTAATCCAAATGTAAATCTGTTATTCAGTTTTGCAATAATTTATTTATACAGCTTTTCATTCTCATATTCCTGTTTATATCATGTGGTAATGCCTATCCTATACATCCGGGCTGGGCTTTGTTTCGGAACCCATAGGCTTCCTTCTGACACGCAGGCTCGGGGCTTATATTTCTCCAGAGATGTCATATTATATCTCTGCGTTTATATGTGAAATAATACGTTACCTGCTGGTACGGGCAATCTGTCATGAATGGTATATCAAACTGCCTGCTTTATCTGCTCATATCAGTCTCCTGCTTTTCCTGATCCCACTTTCAAGCGTGTTCATCAGCTGCATTGCAATATATCTGACCGGAACATATGATAATTTTACAGGAAATATGTTGTGTCTCGCAATTATCCTGATGATCCTGCTGACCAATATCCTTACCTTTGCAATTTTTCACAAATTAAACGTTCTGTTGTCCAGTAATTATGAAAAAGAACTGCTTTTACAAGAAGCCCGGGCAAAGGAGCAGTATTACAAAGAGGTGGAAGAATACAACAAGAAAGTACAGGAGATAAAACATGATTTAAAAAACCGGCTGCTGGCTCTTTATGCAACAGCAGAAAAAGATACCGGCTTTCATACTGAATTCAGGAAGATTTTAGGAGAATTAGAGAATGGAGAAAAAACGATTTATACTTCAAATGTAATCATTAATACGATTCTGAACAGCAAGTTTCATGTGGCTGAAAGAAAAAAAATAAAAGTCAGCACGTCCATTCTTGTTCCTAAAGAAATGAATCTGGATTATAGCGATGCAGGAATCCTTCTGGGAAATCTTTTGGATAATGCTACTGAAGCATGTGAAAAACTTCCGGCAGGCAAGCGTTGGATGTCACTAAACATGCTCTATAAAGAACATATGCTGATATTAAAAGTCAGCAACAGCAAAGATGGGAAGAAAGTAGATATAAACAAGAGTAGGAAGCGGAATCTGGTGAGCAGTGGAATAGGAACACACAGCGTGAAGTGTATAGCAGAAAAATATAATGGAACTGTAAGTTTTATGGATATGGGGGAAACATTTGAAGTATGTGCTGTTTTATATGGTATTTTCTAAAACAGGAGTCATTTTATGTAGATTCAAATTTGAGGAAGAAAGACTAAGTATGACGAAGAGAATTATCTCTCAAGACGACGAGACGGTGTATTAGTTCCTAATATTGTCATAGAATCTGTTAGTATGACGGGAAGGACGTTTTTGACGTCCGCTCTTGACAAGCTCGAAATCATGTCGTATATATAGAAGGTGCACATTCCCACTATTTGAGAGACTTTGTGCACCTTTAGCCATTGACGAATACTCATATTTTTTTCTTCACATCTAAGATAAGAAGAACTGCTGACAAAATGATAGAACACATTATAGTAACTGCGTATTCAAACTTATGCATTAGCAATAACATGATAATTATAAAAAACAGCAAACAAATAATTTTCTTTTTACTGCTACTGTAAAATATAATTTCATAATCATCAAGATTACGATTGTGACTATTTGCTACTTTTTTTGAAAAAACATAATAACCACTGATAGTTGCGAGAATCAAAATGAACCATGCTCTTTTTCTGAAACATTCCAGTAGTCCAAGCAAAATCAGCATTGTTGTATTCGAAACTATATAACAAACAAATTTTGAACTGCAATGAATACCACCACTAAGGGAACGTAAAGGAATAAATGATAATAATAAAATTATAGCCATATCCATTTTTTTCATTAAATAAGAAAAGATTAAAAAAGTGAGCAAATTAAGAATTATCATAATTCCAGTATTCAACCCATATATGTATATTTCTTTATCATCGTTGTCTATTATATGATACTCAACCATTTTTTTTATTATATAATTTGTAAGTTGCATAATATATTAAAATTTTCTTAATCTCGTATGGTCATCTGGCAATTTGTCCTCATACATAACATACCAACAACGTTGGTTGGATGCAATAGTAGTTATAATTAGAGCCAAACTAGCTACAGTAGATAATAATTTAATATTGATAAACATTGTTACTTTTTTTAATATTCTTGACATATTGGATTTCCTCCCGTTTTTTTTTTTAATTGTACCATAAAAAGCAATTGTACCCCAAAAGTGTAATAAAGTGTATATTAACTGTAATAGATTGTAAAATTTGTAATAATCGATAACCCAACTGATTACCATTTTACAATTTAATTGTTTTATCACAAATCTGTATTATTTCAGTATCATGAGTGATGATTAATAGTATTTTATTTTTCGCTTGTAAATGTTCAATAATTTGAAACATAACTTTTTTTCTTTTAACATCTAAACTTGAAGTAGGTTCATCAAGAATTATTATATCTGCATCCTTCACAATGCATTTTAAAACAGAAACTATTTGCTTTTCACCACCAGAAAGATTATTTATATTATTGTTCCAATTTTTTTCAAATAGATGACATATATTTGTGCTTTCGCTTAAATTAGTTTCACTTATCCCATATAAAATATCCTCCAATTTAATATTTTCTTTGCATTCCTGATATATCTCCTTTAGTGTTCTATTTGGATAATTCAATGCCTGTGATATATACAAGATTTTTCTACTTCGTATTTTTTCCATATCAAGTTTGTTTATATTTATACCATTGATCGATAAAGAATCTGTATGTAATATTCCTATCAGCAATTTAGATATGGTTGATTTACCACATCCATTTTTGCCTAAAATACAATAGATTTTACCCGGTTCCAAATTTATTGTTACGTTTCTCAATAAAATACTATTCTTATCATATCCGAATGTAATTTGGCCACAAATACTTTTTATCTCATCCAGCATAAGTATACCTCTATTTTCTAATTTCATAGCAAATATTTCATTTATTCTCTCTATGGATGTTTTTACACTTTCATATGAACCTCCTAATTCAAAATAGTATTTAATCAACTGTAGCAACATAGAAAAATACGTACATATGACTGTTAACTCTCCAACAGACATCTTTCCACATAATGTCTGCCATCCCCCATATAAAAATGTCACTACTTGAAATATCGCTGATATAACTCCTTCACAGGAAACTGACTTTCCACTTATTTTGACAAATGTTAGATATTTCTGTTGGTAAGATGTAAAATACTTTTCAATATAGCTGTTATTATACTCGTAATTCGCATTAATTCTAATGTCTTCCATAAATGCAAATTGATCATTTAAAGAATTGAAATAAGAACTATGTGCCTCCTTTGCGGCATAACTACTATCGTATAATGGTTTTTTTATAAATAGATAAATCACATAATAAATAGGAATGAAAACACTCATTAACAAAACAATTTGTTTGCTTATTCTATAAATAATAAATAGCAAGCCAACGATTTGTATTGCATTAAACACGACTGTTGGATAATTTCCAGTGATAAATGCAACAATATCATTTATATCCTGCTCTGTTCTCTGATTCAAATACGAAGGATCATATTTTTTAAATTGTAATATTGAAATATTCCTTAAATGCTCAATTATTTGCATTTTTATCGAAAATGACGATTTCATTTTTATTTTTGCTATTAAAATTTGCTTTACATAATACAAAGCAACATTAATCAGTCCTAACACTAAAATTAGCAAACTCATTTCTAATATAATTTTATATGTTACGCCAATAGTTAAATAATCAATGAATTTTCCGTTCAAATAAGGTAATATACTTCCAATAAAAGAAATGATACCACAAATTAATGTTAAAATTATAAAACTATTTCTATTATTTTGTATCATTTTTAAAAATATTTTTTTCATAAGACACTCCATAAAACCAGGTTACAAAAAGGAGCCACATAAATACATTTTAATTTGTTTTCTATGTATTCTGCAGCTCCTCTTCTCTTAATTATTTTAGCCCACTATGAAATGCTATACATTTGCATTTACATTCGCATTCGCATTCGCATTTGCGTTCGCATTCGCATTTGCATTTACATTCGCATTCGCATTCACTAAAACATTAACATTTACCAGAACTAAAGCTATTGGTTCGATGTTTCCATCATCAGAAACGATTTCTGGGCTATCATAGTCATTTGCTAATACTTCCATAACGAGCTCCCCCTTTCTTTAAGATTATATATCGTAATTAATTTATACAATATATCGCTTTTATTTTGGTATAATAACACCTTTTTCTTCCAAACTATTTGCTGTATTTAAAAGCTTTTTAATCTTTGCGATAATTACTTTTGGACTATCCGTAAGAACTATATTCTCTCGTAACTTTTTACCTCTCGCAGTTTCTAATAATGATTTAACTTCGCTATCAAAAATTGCTTTACATTTCGCATCTACATCAGCTTCATAATACTCTTGCTCTCTTTTCTTTATATCAAGATTAGGTACAGTTTCAAACTCCGAGTCCAAAGACCACTTATTATAATTTTTAATAATATTAATTTTCAAAGGATGACCATTGTTAATATATTCTATTACCACTGGATAAATATAAACTGCTTGTGTTTTATGAAACATTTCCATCCATGCGTTATAGTATCTGTCATAATTCTGCGGATCTTCATAAATCTCAATTGCAATTTTTGCTGAAGCATCAGCCTGAAATTCAATCTGTTGCCGATTAATCAAAGAAACATTAATAACTCCACTTTTCAAAATGCTTTTCATACAGTCTACTATATAAGGACCGGCTTCGTTACCAATGCACTCTAAAACCATGTATGCTTTTCCTGATGGATTCAAAAAATGTTCATATCCTGCAACTATTTTTCTTACCAAATCCAGACCATCTTCTCCTCCATCTCCGCATAATGGAAATACAATATCTTTGGGAACTGGAACAAATGGCGGATTACTGATAATACAATCAAAATGCTCGTCTACTACCTGATATAAATCTCCTTTTCTGACCTCGTATTTTTCTTCAGAAATTCCGTTTATCTTAGCATTTAACACTGCTGCATTATAGGCAATATCATTTAATTCTACTTCAACAATTTTATCGGAATAATCCGCTACATTTAATCCCTGCACACCAGAACCTGCACATAAATCCAATACTTTCGCGTAATTTTCTTTTCTGATATATTTCATAAGTTTTGTAGAATCAGAACCTATATAGATATCGGACATTCTCTTCTTGGCATTTTGGTAGCAACTCGGTAAACTTACAATCAAAAACAGTGTATTAATCGGTAAGATCACAAATCCTTCTGGCTCAATTTTATTTTCATTTTCTACCGCAAATCCACAATTTAATATAAACTCCAAATTCTCTCTACCTAATATTTTCAGCAGTGTATCTTTTTCCTTTTCATATCCCAATAGAAAGAATTCTACAATGAGTTTATCTTCTATACTTACATTTTCCAACATTTCTAATATACGACTTTCATCAATCCATGGTTCTACTGTATTGAAAATGCCTGCCATTGTTTTGTATATAAAAGGGTAATTACTTTCGCCCAACCATTTTCCGAATCTTTCAGCACTTTCCTTGCTAACATTTGAATTCAACATACTCTTTCTCCATAATTACAATTTTCTACTATATATCAAAAAATCACTACCATCAGTTCCCTCTTCAACGATAATAGTTTCTTTCTCAAATCCATTGTCAATCCATTTCGCTACATTCTCCACCTTACGGTTTGTGAATTTTACTTTCAATCGCTTTACTGACTGCGATTTTAACAATTCATTTAACTGATTAACAGCCTCACCTAAATATGTTGAGTCTGTTAAAATTACAGTGGTGATATATACAACATAATTGTTAGGACATATGTAGATTCCTAATACGCCTACTTTTTCACTTGTATTTATATCAATTACATTCATATATAACTCTACTTCATGAAAGTGATTAGTCCTCATATTGATAGCCCGATAATAATTAAAAAACGCATCATTGTCATACTGTTCTGGATAAAACAAAAAGCTTCTTTCTGAAACTTCCTTCTTTAAATCAATAATCATTTTAGAAGCCTCAAGAAAATCTTTTTCCTCAAACACTGATATTCTACACTGATTTTCATTCATATGTGTTTTCCTCCTTAATCATTTCCAAATTTAAAAAATATGCAATAGTCTGATTTACATCTTTTGCCAACCGTTCTTCTGAAATAGTTTTGTATTTTTCTTTCAAAATCTGAACAATTTCTTCTTTTGAACGGTGATCAATTAACTCCCATATTTCATGTACAGTTCGATTCATAAAATGCGGTTTAGAATATGCCATGGGATAAAATAACCATGTTCCCTCTTCTTCACGTAATAATCCGATATAGCTATTCTTAATTTTGTTATATACCATTTTTTCACATCCTTTCGCAATACAGTTGTATATCCTGATTGTTCCACGGTCTATTCGTCTGTTTTTCAATTTCTTCTAGAGAAATTATTCTTCTTGCTGTATCTTTTATTTCTGGAATTTTCCATACATCCTTTAATCCATCATCCCACAGTTTATTCAACGATGTTTTTACAGCATTTCCGTATAAAAATGGCAAATAAGGACTAACAACAATATCTCCATTACATCTAATTTCATATGTAATGGTTTTTGCATTCGGATTCTGTGAGAACAAATATATATGTTCTAGAGGATCTCCGTTATTAAAGTCAAAATCTACATATTGATTAAGTTTCTTACGTACCAACCATTCAAATTCCCACTTCTCTTGAGATGTCATTTTTAATCGAGATCTATTATCATAACCTCTTCCAATAGGAATAAAAGGCATTGAATTAAGCTTTTTGATTCCTAATTCATAAAGAAGATCTATTACTTGTCCGATTCCTTTATAATTTAGTTTAGTCGGTATAAATGTAACCTCAGGAATAATACCAGAATTTAAAATAAGTTTTATTGCTTCTAAAGCCTTTTGAAAGGCTCCGTCTAAGCCTCTGAATTTATCATGTATTTCCGCCGAATATGAATCGAGACTAATTTGAATTCCATTTACTCCACTTGCTCTTAACATCCGAACTTTCTCTTCTGTTAAGAGTAATCCATTTGTCACCATATTCACTACTATGCCACTGGCAGACAAAACTTTAGCTGCTTTAATCAGCAACGGATACCTTAAAAGTGGTTCCCCACCGCAAAAACAGACCACTGGTATACCCGCTTCTACAATGTGCTCTGCAATTACCATCATTTCTTCATCTGACAAATCTTTATAATGTGCTCCTTTTCCACTTCTATTATAGCAATGCATACAGCACAGATTACATCTATTTGTCATATCCCACATAATATTTAGTGGCCCCCTCAACTTACTATATTCAGCTTGAATCGTTTTTGGGTCTATATTACCTATCGTCTTCGTTTTAATCATATTATATATTGCCTACTGGCAATCCTCCTTTCTACAATCGCCAACAAACCCCAAGATTTTTATACAGCGAATCACAAATTTCTATAAAAGCTGTATCTTCATTATCTATTTTAGGATGCGCTCGATAAAAAACATTTTCATTTGTTGCAAAATCTTCCTGGGCAAAAATACTCGTATCTTTAAAATATCTGGAAAAAAGATATGATGGCAGTGGCATCCACCACGCAACATTTACTGTAATTGAATACTGATCATTTAAAAAAGCAGCAAATTCTATTGTTTTTAAGCATTCTTCTTTTGATTCCCAAGGAAACCCAATAATAAAAGATGTAAACACATTTTTACAAAGATCATACTTTTCTAATAAGCTAACTGTTTTTAAAATGTCTTCTACCTTTATCTCCTTATTAACTTTCTTCAATCCTTCATCATATCCACTCTCAATTCCTATCTGAATATGCAAATTATCAAAACTTTTAATAGTCTCGAGCAATGCTTCATCCCACAAATGTTTTGCTCTGGCTTCGATTAGTGCATTATAGTCTCTGTATCCCAAATCTAGCATTCCTTCCAAAACATTTCTAGCCCAACGTGAATCTGTTGTAAAACAGTCATCCGTAAATATAAAGTCTTTACTTTTACATCTACTGTCTAAATACTTTTTAAAAACAGATAGCCTTTCCAACACTATATCCTCAGAAAATCTTCTCCAACATCTTTTATAGTATACTGAACAAAATCTACAGTTTCCTAAGCAACCTCGTGAAGCCTCAAAAGTGAATCTATCAAAAAATTTAGATTCAGTTAAATCATATCTTGGTAAAGGCACTTCAGAGTTTAAATTGAATAAGGGTGCATTTTTATTCTGCATAAGCTGTCCATTATGCACATATTTTAAATTGGGAACATCATGTGCTGATATTTCTCCTTTAAGATATTTAATAAATTTAGGAAAAGCTAACTCTGCTTCTCCAACTAATGCATAATCGATTTGTGGATTATTAAGCAAAATGTCCTTATAAAAATACGATATGTGGATGCCACCAACTACAATTTTAATATTTGAATTATGTACCTTGATTTTTTTTGTTAACTTTGAAATTTCGGCCCAAGAAAAGCTATTAACAGTAAATGCTAATAGATCAGCAGATTTTATTTTACCAAGCACTACTGATAATAAATCACTTTCTTCGTATCCCAACCTATATTTCATAGGCTCGACTACTTCAACTTCATCTACATAAGGTGTTATGATTCCAGCAATTGTATACATTGTTAAAGGCTGCACTTTCGTATCTGTATCATGCATAAAATCCGTATTAACTAAGATAACTTTCAATTAATCACCTCCAATACACGATTGTATAACAAAACATTTAATGTTTCGTTTTTTATTCCATCAATTTCAATATTCTCTCCTGTATCTAATTTTTTAAGAATATCATATAGTGATTTATCAATTGGAATAATTGTATCTAATTTTTCATTTATCAAGAAAAAGGAATCCCCTTGTTTAAATAGCTTAAATATTCCCGTAAAATGTAGTTTCACTCATCTGCACCTCCATACAAATATTTGAACCAATATCTTTGGCTATTCTTAATTTTATCAAGATCATCTAGATGGTCTGTACAAATTTTTTTCCATACCTCTATAATTGATACAGTTTCCGTAGTTAGACCATATTCATAATCTGGTAGAAATTTGTATAGAGATACGCTTCCCTGGGATGTAATATAAAGATTTCCATATTTATAATAATTTAGATCTAGTATATCTCTCACAATTTTTTCTTCATCATATAGTGATAATTTAATGTCTTTACATTCGATATATAATCTTGCAAATTCTGTCACTGCTTTATGTAATTCCTCAGTATTGATTAGTGAGTTTTTTACTTTCTTTTTAGGACATATATAAAAAATATTTGCTTTATTTTCATTATATAACCATTTGACAAGTTCAATAGTTTCTCGAATATTTTTATGTGTTATATATATTAAAATTTGAGCCTTTTCACATTTATTTAATATTTCCACTAATTTTTTTCGCATTATTTCATCAAATTCAAATATATCGAATTTAATATAGAAATTTAATTTTTGATGCTCTAAGTAAGAAATTTCTTCAATATTCAAATCCGCAATATCATATTCTATCTGATAGTGCTGAATTGAAGAATATTCTATTATTTCATCAATAATTCTAAAATCCTCAATGCTATGAGGATCAATAAATCTGAGTTTAATAGGTGTCAATTCGCAGACTTTCTTTACAATAATATTATTATAAATATTATTTTTCATATTCCATTGTATTACAATTGGCTTTTCTAAATATTTTCTCATATTCTCACCCCACTATCATTTCGCTATGACTTTATCTTTGTTACAACGATTATCTTAGCATATTTACTTTAATGTTTTATGTATTTTAACATCAATTTTTTTACTTTTACATAAACTGTCACAATCTGACTTTTATCTGTAATGATTCCAATATGCAATTGTACCTTTTCTTAGAAAATCCTTATTTAGTAATATTAAATACCAAAGTTTCATCTTTACAATATATTTCATTATGTGCTCTCATTTTGCCAATAATAAATGCATATATAAGTGTCAACTATATTATTATATAGAAAAACCACTAACCCCCTGTAATTCCAGAAAGTTAGTGGTTACCGACATGTTTTTTAGCAACTGAAATCCTTTGGAGATAATGTTCCAATTATTTCAGATACTTGAATATCCCAGCCGATTCCCATGGGCGGAATAGTCAATAACATTAGATCTTCATTTTTTGAAGTTTCAGAAACAATAACTTACGAATAGATATACTCATCCGCTATCACCTCGTAAGCGATGTATAATCGCACGGTTTGTCGCCACCAACTTTTCATGAGATAATCACTTCAGGAGTGAGTATCTCTCTGGATCAGCTGTATTTGTAGTTGGAGCCGTTTGCTCTGACTGTGATTGATTCCGGTTGAATTCACTCTGAATAACCTTTAGGAGTGAATTACTATGAGTTCAAAAAGACTGCACTACTCTGATGAAAAGTGGCTGGACCTGATTAGCGAATGCCGGTCAAGCGGGCTCTCTGATAAGGACTGGTGCATGGAGCACCAAATCGGAATCAGTACTTTTTATTACCATGTCAAACGACTTTGCAATAAAGCATGCAGTATTCCACCAGCTGCTGTCGGTGCCGTGATTCCCTGCCAGAAGCAGGAAGTTGTGGAACTGAATTTCAATCCTGTATCTGAATTACCAATGAATTGTAGTTCAGAGGAGATTACTGCAACTGCTATTAAAATCTCAATGCATGGGATTCATGTTTCTCTTTTGCGGAAGAGACTGCCGAAAAATCAAGGCTTTACACTTCGACAAAGACGGTTTTGTCCTGATGCAAAAAAGATTAGAGGGTAGCGGGTGTTTTCAGTGGCCACGCAATGCATCGGAAGCACGCCTGCTTACAATACAGTGCGATGGTTATGCGGCATACGGATGCATTTAAGATGTAATTCTTATCTGCTGTCTGGCTCATGCACGCCGTAAATTTTTTGATGTCGTTCCAAAAGGAAGGCAAAAAAGAATCTGGCTTCTGGATATCAACTCGGAGCAGGCACTGGATGACCCCATTTCTACAGAGGAAGATGAAAATCTGCTTCCTGCTGAAAAAGGAGTCGCCTTCTGCAATCGTCTGTTCTTCAAGGAACGTTTGTATAAGGAGTTATCTCCGGAAGACAGAAAAGCAAAACGTCTTGAAGAGGAAACACCAATCTGGGATGAATTCTGGTCCTGGATTGACACGCTGGATCCATCTGGAGGAAGCAGACTGGAGAAAGCGGTTAAGTATGCCTTGAATCATAAGGAATCGTTAATGAATTATCTTCTGGATGGAAGATGTGAAATCTCAAACAATTCCGCTGAGCGAAAGGCAAAGGTTTACGCCACCGGGCGTGAAAACTTCCTGTTTCACGACTCTGTTGACGGTGCGAAAGCAACTGCAATCGTTATGAGTCTTGTCGAGACAGCAAAAGCAAACAACCTGAATGCTTACAAGTATCTGTACACCCTGCTTCTGTATATGCCGGACTACAAAAATGAGCCCGCAGGCATAGAACAGCTGCTACCGTGGAGTACATTTGTACAGGATAAGTGTTCCGGAATCATAGATGATAGCCTGGAACTTCCAGAAAATCGTGGGAACCTGCCAATTTAGGGTTCCCTGGTTCGGATACCCGTGTGGTTATTCATCGCTTACATCACCTCTAGTCAATCCAATTACTAAGCATAACATCATCAGACAGCTAACTATGTAAATTGCAGCAACTTCCCAAATGAATAATCTGTGCCTCAATGAGCCACCTGTCCAGTGAGAGTGGTTCTTCCGCTGATATCCGTATTTTATGTATCTTCACTTCTGGAACTCCAGATTTTACAGATGCTACAAAAAGGTAAATCTTGATGACTACGGAAGTTTGTGGAAGAACCAGCCGCACGAGAATATTCACTAAACTTTAAAAATTTCTAATTCTTATTATTGCAAACTCTTTTATTAAAATAAAATCCGTAATCTTATTTACGTTTACAAAAAAACTGAAACCCTATATTTCAATACAGAGTATCAGCACTATACTTAGAAAACTTTTTTATTATATTATTTAATCAGCTTAAACTACAACTTTTTATATAGCATTTTTCCATAATATTTTAGCCAAAGTGACATCAATAATATCATCATTAAAACAATTATACAAACTATATAACTTCCATATAACAATGACTTCGAATAAAATTTAAGAATCATAAACATTCCTCCACAGGTTGTAATCATTCCAATCAAAGCACTTAGAATCGCAGGTAAACTTTGCTTTATTATATAAGTAACATTATTCCACCCAAAATCAGGCAAAAAAAGATTTAATAGACATCCTAATATTCCAATAAATCCAGAATATAGCAACGGCATAATATAACATAATACTGCTATAGACCATCGTAAATGCAAACTAAAAATCATAACTGTACTTAATATAATAATAATAGGCATAGATAATGACATGTGAAATCGGACTTTTACTTTTACTATATCACTATCTCTAATTGGCAATGATTTCAATATTTCCATTTGCTTCCCTTCGATTGAAATGGATGGATATGTAGTACTCGATAACGTAGTTAATATAGTTAATATATAAACGTATAGTAACTTTTCCATATCACAATCAAGTTGAAAGTATAATTCAAGTTGGAGAATATATGGAAGAAGTTTATCATAAGCCAAAATCGTAAACAATACAAATACAGTTGCCATCATATAGCCACATAAGGTATTTGTCATATATACCGGAGTCGAAAAATAACGGCGTTTTTCTCTAATTAAAAGTGCATAACTCTGAGAATAAGGAGAAAAATATTTCTTATTATTCATATCAAATTTTACTCTTTTTTTGTTTAAACTCCAAGAGCCGCAATACCAACAACGATAAATTTTACTAAGAATGTATACTAAAAATAAACATGTCAATAAAACAATCACAATATACACCCCTATGCTCAGACAATTAAGATATAATAACTGTTCTGTGAAATTACATATTTCTGTATAAATTAGTAGCACTATTGCATTTAAGTTATTAACTTTATTTACATTTAACGGAAATACACCAAACATAAATAGCATAAACGAAAACAGACACAATATTACTAAAATAGATTTCACACTTACACTAACTACCGAGGAATGTTTGAGAATTTTATATATTTGAGTTCCAATAACTGTTCCGATAAGGCCAGGAAAAAGCGGAAGTAGCAAAATAATTCCTACCATTATTAAGTAAAATAAAAATTTAGCATCATTAATATTCCCAAACAAAATTATCATTGGTAAAACCAAAATGATATTAAGTAATATCTGAAATAAATACAAAATACTTAATTTCGATACAGTGAGCGTTATTGAAGATACTGGTAAAGCTAACATAACTTCAACATTAGAATCAGAAAGTAATAAACTGCCACCCCAAAAAACGCCAATAAATACATTTATGATTGTGCTAATTAGTACCATTGGAGTTACTAAATAAATAATCACATCCTCAGCTATCCATTGTAATGAAAATATTGTATTTAAGGCACGCGACCAATAAATTAATAAACCAACTAAAGCCGCAAAAACAACTATATATGTGAATATAATCTTTCTGCGAGTTCTGGCATCTGCATACTTTAACTGGTTTATTCTACTAAATTGCATAAAACCATTTCTAATTAGAATCAATAATTTTTTCATCATTGCTTATCTCCATAAAAACTTCCTCAAGATCCTTTTCTCCTAGCATTTTTGATATTAAACCAGAATATACTAAGGTTCCATTTCTGATTATTGATACTTTATTACATACTTTTTCGACTACATCAAGAATATGACTGGAAAATAACACCGAATTTCCTTTTGAACATAACTCTTTCATTTGAATTTTTAAAGCCATAAATGCCTGTGGATCTAATCCTACAAATGGTTCATCTAATATCAACAACCGTGGAGAATGTATAAACGCAGCAATTAGTGCAAGCTTCTGTTTCATCCCGTGAGAATAAGAGGATATTAAAGAATTCAAATTTTTCTTCATTTCAAATGCAGAAGCTATTCTAGAAATTAACTCTCGGCGTTCTCTTTCCGGTATCTCGTATATATCACTAATAAAATTAAGATATTGTATTCCTGTCATATATTCATCGAGTCTAGGATTATCAGGAACATATGCCATTTTCTTTTTGCATAATACAGGTTCTTTCAATACAGAGACACCATCCAAAATGATATCGCCTTTATCAATGTCGATTATACCTAAACATGACTTTAATGTAGTTGTTTTTCCAGCTCCATTTCTCCCTATAAACCCCATAATATCGCCATCTTCTATTGTCAAACAAATGTTGTTTACAACATTTATTTGACAATAGTTTTTAGTTAAATTTTTGATTTCTAACATTCTTATATCCTCACTTTTGTTATTTCGATATTTTTCTAAATATCAAATAAAAAAATAAACCGTTCTGCTAGATAATTCTATTTCATTCCCAAATATACCATCACCCCAACTACTACAAATGCTAATATCGGCACAATATAAAACATATAAATTTTTTTATCCTGACGTTTAGTAATTGAAAAGCCAGCAATAAAGTTAAGTAATACACAAACTACTGGAACACCAATAACCACTGCGTTTCTAGGCCAAAATGAGTTAGGATTTCCGGCAGAATCAAAATGCACGGGTATTGATTCTGGCAGTTTACCATAAAACAAAAGAAAAATAACCATCGTCATCATGCAAAGCAACGTTCCAATAATAATATGTTTTTTAGATGATTTCATACATACAACCTCCTTTTTATTTACCTTTCTCTTTTCTCTGATAAAAAAGAAATACAGAATATATTAGTGGAATAATACCAACCAAAAGAATGATTAGCGGAACGGTTACAATAACTTTTCGATGCAATGGATGAAGAATAAAAACTATTCCTGAAAGAATCCACGTATATCCTCCCAATCTATGAGTTTTATACCATCCCTCTTCATCTCTTAACAACCAAGGGAATTTCAATCCAACATATGGATTTATATGGTTTTTAGGAAAATTATTCCCACAAATAATAAACAAAATTCCAAGGAAAACACATATAAAGGAGCCCATTATATTTTGTTTTTGGAATATTAAAGAATAAATCTGTAGCATTAGATATGCAATACCTGCAATCGGCATTATCCATTTTCCAAGAGATACTAAATTGTGAGCACCATTTAACAAAACACTTTTTACACTAAGTCCTAAATTCAATACAATATTAAGTAAAATAGCAATTACACATAATAAAATATATGTTTCTGCATTGTCACCGTTTAACTTATAAATTAGGAACGTCAACAGTGCCACTAAAATACAACAAAAGGTTGTCTCTATTAATATGTACTTATTTTTCTGATTCATATTTTCCCTCCCGAAACTGCACAAGCCACATTACTACATCTTCAAATACTGAAACATTAATTTCATAATAAATATATTTTTGATATCGAGTTTCAAAAATCAAATCTGCGTTTTTTAATATTGAAAGATGATATGATATAGTGGCATTAGTAAGATCAAATTCTGATGCTATCTCTCCCGCAGACATTTTACGATTTTGTTTCAATTTTAACAATATATCTCGTCTTACAGGATCGCCAAGTGCTTTAAATATTTTCGGCAAACTCACAATATTATCACCTTCTTCTTTACTCATTTTGAAATTCTTCTAAATGTTAATTTCATTATATTCATTATAATTAATAATGTCAATATTTTATATCCTTTTTCGCGATGCCTAAAATGAAATTTTAAAGGGGCTGTCGCTTTAACGATTAATAAATCTTAGTGCGACAGCCCCTTTCTAAAAGTTATGGTGTAACGATATTTAATTTTTCTATTGCAACTTCAGTATCAAGTACATTATTTTTAAAGAAATAGAAGATAATTTCTTGACCAGGCTCTAAATATGTAATGTCGAGAGATGATTTGTTGCAATCTAATGTAATATTAGTACTCTCAAAGAAATTATTTTTTTGATTGATATCTACACAGATTTTTTTGAGAGTTATCTATGGATGTGATGATACCGTTTGAATGGAACC
>ERZ791645.951-NODE-951-length-20847-cov-3.359369_pt1 | contig 20847 bp, 16 predicted proteins | sample MGYA00509939_ERZ791645 | MGnify/ENA primary metagenome ERZ791645 (study PRJEB30046, sample SAMN00715249) | human gut metagenome | study: EMG produced TPA metagenomics assembly of the A metagenome-wide association study of gut microbiota in type 2... | reverse complement strand
AGTGTTGGTGTTTCTTTCAATAAGATATTTGCAAAGCTTGGTTCAGACTATAAGATGTTACTGACCTCATGAGCTGTCACGGATTTGCTCACATGAACTGTCATCAGATTGACTGGTTTTCTGTCATCAGCCAGCCCCACAGGGCTGCCGCCTGAACCCAGGCGGCAATAATCTTTACGTCGTTATGGTTCCAAGCATTTCATGCTCTATGACGAACTTGATCATATAATCATCGATCAGTCGCTTCTGGTTTTGAAATGCATACATAAGAGCTTTTTCACAGATCCGGTTGACCATACGTGGGATCCCGGCCGATGCTTTATGGATCTCATCCAGCGCTTTGGCTGTAAAGACCTCCTGGGTACATCCGGAGTAATCCATATGGCTTGCGATATACTGTTCTGTCTCAGACCTGTCCAGGTGTGGCAGGGTGCAGTACATATCAATGCGCTGGCGGATAGCGGCATACCGCTGCAGTTTCAGCTTGTTTTCCCACAGCTCGGTCTGCCCGACCAGCACAACAGCCATGGGACTCATGGAATCAAATCTGTAGTTGAGCAGAAAACGGAATTCTTCCAGTGTTTCCTTTTCAAGCAGATGAGCTTCATCAAGGATGCAGACGACCTTTTTGTGCTGCACTCCCCGGATGATCTCGATCTCCTGTTGCAGCTGGCGTTTGGAATCACCACGGTAAAACCGGGATTCCAGTCCCAGCTGGTCCAGCAGCCCTTTATAAAACCACCGTGGTGTCAGCTTTGAGTCAGACAGATACAGGACAATGTAATCCTCTTTGGGAAGTTCCGAGTAAAAACGGCGGATCAGGGTTGATTTCCCGCATCCGGGGTCCGCAGTTACAACGGCAAACATCTGACGGTCTGCCACATAGGACAGCCGTCCGAGGGTCTCACGGAATGCATTGGATTCATACAGCTTTTCCGGTGGAACATCACGGACAAACGGCGTGTGCTCCATGCCGAAGAATGCTTCATACATCAGTCATCCGCCTCCTTCCGGTACGCGGCAAAGGAAATGGCATCTGCCATCTGCCGCCGGTTCTGTTCATGACGTTTTTCCAGTGTATCCAGAAAGCGGGAAGTCGTAGGGGTCTGTTCCTGCATGGAAGCAGGAAGAGCCGGTCTTTTGTCACAATACGAACCGATTTTTAGCGGGGCTGCGGTGAAAGGCTCCATTCCCTGATAGGAGACGGTGATCTGCTCCGGGGCTGCCGGATCATATGAGATTTCTACCGTGTGTCCTATCAGGGAAGGTTTCGTTTCATACCGTTTTCCACGGAAGCTGACGCAGGCTCCCCGGTCGACTTTCCTCTGCTCATGATGGAGAAAAGCTTCCGATACCACCGCTGCATCCAGAAAGGTCAGCGGACGGCTGTCCCGGTTCCACTCCTGAAGTGGGGAGATCCCTTCTTCCGGAACAGCGGATCCAAGGCTTTCGTAGTATTCTGCGATACCGGCATGCTTCTGCTTATGATAGTATTCCTCCAGATAGACAGCCCAGAGACGGTTCAGTTCTTCCAGTGTCCTGATATTTTTAAGCTTCGATTCACGGATAAAGTCATCCACCACCTGATGGAACTTTTCAATCTTGCCCTTGCTTTTCCCGGAACGTGGTTTTGCATGCATGACACGGATCCCAAGTCTTGCAAGTGAGAACCGGATTTGCTTTGCAATGTACTGGCTTCCGTTGTCAAAGTAGCAGGCATCAAAGACTCCATATCTGGAGATGGTCTGATGGAAGGTATCCTCAATGATGGATTCTTCCTGGTTATCGTAAAATCGTGAGGACAGCAGATATCTGGAATGGTCGTCAATGGCGGAGGACAGATAGGTCTGTACCTTTGCACCATTTTTCCCAATGGGAAGTTTCGGTCCATACTTGATATCACCCTGGACCAGCATCATACGGTGAGGCTTGCAGAAACGTCTGGACGAACTGTTCCTGGCCTCTTTATACATCTGCATCTGGTTCCGACCGTATCCAGCCCGGTATATGTGGCGTTCAAGGGTTGAGCGCTTCAGAATGCCGGGAGCCACAAGACCTTCTGCTTCCAGAATGTAAATGATCTGGGCAACTGACCGTTCCGGAACTTCCCTGCGGAGCTGGACAGCCTGTTCCAGGAGAAACTCAAAGTTTTCCGGAAGACTCTGGGAACGATGCTTTTCACGGTCAGCCGGTCTGAGACCTGCGAACTGTTTTTCTGCAAAGGCTTTTTCATACCGGTAGAGCGTGCGGACAGAAATGTTGTTCTCATCAGCGATCGTTCTGCGCAGCTGCAGGCGTCTGGCATCATCCAGACCGGTCTGGAGAAGTGGTGAGATCAGCTGGAAACGGTGAAGGGCTTCCTGATCCTGCCACTGCTGTTTTATAAATGTGTCATCTGTACTCATGGTATAGCTACCTCCTTCTAAGGCCACTATACTATCGGCCAGCATGACAGACGAACCAAAGCAGGTGCACAGGTCTACCAGCGGACCGGCACCAGAAATCCGCCGCTGTTATAGATCAGCCGGAGAAGCTGTTCCAGCCAGTTCTGATATCTGTTTCTGATCGTGTCGAGCAGCGAGTCAGAGGAAAACAGGAAGCCCTCTCCCAGATTCAGTATCTGATATCCGGCTGTCCGCAGGTATCCTTCCATACGCTGCAGGTTTTCACGGAACCATTGAAGCCAGCGGAGCATGGTACTGAAAGATGGATAATCCTCAGAATCCAGGTCATCTGGAAGAATTACTTCGTCCAGGACACCGGCGATCGCCTCTGCCTCATAGTGTTTATAGGGAACAAGGCAGTCAGGAAGTTCATTGTGATAAGCATGGCAGTTCTGACAGCGGAACCTGCGAATCATCAGCTGCTCCTTAGTGCCGCCTTCCTTTTTGCGGATACGTGGTCTGGAATCTCTGTAGTGGAGCGTTCCCTGACATACGGGACAAATATGGGAGTTCTCACTGCTCTCAACAAAAACACCAAAATCCTCCTTGAGGACCAGTGTGTAGTCTGATATAATAATCATGGTTTTTAACCATGGTCTCAGAGCACACGACTTGTCACGGAGGGTGCTCGGGGACCTTTTTCTTTCTGTAAACTAATGACAGTATACAGGTCAATCCAGAGACAGGCAAGTAGGTCAGTATTATGCTAATTTAAGAAGTCAACAACAGCATACTTTGACAACTACTTTTTGAGCCCTCTATCGTTATCGCAGGGGTTCACTTTTGACATCAAAACAACCGTCTCCACATGGCACGACACCTTCTGATTGATGTCAAGTTCTGTGCCCGTTCGCGGAAACATATCTTGTCAAAACGGAAACATGTCCACACCTTCTGAAACCGCACATTCACAGCTACAAACAGATGCAATCTGTGGCAAAATTGACATCCATATCAAGGTCTTAACCATTGAAGTCTATGGGAACAAGTCTGTATAAAGCCTTTGCTACCTATATAATGCAAGGCAATTTTACACTGCTGCTCCCTGCCACTGTCTCGACAGTTGAGACAGTGAAAGCCGCTCAACTTCTACACAATTCATCCGCCCTGAGCACGAATTTGCCATACACTCGCAGGGAGTTGAGTTGCCGGATTTCACCGTCTCGACCTGGAATCCGGGCATTATTTTATCTGTATCACATGTGCCCTAGCTTCCATTAGATTTGAACTATCCGGAAATTCCGAATAGTTCATTTAAACTGATTTGCGAATTAGGTAAATACTGTTTTTCCAATTTCGTCCTGTGAATAACCTCTACCAGCAGTTATCCAAAATTATCGGATAACTAAACCCTCTTGTAATTATTAGTTATTCGAATTTTTCGAATGACTGAATTCTGTTGCAGGAAATGATATAAATGAAACCCAGCCTTACCTTTCAAGCAATTTTATCATTCGTTGAACAATACATTCAACCTGCCCAGATTCCACTCTCTGATCAAAAGCACAATTACAAAAATGATCTTCTCGCAATAGCATCATCAACAATGCCGAACACAAATCATAGTCAGCGCATTCCAGGCGTTTTAACTCTTCGTTACAATTTATAGGCTCTGTGGTCATATAATCCCAGTAGTTTGTTTTTAGGTCACCAGTCTCTTCAAGCACCTCATAGCCATTGCTTTAATATCATTACTCACGAACGAATAGACCTTCTTCAAATGCAACATAATTACCATCATTCATGTCTTATAAGAACTCTCTTCGTGTCCTTATATTTTTCACGTAATGACGGAATATTTACATCAGTACTTAATACTTCACGCACGACGCCCCATAGACCACCTTTTTCATCCGGAAATCTATCCATATACTGGGTAAATGGGAGCCCCATCACGAACTTCGCCTGATCCTCAATGCCTCTTCCTGGAACGCCATAATCCAGTATAGGAGGCAGCCCTGTTTTGATATCTTTTCCAAGAATAATCACTCCTGATGCCGGTGTTCCCCCAAGCATTGTCATGCTTATTGCAAGATCAATCATTTTATCATCAAGGCTAATCCACGAATGATCAAAATACAATCCTTGACCAAGCACCTCACCTATACATAGCTTAGGTTTGTACCCGAGCTCAGACAGGCAAACATATAACGCAGCACATGAAGCGTGGCAGGCACCCCACCATTGCTTTCTCTCCATGTACCTATACATATTTGCAAGCACATTCCCGATATCTTCATTATACCCGCTCTCTTTAACCGCTTGTTTTATACGGTCAGGGATGCTCATTGTTTCCTTTCGGAGACAACAATTCTTATATTTCTTTCCGCTTTCACATGGACACGGATCATTTCTTCCTATTTTCATCATGCGCTCCTTCTTTATTGCTTTATAAACGGCACAATCACATCGTAGAACTTCTTCGTCCAGTCGGCGTGGAAGTTTGCCATCTGGAGCCAGTCGGTCTCATTTTCAATGCTGACGTTATTCAGCTGAATGAAAACCTTGGACGATTTGATATCGTCACCACGGTTCCACTGGAGCGTCGTGCCCAACGCTGATTCTATTTCCGCTTTATGTGTGTACAGGCTATCGAAGGCGTCCTTGTTTTCTTGCTTATTTCCTCTGCCAAATACGACCTCTGTCCGTGCTGCATCATAGTTTGCTACGCAGCATAGATAAAAACCGCCGATACCGAAGGAGCCATTGATCCAGTTATCCCTTGACGGATTAACATTGGAGAAAGAACCGTCCTCACCGTGCGCTTTCTGGATAATTGGAAGCGCACACGTCCAGTATTTTCTCCGGAGCTCGTAACGGCTACCCGGCTCATCCTCATTGGCCTCATTTTCATCACGTAGATAAAAAACTAAATCAGAAGGATCTTCATTGTACAGTTTGAAGAGGCGACTAAGGACAGACAGTTTGCTCTGCGTGCTGGTGTTTGTCCATACATAGATGCCGTCACCAATCTCCACTGACTTCGTGAATGCATCCGGGTTAGTGTTGAAGTGAAGAGCAATATTCTCCTCCTCCGACATGGCCAGCCTTGTGATAATAGCCTTGTCCTCGGCATACAGAATCTGAATAACCTTTTGGAACATCTCAACCCAGCTCGTTACCGGCTGTTCCGTGTTTTTAAAGGTGAATTTTGCAATCAGTCGTCCGGTCAGCTCGTCCTCATCTTCAAGCGTATAAGTATCAAGCTGCTTTTCTTCCGGTTTGTATTCTGTGACAGGTGCTGCCCAGATTGAAAGAGCCCGACCCATGAGATATTCGCTACGTTCCTCCAGTTCTGCCAGCGTCCACTTGTTCTTCTTGGTAATCCAGGTATTCATGCGGATACCACTATCATCAAAGCCATTCTGCATGGTTTTCTTTTCGGTGAATGAGCTGTTGCTGTACTTCGAGTTATAGGCCGTCAGTGTAAGATTTGCCATACGATGTAGCCACTCTTCATGTATCTGCTCATAATCATCACCCAGTTCTTTCTGCCATACTGGTGTCAGATGCTGAGGCATGATGTGCTCAATGGAATAGGTGCCGTCATCACAGTGGCGGTATACATCCTTATCCTCCGAAGTGCCGAAATTCTCGAAGCGCTCAAGGATGTAAATCTTATTCTTACTGTTCATCAGATAAACTGAACGTTCCTCAAATGCCACCTTAAACTCCACATCGTCCGGGAAGCGGGCACGCTCCTTCTTTGAGAGAAGCGCATACTTGAACTTCTCGACATAGTCATCCTCGGTGCCGTCGTACCGAACGATTTCCCGGTGTAGCATGAGAAAAATCTTATTCAGAGCATTTGTTGGCAGATCACACATCGTCCTGCGGAACAGATAGCTCTCTGTCGTCAGGAAAATCTCCGTGACCTGTGTTAAAGTCAGTTTGCTTTCATTATATAGGCGAAGCACCTCGAGAAAGTACGGCCTTGTTACCGTAGTCTCCAGACGGTTCAGTCGGTCAATGCAAGCGTCAAGGGCAGTACTTCCAGAATTACCATCAAGAAGAATCTGGTACCGCTTTGCATAGGCTAGCATCTCAGCGAGCAACGGTTCGGTGTCAATCTTGCTGAGCTCCACAAAGTCCTTAAAATTGATATAGATTTTCTTCTGCTGCGGGATGGCCTGCTGCTTTACACTCAGGTAATCCCGGATGAAGGCACTTACATCATATTTCGTGCAAACCTCGATCTTATTCCAGTATTTCTCGTAGTAGGCCTCTTGCTCCTTGGACGGTAAGCCCATCAAAATAAAGTTCCTGATCTTGTCGCCTTCGCTGAGGTCAAGGCCGGTCGAGTTTAGGCTCTCGAAAATGAGCTGAGGATTGTCATCCATATCCAGACGGATATTTATAATCTCCAAACAGCAAATCGCATCATAAAGCTGGTCGATGGTGATTTCCTGCTTCTGAATCCGGTCATAGAAATAATCGTAGTTCACGGTCAGATTTGACTCGCGGATATGCTCCGTCGGATCAGAGAACAGCTTTCCAAAGGCGGTCTGGTCATTCTTTACCGGTTTGAGTTTGATACGAGTATCCTCCGGCTTCCACTTATCCACAAGGTATTCCTCAAAAATCCGCTGCTTCAGATTAGCGGTCTCCGGCACAATGACACCCTTATCAATCAGGTTATACATGGCAAGAAATAAAAGCGATACAGTCGTAAGACGCTGCTGGCCGTCGATAATCAGGAACTCCTCATTGTGGCCGTCCGGATTGTAAACGGAAACGAGACTCCCAAAGAAGTGACTCTTCCGGTGCCCCTTGATGATTTTTACAAGGTCATCGTACAGCTGCTTGCAGTTTTCTGTCTTCCAGTCATAATTTCTCTGATACACCGGGATGACAAAGCGCTTGTCAGAGCCTTCCATGTATTTTACGAATTTACATTCTGAACCTTTCATTCCATATCACCCCTCCTCGTATTACTGAAGATCGGGATCGCTCCCCAGAGGAGTAATTCCGTTTTCTTTAAGCATTTCATTTATTTCATAAATTGAATTCTCTGCACAGGCTCCCATTACGCATTGATAAACGTATCCTTCGCCCTTCAATGAATTTAATTTAAAGTCAGTTTTACCAAGAAACATTTCAGCATCCGGCAGTGGCAGCTTTAATCCTACGCATAACGCCAGAACTGTCTGTACAGATGTTGGATACTCTTCATCATTTCTCAAACGCTGGATGGTCTTTTCTCCTACGAGCGAACGGTCTGCTAACTGTTTATTTGAGAGTTTTCTTTCTTTTTGTAAAGCTACCAGCGTTTCGGCAAAGGAACCGGGATATTTTCGCAGGGCTTCTGACCGACGCTTGGCGTTCTGAATCTGGTCGAGTAGCGTTCGGTTATGCGTGTTTAGTTCAAAGGAATACTCAACCTGATTTTCAATAGGAGCGGCGTTCCGCATGAACTGCGTGTAATACTTCACCCCTTGATATTTCGATTGATAGCTATACCCCTTCGAGAAAACAACGCAGCACTCATCCATGTGTGTGAGTGCATATTCTGACAGTGTCGCATTTCCGTCCTGATTCCTCGCTATATATTTCTCATTGTTGAGAACGAGGTGACGATCCGTAAAAACAAACTGACCGCTGTCAATTAGTTTCTTAAACTCGCGGTCGAAACAGTAAGCCTTAAACAAATCGGCATAAGGAATAGTGAATGTCTGATTCTTACCCAAAGCACCTGCTTCAAATGAATATCCACGAACATACTGACCATCTACAAACGGATATGCACCTTCGGCTTGGGAATACCCCAGATCCATCAAACGAACCTTTGCGGCCTGTCTTGACACATCGAACAGCTCCGCCAGTTCATCAATGACATTCTCATAGGCTGTAATGCTCGCATCATCAACCCCGCCATAAGTTGCAAGAAGCTGATTTGCCTTCATGCGCGTCATTTTTGCGGGCATCAAGATTCTCGGAGCAACGCCTTTGGCTTGCCACTCCATCCAGTCTACAGCCTTCCATTTATCTGAATCAGTGTTGTTTGCAGCTATTTGGCACTGAATAGCCTTTCCAAGATTATCGTTAGCACCTATCATTTTCATCAACACATGATATGGCTGATGACGGTGCCAGTGAAAACACTCATGTGTCAGCGTAGTACGCTTTGTTCCTACAGATCTCTCATAGGAGACACGCGGATCAAGGTATACGGTTCCGCGTTTAGCATTGCGAATTGTAATCTTCCTGTGCTTATCGAGAACATTCCCGTTATCAAATATGATTGTCCCAAAATAAGTAAGATCATCCGATAGAGGTACATCCTCGATAACCTGTAGTTTCATATCGCTGGCTATCGTCTCAATTGGAATCCTCATCGGTTTATCCAACGCAGCCGGACAATACCTTGTCAGGAACTTCTCAGCTTCGTCTTCAAACTGGTCACGTGAGATAATAGGTACCAGCTCTCCGGACAGGCGGTCATTATCAGATTCCTCTTGCGGCTCACAATTACCAACAGACATGATCCGGAACCCGCTCATATCAATGCCAAGAGTAACCTGACAATGAATCTTAAGCCAGCGCTCATTAAAATATCCCTTGTGAGAAGCGGACGGCATTTCGACATCGCATGATGTAATTACATCGAATGCAATCACGCCATCTTCTGGCTGTTCAATATGGATAACATTCTCGATTTCCATATCAACGACCGACAGCCTTTTCGTGTCACCAGAACGTTCCTCTTGAATATAAGCTATGGCCGCATCCCGGATATCGTCATAACGAGATTGATCAATCAGTTTCTGCAGTGGGCTTTCATCCTGTGCTTCATAGTAGTCCAGCCTGCTGTCATTGAGTTCTTTACGAATTTCACGCCAATTAGGCATGCACTTATCCATGTGAGCGATAAATGTAGCGTCATGCTTTCTTGTGATTAAATGTGTAAGCTCATGTAAAATAATATAGTCAAGGCAGGCATACGGTTTCTGGGCGAGCTGCAGGTTAAACCACAGCTTTTTTTTACCTGTACTGCAGGCACCCCATTTTGTAACCATATATTTTGTTTGCCAAGAATCACATTTAAGTCCTGTCTGCGCCTCCCACTTAGGCAGACGCTTTTCTATTTCTTCCTTCAGAATCTTTCGATATTCTTCTTTCACATAAGCATCTCGCTGTTTCACGGTACTCTTGGCGCTCATGGATAGAACAATATTTTGATTCTGAATCTCGAAGCTGTTCTTTTGATTGTCAGGCTTAAAGACAAGGAAGTACTGCTTTCCCCAGATATACATCGTCTCACCGGAAACATACTGCCGCCTCGATGCCCTTGGCTGTTCCTGAAACTGCGCAATAGCCCTCTTGATAAAGCCCAGCTGAGTTCTGGCATAAGCCTCTATAGCTTTATCGTCCACGGATAAAGGCGCAGAAATTACCACATGTCCATCCGGCGGCTTCACCTGAAGGTGCATATTCTTTATATTCTTTTTTTGCACATCAATCGGAATCCCGGAAATGACAATGCGCATTAATACTCCTCCTGCTTCTCAATGATCTTATAGATGCGTTCCACCTCGGAGTCATCACCCAGAATCTCAAAGAGAGCCTTTTTTATTCTCCTGACAACCACCTGATTATCCCTGAAACCAGACAGTGCCTGCTTTTTCACGGCCTTGTGAATGCGAAGAGCAAGTTTCTCGTCCTCGCCAGTGTTGTCATAAATGGCCATGAGCGCTTTGCTCTTACGGATGCTTTCCGGATATTTATCGTTATCCTCCGGGCAATCAACATCCTTGGCCAACTTTATATATTTCTCAAGCATCTCAGCGTAGTCAAGAACTCCCTGCTTACGCTCTTCGATGAGCTTATCAAGGATTTCTGACATCTTTGCGTAATAGCGCGGATTGACGGTAACCTTTTCGATAACCTTCTTACGGATGTTATTCTCGATGGCCTCTGCTGCACCTTCCTTGTGGCCGCTATCACCTTCACCGGTAAGCGTTTCGCCCTGTTTTGCTACGAAATCCAATAGGGTAAGATCATCAAAATCGCCAATCTTCTCAGCATCCGCTGCCGTGATATAGTTATCGATCATCTTTCTCATATCAGGCTCATAGGCCTTCAAATCTAGGAAATCACCACTGGCCGTACCGATGGTTTTCTTCAGCTCAATGTAGAAAGTGACCTTCTTGTCATATTCATTCAGTTTGCCAGATGAGATATCATCAACCAGATATGGCTTTGCTTCCGCGAAAGCTCTGACAAGACTGCTCACCAGACGATAGAGTTTTTCTCTCAGGCGTGCATAAATCTCGTCGCTCTCCTCCGACTGACCGGAAACACCACAGAAATAATGGATGTACTGGATCTCCCCACGAGGTTCCTCGACACCTTCGCAGAGTTCCTCGACGGCATCATACACTTCCTCAAAATAGGATACCGTAGCATCATGGCGATCCTTAACAAGTCCTTTTACATCCTCCGGATCATATCCTTCAAAAGCGCCGGAAGTATAGTCCTTCATTGCAGTCTGGAGCTGTCCAAACAGCTGCTTGTAATCCACGATATAGCCAAAGTCCTTACTATCATCATCGAGACGGTTGACGCGGCAAATCGCCTGAAACAGGCCGTGATCCTGCATCCTCTTGTCGATGTAAAGGTAGGTACAAGGAGGCGCATCAAATCCAGTGAGCAGCTTGTCTACGACAATAAGGAGCTTCATATTTGCAGGCTCCTCTACAAACTTCCGCTTTGCTTCCTTTTCAAATTCCTCCACCTTGGCCTGAACCGAGCCTGCATTCGGAAGGTCAGAAGGATCAAGCCCCAACATCTTCAAATACGTCTCATATTTGAGGAAGTTTTCGGTATCATCCTCATCGCTGACGGTATCAGTGCGCAGTTCGCCCTTGTTCGGTGTATAGGAAGATATGATGGCGCACTTCTTAAAGCCCATCTGTTGGAAGATTTCGTAATACTTACAAGCCGTAGGAATACCATCAGCTACAAGAATCGCATTGCCGTTTCCATCCATCAGACGCGGCTTCATATTAAAGTCTTGAATGATGTCCCACGCCACCTTTTCAAGACGAGAACGAGAGCTATATACCTTCTGCATCGTGCCCCACTTCTCCTTGAGTTTTGCCTTTGCACGAGAGGAAAGGCCTCTAGTCTTTACGTCGAACCACTGGTCAACACGATCCTGTGAAGACAAATCCTGTGGAACATCGCGGTATTCATAACGAAGATCCAGAACGACACCGTCGGCCACGCCTTCGTTATACTTGTAAGCGTGGATATATGTACCGAAAACCTCAATACTGATCTTCTTATCCCTTTTCAGCAGTGGAGTGCCCGTAAAGCCTATAAATACAGCATTCGGCATGATGGTCTTCATCGCCGTATGAAGCTTACCAGACTGTGTTCTGTGGCATTCATCAACAAACACCACAAGATTTCCTTTTGCCTCGAAATTAGCAGGGAGGGACGCTTTCAGCTCTTCTATGTACTTGTCATAGTCATTCTCTGTCGCTTCACCACCACGACGTCCAAACTTATGTACCAGCGAGCAAATCAGCGAATCATCATATACATTCAGGCGATTCAGCAAATCTTTACCGCTCTTGGTACGAGCAATATTCTCATCCACACCAGTGAATGTTTTTTCTATTTGTTCATCAAGCTCATCTCGGTCTGTCACGATAAGGACACGGGCATTAACCTCCGCCAAATGGGTCAAAATCCATTTTGCAAGCCATACCATTGTCAGCGTTTTGCCGGAACCCTGTGTATGCCAAAGAATACCACCCATCGGTTTATCCGGATCTCTGTTCGGATTGTGAAGCTCCGTTCTCAGATTAGTAAGCCTCTGCCTGGTACGCTTGATGCCAAAATACTGATTGTACCGGCATACTTTTTTGATGCCTTTATCAAAGACAACAAAATTCATGATAAGGTCGATAAAACGTTCCTTATCGAACATGGCATATATTTGCTTCAGGAGTTTGTTCTCTATGCCTTCGCAGGTTTTACTGATACGGACATCTACCGGATCTTCCTCATGTTCTTTGAATACGTCATCCTTCCACTCCATATAAAACTTCTCTCCGGTCAGAAGCGTACCATAACGCAGGCCTTCTGATTCGTTTCCGGCCATGCAAAATTGCATCGTTGTAAAGAAGCTCTGTATGAATGAGTTCTTCTGATTTGTCAAATTCTGACGGATACCCTCTGAGACGGAGATGCTGCTTCGCTTCAGCTCAATAACTGCTACTGCAATGCCATTCAAGTAAACTACAAGATCCGGTCGCTTCTCTGACTGTTCAACGACCGTCACTTCCTCGGCAATAGCAAAGTCATTGTTCAGAGGTTTTTCCTCATCAACAAGCTGCACAGTCACCGGAGGCTTTTCAGGACTCTCGCTGACTGGAATGCCGTACTTCAAGCGTGAGTACACAGTCTTATTAGCATCATAAACTCCACGCGAAAGATTCCCGGCTTCCTGCTGAAGCTGCATAATAGCAGCATCAATCAGCTTGTCTGCATAGCCCTTCAGTCGAAGGTACTGGCGCAGACGATCTTCCTTGATGTTCTTATTCGGATAATCTGACAGGTTACCAATATACTGGTAGCCCAAGATCTCCGGTTCTTTAAAGAAACGGATCACTCTTTCCTGTGTTTTAATTTCGGCATCGCCAATACTCATCTGACAGGCACCTCCTTACACTAATCTGACCTTGCCGGTCAGCAATTCGTCCATCATACCTTGCTTTATTTTCTGATATTTCGATAGTTTTTCTTCGAGTTTGTAGATATCCAAATCCATATCGAAAAGGATACCAGTAATAGCTTCTTGTTCTTCTGTAGTAGGCGGAACATACAAATCGAACTTTACGAGATCCTTCTGATATAAGTGATTAATCGTTGATCCTGCCGACAACTGCTGAAGAAATTCTTTAAATACTGAAGATTCCAGCACATAAAACATAAAATGAGCTGTATACGCATCAGTTATTGGCTTCACAACAAATACACCACTATTTAATGTTGCTGGTCTATTTAAATCTGATATGTACGCGACTTTGCCTATGGTGCCATCTTTTGTAAGAAGAAGATCTCCATTTGATACTTGAATGTTTGGATCTTGCACGTATCTGACATAATTCACGTAGTGACAACCATTCCAATTGATACGACCATCTTTAAAATCCGTTCCTGTAATCAAATAGGAATACCCTTCATCCAAATATTCAGCTGTAGTTAATCCCTGCCAACCTATACGTGCTTTAAGCCTTGAGTTTTTTGCCAAATTAATTTTTACCCAATCACCTGAAAAACCATCCAATCGTTTCTTACCGGTTACAAGCATTTGCATTGTTCCTTGGCGAATATCTTTTTTCTTACGAATAAGTTTTTTCAAATCTATAATTAGTGTATCTATATCCGATAAGACTTCTGCTATTGATTTTTGTTCAGATATCCTTGGACAAGGTAGAACTACTTTTGAAACTTTCTCCTTATTTAGGTTCTGAACACTGCTCCCAGCTGCCATTGCAACATACTGTTTCATTGTCAAACCCGAACTAAGCGCATAGTACAAATAGTCTCTATCAAAGACTCTGTCATATTTTTGAATGACAAGCCAACCATCATGAATGCAGCCCTCGATATTCATGATATATGGACGTCCATAGCTCATCGAATTAGAGAGAATAAGATCACCTCTGAATACCATTCTAGAACGTGAAACCCCCTCTGGTACGATTTTTTCTTCAGTTGATTTTATGAATTTATCTTCCTCACTTACGTCGCCAATTTTTATCCAATTAACACCTTGATCACTTGTCGTCAAAAATGCTTGAATAGGTCTTGGTGAGCCGCCTCTAAAAATCTGCGCATAATTTCCTAACGTGATTACACTCCAATCATCAGGAATATATGTTCTTAAAATTGCATTTACCATTTGAATCCCATCCTTTCAAGATGAGACTTTACCTTTGCCTCATATTCAGCAGTGACTTTGTCAAGCTCTGGAAGTGTATCCTCGTATCGCTCAGCAAGTTCAATAATTCTACTCGTCAAGCGATGGGAAATCTCAGCATACAAATCACTGATACCAGAGAAAATGCTATCAAACCACTTCTTGTTCACAAGCAGATCTAAAATTTCATTATCTGTGAATTTTTCATATCTTGCCCGGCACTTTTCATCCAGAGCCTTGTTCAGCTCTTTGACAACCTTATTGTAATCTGATACCTTGCCACAAAGATTTAAAGCTACCTTCAACTGTTTTACGTCATCCTGCAAGCTCTCAGGTACGCATTCTTCTGTACGAATAATACGTAACCGATATTCAATAGAGCTCTTTGTGATTTTTCCATTTTCGTTGACTGCACTCTTGCAAAGCGGATGCCCCACAAGGTACGCTTCCAGCCGTTTCTTCGTATTGACAAGCTGGAGATCCGTGCGGATCACTTCGAGCTCTATGGTTTCTTCTGTTTCAATCGTGCTTGTCAACTCAACTATTTTGGCTTCGATATCCTTCGCTTTAACTTTCCCGTTCTCAACTACATCAGCAAGAGCAGATTCTTCGTCCGCACTCTCAATCAGATCAGAAAGCTGGGACTCCGTCTCTGCGACAATACTCTCGGCTTCTTCTATGACATTCCTCTCTTCACGGAAAAATGCATCTATCACGATGGACTTCGGAAGCAATCTGCCTTCCCATCCGGTGACCTTCATTTCACCCTTATTCTTGCCCTGCGTAATTTCTTCCTCGATATTGTCTGTAGCTCTGGCGTTGGTGTAGCCATCTGATTCGCTTATGATAAGTGACACATCATCGTTCATGACCTCATTCCAATAAGCTAGCAACACCTGATATACATCGTATTTGTCAATCAGTGTCAGGTGTTCGAATTCGACAATGATATCTTCGGCAAGACTTACAATCAGCTCTCTTGCAGACACGTCTTCATCAAGAGTTGAAAGAACCGGATATTCTTTTGCCTTCCATGCAGCAAATGCCTCGTCGAGTTTCTCACCATACTCCGAGAATTCAGTATTTTTATATATCGTTTGTCGAATACTTTCGTGCTCAACATTTAAGCTGTAGTATTTTTCGCTAATAGCTGACAGCAACTCAGATTTCAACGAAGGAAATACTTCCCAGTACTTGGAGAGGCCATCGATATCAACCGCAGGGATACCCCCATGGATGTGCGCATAGATATCCTGAATGTCCTCCGGATCTGTGGAGTCAATATATCGGGTGATGTTCAGGTTATACCCATTCTTCTTTTCAATTTCATCATTGGGTACGAAACGCGCATACTTAGGATCTGTAGTAATCTGCTCATTAAAGGTAGTAATGATTCTGTAGATATCGCGTTCTCTCAAACGATTCTTATTGCCATCCTTAACATATCCACGGCTGGCATCAATCATAAAGATGCCCTGTCGGTTTGCAGCACCTTCTTTGTCAATCACGAGTACACATGCAGCTATTCCAGTGCCATAAAACAAGTTTGCCGGAAGGCTAATAATGCCCTTGATCCAATGTCTCTTTATAATAGTTTCTCTGATGGTAGCCTCTGCGTTTCCTCGGAAGAGGACTCCATGAGGCAAAATAACCGCAACCTTGCCATTTGACTTTAAAGTTTTAAGAATATGCATAAGCCAAGCATAGTCTCCGTTCTTTTCCGGAGGCATATCCCCATAGCCCTCAAACCGACCATACTCTTTACCGGCAATACCGTCGCGCCAGTTCTTCATGGAAAATGGAGGATTGGCCACTATGTAATCGAAACGTTCAAGTACAGAGTTATCCGATTTATCAAGGTACTGCGGATTTGAGAAGGTGTTGCCACTCTTTATAGTAATCTCGGCTTTACGGTGAAGAACGGCATTCATCTTTGCCAGACCAGCTGTTGTGCTTTCTTTTTCCTGACCATAACCCATAATTGGAAATGGCGCTGCATCGATAGCCCGAATCAACAAACTACCACTACCACAAGCCGGATCGCATACCGTGGCGCTGGCATCCGTGCAGTGACTAATGCCTACTACATTGGCGAGGATTCTGGAAACCTCTGCAGGTGTGTAAAATTGTCCCTTGCTCTTTCCACTTTCTGTAGCGAATTTGCGCATCAAATATTCGTAGGAGTCTCCGATGATGTCATCACCTTCAGCCTTATTCCGGGAGAAGTCGAGTTCTGGGCGCTGGAAGATGGATATGAGATCGGTCAACTTATCAACCATTTCCTTACCGCTTCCCAGCTTCTTCTCATCATTAAAATGAGCAATATCAATAACCCCCTTCAGGTCAGTATTCTCGTCAGCAAGGCGTGCTATGATTTTATCCATACCTTCGCCGATATTTTTCTTTCCCTTCAGAGCAATAAAGTCATCAAAGGAGCAGCCCGTCCGTTTCTCCGGATCGGGATCTTTATCATGTGCCTTATCAAAGACCTTAATGTCTTCATAGGCTCCTTTATTCTTAAATTTATCAGTGACATACTTCATGAATAAAAGTGTCAGGATATAGTCCTTATACTCCGAGGAATCCATTCCTCCGCGAAGTTTGTCACAGCTCGCCCACAGCGATGCATATAATTGCGTTTTCTTGACAGCCATCTTTGTCTGCTCCTTGTCTAATGTTTTCTTCGATTTTTCCCCTTGAATCAGTCAGCGCTTTTACCGCTCTTAACCCATTCATCGAGTTCGGAAATTTTAAACTTCCACTGTTTTCCGATTTTTTGAGCAGGCAAACCCTCTTTACCATTTCTGATCCAGCTACGAAGAGTAACTGTTTTGATTCCTAAATATTCCGCAGCTTCATCTATGCTTATCCATTTGTCATTCATGATTTCTTCCATGCTCTCACCTCGTGATTTGAATCTGAATACAGCTTAACTATTTTAGTATACACCATAAATGTAAATTTTCCAAGAGTTTGCTGTTATTTGTTTATATTATTCTTTATTTGTGCGTTCTCAAATTTCCCTGCCGGACACAACTATGTCCGGTCTTTTTTTGCCCGGTTTTCAATGTAAAGTTCATCTTGGCCTTCTCGTTTCTGCCTATCAGCACTGCAAAAACGGACATGCCTGTGTCTGAGGTTCCGATCCCTAAAAATGGCATACTTGCTTTAGCACGTGGGAGCCATCTGCGCAGGGTGTTTCCGGTTCCACGTGACTACCGATGACAATCAAATACTGTACCGATCACCGGAAGTGAGGTGCAGCCGAAATGGAGTAATCCTTCGGTATGCCCTCACACCTGTGGTCTGGTTTTGCATGTCTGGAGCTCTCCATTTCGGCAAAAGCCGAAGGAGGGCTTTCATTATGCAAAACAATGCCAATCAGAAGACTCACTTTATTTACTTTCGCAGCACCGGCGAAAAGGTCCCGGTCACCAAGGAACAGCACGACTCCTTCTATAAGGAAGCCGACCGCATTCGCCACAAGGAGCAGGACCACGGCAGGTACATGTGCCCATATCGCTTCATATGGAGCTGCGATGGCGACTGCCTTGACTGTGAATATCACGCTGCCGGAGACATCACCTCTCTGGATCAGCCTCTCTCAGATGGCAGCGGCACCCTCGGCGACTATATTTCCGACCGCAGTAAACCTATGGAGGAAGTCATCGCCGACCGTATGCTGTTAGAGCATCTTTTTGCTAGACTACATGTGCTCGACCCGGATGCCGACACCATCATTCAGTGCTGGCTTGATGATTACAAGATCTCAGATCGTGCAATCGCCGAGAAGCTCGGCCACAAACAGCGTACCTTCGCTGATCAGATGAAGAAGATCCGCACGGAACTCCGTAAGGTCCGTGGCCATTAATCCTACATATCATATGTGGAAATTCATCCCTCTTGGCATCCATCAACCGATGCCCGGAGGGATTTTATATTTTTTCAAAATTTCTCCGCTCAAATCCGTCACTCACCTCCAGTGGAAGGTGTAAGGCACGAAACAACAAGCCTTAACCATCACAGAAACGGAGGTGAAGCAAATGAAGAAACATCATATTTTTCATTTAGCAGTTCTTTTACTACTGGAATATGTACTTTATAATCCTTTTGTAGCAAAAATGATGAACCACGATACATTCCCCAACTAGCCAAATAAAAGGCCAATTGCAAACTCAAATAATCATAATCAACCTCTTGGCTCCCTCGTGCTTTTATGAAATGTGAATAGCAGTGTTCCCAAGAACGATATCGACCATTCTCATCAACCTTCAAATCATTATAAAATTCTGTTGATGATTTAATAATCAAATCCACAGTATCCATGCGACTCACCGCCTATTCGTTACTTGTTTTTATCTGTTCTCCATCTGGGAAGATAAATGATTGCTCAAAGGTAACCTCCTCCACATCAGCTATCAGCTTTAACTCCTCAAGAGTCACAGTATCTCGTTTCAGTTTCTTACCAAAGTTCTGTGGAGTCTGACCTATCCGTCAGGCAAGTTCCGAAATGCTTATATTCTTTTTATTACATAATTCTTTAATCATATCGGATGGCTTCATCATTATCCCCCATGTCTAAAACGCACCTCAACTTATTACATTACAAACCATTTGGTTGATATTTTCAATTCTGGCACAGTTCCACTCTGTAAATTTTCTATGAATGCCAAAAACACCCTGCATTGCTGCAAGGTGCTAATGATTATAAACTATTCTTCAATTTAATAATTCTTTTTTCAATTTCACAGATCACTTTAATAAAATCCACATCATCTTTTCCTGTAGGGTCATCTAGTCCCCAGTTATCATCAAAAGTTCTGCCAATAAAAGGACATCCAACATTACATCCCATTGAAATTGCGATGTCTACGTCTGGGATATCTGTAATTAACTTGCTGTATTGACCATTTGTTTCCATATCAATTCCATAGAGTTTTTTCATTATACGAACAGCATCCTGATTGATTTGTGGCTTTGTTTCTGTCCCGGCAGAATAGCTTTCAAACACATCAGATGCTAGACGTTTTCCAAGTGCCTCGGCAATCTGACTTCTACAGGAATTGTGAACACAGATAAATGCTACCTTTTTTCTTCCATCTATCATTTCTTAAACCATCCTCTTGTACTATTGGCCACATTTACAAGCGCAAGCATAACAGGAACTTCTGTTAATACACCTACTGTTGTTGCAAGTGCAGCCTGACTCGTTGTACCAAATAATGCAATAGCTACGGCTACAGCTAACTCAAAGAAGTTTGATACCCCTATCATTCCTGCTGGTGCTGCTATGTCATGTGACATTCCAAATATCTTTGACGCTGAATAAGCAATAAAGAAAATAAGAACAGTCTGAACCGTGAGCGGCACTGCTATCAACACTATGTGCAAAGGATTTGATAAGATAACTTCTGTTTGTGATGCAAATATTAAAACCAAAGTAAGAAGCAACCCAACTGTAGTTGCGTTATCAAACTTATGAACAAAAGTGTTTTCAAAATACCCTATTCCTTTATTTTTAACTACAACTATTCTTGTTAATACACCCCCAACAAGCGGAATCACCACAAACAGAATCACACTGAAAAACAATGTTCCATGAATATAAGAAATGACACCACCTCAACCCTTGATTTATCGTCATGGTCGAAGCGGTGTCAATACTTACAAGTTTTGAATATACATCATATTTCTTTTAAAACTTCAACTATTTTCTTTTTATATTCCATGTTATTAGATATTGCACTCCGTATCAAACTTTTTTCAGTAGTTTCATCGAATTTTATATATTCTTCAAAATAAAAAATTATAAGCAATGTATTTACAATACTCGATAACACTTCTACTTGTTTTGTTAAAAAGTTCACATCCTTTTTTATAAATTTAAATTCATCCAAGTATTCTGTCTTTTGGAAAAAATTACTGTTTGTTCCATGAACAAAATTAGATAACTCTTTATATTGTCTAGTCCAATCTTCAATAACCTTAGATGCTATTTCCTGCACTTCAGCATCATCAATATTATACTTCATTGAATATGGATAATTTTTTATATAATCCTTCAATTCATTAAAACCACTAACAGTCCTTGAATTATCATCCATCTCTTTTTTAAATAATTCTACAGGATGTTCGCTATAAAAAATAAACGTCAATATTAGTTCTTGAGTTCTTCTTAACATTATTAATGCTGGAATTTTCATATCAATATTTCCCAATAAGATAATATGAACTGCATTTGATAACATTTCTTGAAAGTACATTTCCGTCTTTGGCACCTGATGAAAAAAAGGCATCAAATGCTTTTTCCAAACTTTAATTGTCATCATAAATGTTAATGCTTTTTGAGTAAAATTAACTAATTGCTCTTTAGATTTTATTATAATGCCATACTTGTCATTTATAAATTGCGTTACTGCATTAAATTCTTCTTCTAATTCATACCCAAATGTTACCATTATTCAACAC
>ERZ791645.950-NODE-950-length-20855-cov-3.510000_pt1 | contig 20855 bp, 14 predicted proteins | sample MGYA00509939_ERZ791645 | MGnify/ENA primary metagenome ERZ791645 (study PRJEB30046, sample SAMN00715249) | human gut metagenome | study: EMG produced TPA metagenomics assembly of the A metagenome-wide association study of gut microbiota in type 2... | reverse complement strand
TTATAAGGGCAAAATGTCAGCAGTGTAATGTTGCGAAAGCAGGATACTGGTGTTGCTTTTTATTTTACATTAGTTACAAAAATATTGCTAAAAATTACAAAATTAAAAAAAATATTTTATATACGACATAATAACAAAAAAGAGGTGACAGGATTATGGCTGAAAAAAAATATGAAATAACTTATGCAGCAATAACAGACAAAGGTGAACGCACAAACAATGAAGATTATCTTGGAGTAGGGAAGATAATACAGGAGTATTGTGTGTACTGTGCGATGGACTTGGAGGACACGGAAAAGGTGAGGTGGCTTCAAGATTTGTCGTTGAAGAAATGATAGAGTCGGTGTGTAACAAAGGTGTTAATGTTGAGCACGCCATTGTGAGTACACAGGAAAATCTATTGAAAAAACAGGAAAGGGAAAATGCTCAATCATCAATGAAGACTACGCTAACCTGCCTTTATATAGAGCAGGAGGATGCATCATATTATCATGTCGGGGATTCAAGGGTATATCACTTTGAGAGCGGAAAAGTTAAGGACAGAACCCTTGACCACAGTATTCCTCAGTTATTAGCAGCAAGGGGAGATATAAAGGAAAGTGAGATAAGACACCATCCTGACAGGAGCAGGCTTTTGAGAGTTGTGGGAACACCGTGGGACAGCCCTAAATACAGCGTCAGCAAAAAGATAAAGATAGGAAAAAAGACAACTTTTCTTATGTGCAGTGACGGTTTTTGGGAGCTGATAGATGAAAAGACAATGTGCAAACTGTTGAAAAAATCAGCAACACCAGCAGAATGGCTTGAAGAAATGAGAAAGATAGTACTAGAAAACGGCAGAGGAACGAATATGGATAATTATTCGGCGATAGCTGTTTTTATCAGATAAACAAAGATAAGTAGGAGTAGATGTATGGCAGTAAAGTGTAGTAACGGACATTGGTATGATCCAAAGATGTATAAGAGTTGTCCTCATTGCAAGAGGGCAGGAGAGCAGCTGAGTATATCTTTAGACGATGTGGAAGAAGATGACAAGACCGTATCTATTGCGGAAGTAGATATATCTCTTGGTGAACAGCTCGGTGAGATAATAGGCGGAAACTTTGAAAGTGCAGGAAATCTCATGCAGCCGGATATGGGCGAAATGCAGGAGAGTTCGTCAGAGGTACATATTATTTATCGTCGTTCAGAAGCAGAGCTTCCTGCACGTAAAGAGGAAGTTCATCACGCAAAAGAAGAGGGCATCGAGTTCATGCTGCTCAACAACCCTGTTAAGATCAACGGCGATGAAAAGGGCAATGACTACAGGCTTCATGCAGGCAAGAATTTTGTAGGCAGAAGTCAGGCGATGGATGTTGTGCTTACTGATGACAAGAGTATTTCGAGGGAGAAACATTGCTCGGTCTTATATGACCCTAAGGGAAATGAGTTTTATGTGACGGCGGAAAAATCCAATATCGTTTATCTGAACGGGGATTTAGTGACAGAGCCGCACTCTTTGAAATTGGGTGATGTGATAAAAGTGGGAGAGACAGAGCTTAAATTTATACCATATTGTCAGGAGGATATAACATGGGAAAAAGAATAAGAAAGATAACATATGCGTTTCTAATCGTAGCACTGTTTACGGCATTAAATACAAAGGTGTCATATGCGGAGAGAAAGCAGTTAAATATTGAGCAGGCAGTAGGAAATCCTCCGGAGATAACAGCTTATGTAAATGGCGAAAAAGTTTCAAAAGATGCAGAGTACACAGCTTCTTTTAAGGGAAAAGACATTGAGTTTGAAACAAAAAGCGTGACTAAATTTGCAAAGGCAGATAAGCCTGTAAGATATGTTATATTTTTGGATAACTCAAAATCAGTTGACGAAAAACAGTTTAACGAAGTTAAGAAAAGTCTTGTAAACCTGAGAAAGAAAATAAGAAAGATTGACAAGATGGAGCTTTACACGGTCGGTGCTGACAGTAAACACGGAAATAAGGTTGAAGTCTTTAAGGCTGACGGAAAGTCGGACAAAAAAAGCCGTGACAAAGATATTAAAAAGATAAATAAGCTCAAGAGAAATAAAAATTATACGGTGCTGTACCGTTCGATAACAAAAAAACTTACGACAGTTGATAACTCATCAGAGCGAACAGTTATGTTTCTTATTACGGACGGAGAGGATGACAGTGCCGGAAAAGATAAGGAAGATTATAATGTAAATCCGGCAGTAAAGAAGTCTAAAGTACCGGTCTATGCGGTATTGCTGAAAAATGTAAGTTCAAAACCTAATCTTAGCAAGATAAAAAATACAAAGAAAAATATTCTTAATGAGAACTATAGCAGAGGTTATTATAAGGACTGCAGCAGCACAAAGGATGTAAAAAAAGGATTTAAAGAAATCAACAGGATATTGTTTGATGAGACATATGTATTAAAATTTAGAGCCGTTGACGGAAGTAACAAAACATTATCGTTGTCAGAGTCAAAGTTAAACATTGTTATGAAATCCGGCGGAAAGACAAAAGAAGCAGCTTTAGACAAAGAGGGACAGTTTGAATATACAAACAGCCAGAAAGATACTGACCGACCGAAAGTAAAGAGCATAGAACAGTCAGGGGACAATTCAATAAAAGTAAATATTGAAGATGGAACTACAAAAAACCTTACCGGTGCACAGGATAAGAGTAATTACCTTGTAAGGTTCAAAGGAAAAGACGGAAAAGTATGGGAAATATCAAACATAACCGTAAATGAACAGGAACATATATACACATTGTTCTTTAAAGACAAATTTTACACAGGCTCATATACATTGGAATGTAAGAATATTAAAGATGATTCCGTGGAGAAAAATACGATAAAGACCAACAAGGTGAAATTTGAAGTTAAGGACGGGCTTAATCCGACAACCGAGGGAATCAAGCAGGCGGTAAGGACTTACTGGTGGATACTGGTTGTTCTCATAGTTATTGTCATAGGTGTGATAACTATCATAGTGATAAAGAAAAAGCCTGCAAATGTAGTGGAGGTGCCTGCCGATGACCTTATGAAAGCAGATTCAAAGCTGATAAGACTCATAATTACTGACAGGGCAGGAAAGATAAGAGAGGTAGAGTGGAATGTCGAGGGAAGTATCTTTGTAGGCAGGTCGAACATATGCAACATATATTTTGACGATGACAGGCTTTCAAGACAGCATTTTGCCATAGAAGTTACTAAAATGGCTTGCTATATAGAAGATCTGGAAACTACAAATTCAACTTTTGTAAACGGTGTGAAGATAACCGGAAAAAGGATGCTATTAGACGGGGATGTTATCACGGCGGGCAGAGAGAAATTTGAGTTTCACAGTGTAGAGAACGGAGGCGATGAGCAAGTTGGATAATTCAGATAGTTCGCTTAGGAAAGGTCATATCCTTGATCAGAAATACAGTATTAAAAAAGTTCTTGGCATAGGTGGATTTGGAAGAACATATCTGGCGGAGAGTATCTGGACACAGGAAAATTTCGCAATAAAGGAATACTTTCCGAATGACTGGGCAGTAAGAAGTGAGGACGGGATTTCACTTAGGGCTTTCGATGAAACAAAAAGAAGTTTTTATGAACATGGATTATCTGTTTTCGTAAATGAAGCAAAGATACTGAAAAATCTGAGAGAAGATGATGTCGTTGTAGATGTAAAGGACTTTTTCTATGAAAACAACACAGGATATATAGTCATGGAATATATACAGGGCTGCACACTTGCTCAGTATATGCAAAAACAAAACAGCATTATCCCGCTTGATATGGCAGAAGTGATAATCATAAGTGTTGCAAAGTCAATGTCAAAAATTCACCGGCTCGGACTGCTGCACAGAGATATAAGTCCGGACAACATAATGCTTTTAGAGGACGGCAGCATAAAATTGATAGATTTTGGAGCAACAAGGCAATATGCATTAAACGAAACAACGGATATGTCCGTTATGATAAAACCGGGATTTGCACCGATGGAGCAGTATTCCAGAACAGGAAAGCAGGGACCGTGGACGGATGTATATGCACTTGCTGCAACTTATTATTTTATCGTATCCGGTAAAAGACCACTTACTGCAGTGGACAGATGTGCCGGAGAGCAGCAGTTGTCCCTTAGCAGCGTAAATGGTAATGTGCCGGAAGAATTGAGCGAGGTTATAGATTGTGCACTGGAACTTGACTACTCCGTAAGAATACAGAACATGGAGGAATTTGTAAGGGAATTTGAAACTGCATACAGAGGCAGTGCAGATATTCCTGTTGATGTTTATCCGCATATCACTATGAAAATGCATGGAAAAACAAGAAAATGGAAGTTTATGCCTGATAAATGCGTCACCATAGGAAGGAGCATAAATGATTGTGATATATGTGTTGAGGAAGGTGATGTGAGCAGGATTCACTGTAAAGTGATGTATGATGCAATATCAAATCAGTTTAAGATATTGGATCTGTCTAAAAACGGAACATATACCCAAAATGGTCTTATCGGAAGAGACAGGAGTGCCATTTTAAATACCGGAGATGTGTTTTGGCTTGTGGACGAGCAGATTAAGTTTTATTTGGAGGTGAGATAGTTTTGTTTGGAAAAAGGAAAAAAGAACCACAACCTGAAATTAATATTCAGAGAAATGTTTCACATACTGTAGTGAGGACAGTGCCGGAGATAATTACCTGCAAATACTCGGCAACCGGAAACAGAAAATACCAGCAGGATGCGGTATATGTTTCGGGGAGTAAAAAAATAGCAGCCAACCGGAAAACAAGAGTGATGGCGGCTGTGTGTGACGGAATGGGTGGAATGGCAGACGGAGAGAAAGCGAGCCGCACAGCCATAACAATGTTAAAAGACGGATTTGAAAAGATAGAAAAAGACCCTAATGTCAATATACCGTTATTTTTTCAGAGCGGGATAAAAGCGATAGACAAAGTTATACATGATTTCCATGAAGAAGGAGAAAAAGGTTCAGGAACGACGATGGTTGCAGTAATAACTGAGGAAAACAGGCTTTACTGGGCATCAGTCGGTGACAGCAGGATATATCTTTTAAGGGGAGATGAGATAAAGCTTGTCACAAGAGATCACAACTATTATCTCCGTCTTATGCAGATGGTTGAAAATGGGAGCATGACAAAAGAAGAAGCAATGAGACACCGTCAGAAAGAGGCACTTATAAGTTTCCTCGGAATAGGCAATGTAAAACTTATGGATGTTATCGACAAGCCTTTTGAGATGCAGACGGGGGACATGGTTCTTTTGTGCAGTGATGGTGTCACAAAGACACTTTCAAAAGACAGGATAAAAATGATATTAAAGAATGATGCCGTATCAATGCAGAAAAAAGCAGAGATACTGGTTGAGGCAGCAGTGAGGGAAAATACACATTCCCAGGACAACACATCAGTTGCACTGCTTCAATATATAGAAACTAAAATAACAAAGGAGAGATAAATTATGAACTTAAGCAGATGTAGTAACGGACATTTTTATGATAAGGAGAAATTCCCAACCTGCCCATATTGTGCACAGGGAGCAGAAAATGATATTGGACCGGGGAATGAAGGACTTACTGTAGTGTTTCCTGAAAGTCAGGAAAATGATATAGGGGCAACACAGCCATTGACTTACAACAATCCTCCTAAGCAGCCGCAGGCAGGAGATTATGTTCAAAATAACATACAGACAGAACAAAATATGATGAATAATTTTGGCAGAGGCGGACATGAAGATGTGGCTGATGCGACAGAGACTTTAGGCGGCAATCAGGATAGTTTTATTGGAAGAACTGAGCCAAGAAAGCCATCTGTTCAGGAGGTACAAAAAATAACGCCGGGCGGTGTCATGGAAGAGGATGATGACCATACGGTAGCATTTTATGATGATATTTTTTCATCACCGACCACGAGCAAGGCTAATACGGCTCCTGTTAAGGAAACCGTGGCAAAAGAGCCGGTAAAAAGGTCAGTATCGACACCTTGCACAGGCTGGGTCATTGCACTTGACGGAAATCATCTGGGCGAGGATTTCAGACTTAAGGTTGGAAAGAACTTTGTCGGCAGGGATACATCAATGGATATAGCACTTGTGGGTGATAAGAGTGTCTCAAGAAATAAGCACGCAATACTTGTCTATGAACCAAAACAGCATTTATATCTTGTTCAGCCGGGAGAGTCAAGCGAACTTGTCTATCTGAACGATGAAGTAGTATTAAGTCCTATGAAGCTTCAGGCATACGATGTTATCACGGTTGGTGAAGTAAAACTTTTATTTATGCCGTTGTGTGGTGCGAAGTTTAACTGGACGGACTATTTAACACAAAACAGACAATAATTCAGATATGTGAGGTTGTATATGAACAAATTGGCTAAGTTTTTCAGGATAGCAGTTGTTTTTCTGTTATTGGCAGACATAGGATTTTTATTTATGCCTGTGATAAAAACTGTTCAGGAGAATTATCCGACTGACACTTACAGTCAGGCAGATTTTGTCAAAGATACCTTTTCAAAATTTATAATGGGAAAGTCGGGATTAAAGATTTCGGGCAGTCAGGTACTTGAGATAATGGTATTTGTAGTTCTCCCTGCACTTCTTTCGGTTATTTTTATGATAGTAAGCATTGTTGCAGGAAGCAGGCAGATAATATCAGGATTTGCGGCGATAGTTACGGCGGTATTAAATATAGTTTTTACAACAAAAGCAACCGGTATAGGTCAGATTTATAAAAAACAGTATCAGGATATAGTAAGATTGCGTGGACTAAATATGATAATGGTATTAGCAGTGATACTGATAATCTGCGGAATACTTATAATCATAACCAAACCTGCAAAGGCGAAAAAGAACAAGGATAAAGACAATATGATACCTGATGTTGAGCAGATACATCAGGAGCAGATAAAACCAAAATATGAATTTATCGACGAAGCAAGACCTGAGCAGGCTGGTACTTCGGTAGCAGAACAGGTTCAAAATGCACAGCAGGTACAAAGCGGTGAAGTCACACACGATGCGGGTACGGCACAAAATATTGAAAATTTACAGAAAGCACAGCCGGATGATTCAGGTCAGGGAAGACCGAGAGGAGTTATGGTCGGCATTACGGGAATGTATGCCGGAGCTGAGATACCTTTTAAACCGGGCGAAGAATTAAAGTTTGGCAGAGACAATGTAAATGATGTTGTATTCCCGGAGGCACGCAAGATAAGCCGTACTCACTGTACCATAACATGGGATGCACAAAAAGAGGAATTTTATATTGTTGACAATTCTTCAAACGGATGCTTCATAAATGAGATGGATGAATGTATTCCGCAAAATCTGCCTATCAGACTGGAAGTCGGAACTATCCTTGACATAGGCGATGATACTAATCGTTTTAGATTAGAGTAAAAAAAGAAATGAGGACAGGTTATGGCAAATGAATTATGTATGAACTGCTTTAGTGTCAAAGGACCGTATGAGGTGTGCCGTTATTGCGGTTATGTGGAGGGAACACCTCCGGAGCAGCCGCACTATCTCAGACCGGGAACAGTTTTAAAAGGACATTTTATTGTTGGAACGGCAATAGGTGTCGGTGGTTTCGGAATAACTTACAAATGTTATGATGCGACACTTGGTGTTATCGTTGCGATAAAAGAGTTTTTCCCGGTAGGTCTTGTAAACAGGTCACCGGGAGAGATGAAAGTAGGTCTTTTGTCCGGTGAGAAGGAGAAGCAATATAAAAATCAGATAAATCGTTTCCTTATGGAGGCTCAGAGCATTGCACAGTTTGGAAAAGCAAATGACATAGTAAATGTGTTTGATTATTTTGAGGAGAACAATACGGCATACATAGTCATGGAATATATAGATGGTGTACTTCTCAAAGATTATCTTGAAAAACAGGGTGCACTGTCGCCAGATATAGCGATGACTATCATAGAACCGGTAGTTGAAGCCTTAAAAAAGATACACGCAAGTGGGATTATACACAGGGATATAAGCCCGGACAATATATTTATTGCAGGTGAGGACTCGGTAAAAGTATTTGATTTTGGTGCGGCGATATTAAATGACGAAAGCGGAGCAAAAGAGGGCGAAAAAGTCATAAAGGTAGGATATTCTGCACCGGAACAGTACAGAGACAGTGCCGGGCAGGGATATTTCACTGACATATATTCGATAGGTGCGATACTGTACCAGATGATAACGGGACAAAAGCCTATTGAGTCTACCGAGAGGGAATACAAGGACGAACTCAAATCACCGTTAGAACTTGGTTTTCACATAGAGCCAAATCTTGACAGGGCGATAATGGAGGCATTGGCGGTGCAGCCGGCACTCAGATTTCAGGGAATACAGCAGTTTGATGATGCGATAAACGGCAAGAGAAAAGCGGAATATCCAAAAGTAAAACTGCGTATAAGGAAAAGAAAGAGGATAATGGTTGCCTGTATGTCACTGCTGGCACTTGCGGCAATAGGGGTTGGCGGCTTATTTTTCAATAATAAAATAAAGCATAGTGACAAACTGTATAACGAGAATGCAAAGATAGAAAAGGCAACTGACATAGTTGTATGGGTAGATAACGATAAAATGAAAGATACGGTTGAAAAGACTGTATCCCGTGCAAATATGAAAGTTAAATCTGCCGTAAAAAGTACAAAAACTTCAGACGGAGGTCAGTTTACAAAAGAGCAGAAAGCTGAAAATCCTAAGATTACCGTGGAAGTAAAGAACATAAGTGATAAAAACAGCGGTTACAAAGATATGGATGCTGCACTTAAGGCTGCAAAAGATGGCAAAGAAAAATATCCTGACATGATACAGACGGATGATATTACGGATATAACATCAGGTGAAAAGAAAATGGTGTCACTTAAGGATAATGTCTATGCGATGCTCAACCTCAGAGATTACAGCTATATGTCAGCTTATTCAAAATATTATCCTGATATGAAGCAGATGCCGACATCGTTTGATATTGTCCTAATGTATGCATTAAAGGATATTCAGACCAGCCGGGACAAAAAGTCTCTTATGGAGAGCAGATGGTATGGCAAAGATGGAGATTATGACAACTGTAAGACTGTGGAACTTGATGAGATACTGAAAAATGCAGGAAGTGGAAGTGAGTCGGTATATATTGACAGGAAATACCGCACATTACTCTCACTTTATCAAAACAGCACTGATGTAAATAGTGACGGAACATGGGATTCATCGGATGAGGATATAAAAAGCAGCATAAAGCAGTTTGATGATGTATCAGCGGATACAGTTTCATGGCTCAAAGATAAAAATAATTACGGAAAAAAGCAGTTTGAAAGTAATAGTGAGAATTATCTGAAAGGAATAAATATCATTTCAGGAATAGAGTACCGCAAGGAACTTTATAAGACACAGGCGGCAGAAAGTGACGGCTACAGACTGCTTATACCTGTTATTGACGGAAAGATGCTTGTAAGATACACGGGAACTTTCTCAATCTTTGACAATGATGACAAAGACAAAAAACTTGCATCTGAAAGATTATTGTACTACATGGTAGCACAGGATGATTTTGAAGATGGTGAGATACAGAACTATCCGCTAGTTTTAAGTTCAAACGGACTTGAAGCGGCAACAGCCATCTCAGGACAGAGAAGTCTTGAGAAAATGATAAAAGAAATTCAGACACCTTGCATTATGTTAAATACAAATGATGGGAAGATAAATGAAAAGTAATATTTGAAAAGGACAAAAGGCTTATGCAGAACAGTGACGGATTACAATCAACGGTTTATGTGGATAACACAAAGTATTACGGTTCTTCTAATAAACTTATCGTTTTGAGTAACGGACAGATAACAGAGTATGACCTTGCCGGGATGAAAAAAGACAGACTGTTTTTTGGAAGTTCGATGCAGTGTGACATAGTTATAAATGACCCGGTGATTTCAGAAATACAGGGAAAAATAAAACTTGTAAATGATATGGTCTATGTCGGGGATCTGGATGACAGTGGAAAAATGTATCTGTATCGTGACAGATGTTACCATCCGATGTTTGCAAAAAAATATTATGTAAAACAGCCGGGTGATATGTTTATCAGGATAGCAGGGAGCAGCAGTTACAGCAGTAAAAATGTAATACTCGTATTTTCAAGTATTTCAAGAAATTCAGTCTGGAGCACAAAAAAACTTACAAAACCTCAGACAACGATAGGGCGTGACAGCCGCAATGACATAGTGCTTGAAAATCCGGGTGTGTCAAGGAAACACGCACTTCTTGTAAATAGTGCAAACGGCTATGTGATATATGACAACAACAGCGTGAACAGTATTTATGTAAACGGCGAAATCGTGCAGAGGGCAGGCAGTATGGAAGTACATGACGGCGATATAATACAGATTGCCGGCATAACTATGTTCCTCTCGGAAAACAGTGTCATATACCAGCAGGCGGCAGGCGGAGCATCATTGGAACTGCACAATGTAAACAAGATTGTCGGCAAGGCTGATGACAGAAGAAAAATATTAAATCATGTTTTCTGTGACATAGGAAACAACGAGTTCGTAGCCATTATAGGTGGTTCGGGAGCAGGCAAGACCACGGTTATGAATGCGATGAGTGGATTTGACTATGACATTTCCGGAAAAGTTTATTGCAATGGAATAGACCTCAGAAAGAATTTTCAGTCACTTAAAAATATTATAGGTTTTGTGCCGCAGCAGGACATAATATATGAAAATCTCAAATTGAGAAGAATGTTAGAATATACGGCACAGTTAAAGATGCCGCCAGATACGACAAAGGGAGAGAGAGACGAGAGAATACAAAAAGTCTTACAGATGGTGGGACTTGAGGAAAGAGCAAATGAATATATAAGAAAACTCAGTGGAGGCCAGAAAAAGAGAGCGAGTATAGCAGTTGAGCTTCTCGCAGACCCCGGACTGTTCTTCCTTGATGAACCTACATCAGGTCTTGACCCTGATACAGAGAAAAGTCTTATGAACACGCTTGCAAAACTGTCAAAAACAGAGAATAAGACAATAATCATGGTAACACATACAGTGCAGAACATAAACCTTTGTGACAAAGTTATCTTTATGGGACCGGGAGGAAAAATCTGTTACTGTGGCAAACCGGACAAAATGTATGAATATTTTGGAAAAGACAGTCTTGTGGATGTGTATAGCGAGCTTGCTTCGAATGTTGATATGTGGAATATGAAATATCTTATGCTTTATAAAGAGCAGCATCTTGACAAGAACACGGAGATACCTGAAGTAAATGAGAATGAAAAAATATCAGACATGATAAAAGACTCAGGAAAGAAAACATCACCGTTAAAGCAGCTTGGAGTTCTCACAAAGAGATATTTTGAACTTGTTTTTAATGACAGACAAAGACTTTTATTGCTTTTATTGCAGCCGTTCATAATCGCTCTTTTGTTAAAAGTAGTGGCAAAAAAAGATGTTTTTAAGATATATGACTCGACACAGTCGATAATGTTTGCACTTGCCTGCTCCGGAATATGGATAGGCTTGTTCAACACGATACAGGAAGTATGTAAGGAAAGACCTATACTGAAGCGTGAATACATGGGAAATCTGAGACTATGGACATATATATTGTCAAAATATATAGTGCAGGCTGTTGTGTGCTTTATGCAGACTACCATCTTGACGGGATTGTTTCTGGTGCTTATGAAACACGCACCTAAAAAGGAACAGGTACTTCCAACTCCGCAGCTTGAGATATGGCTCACGATATTCCTTACGATATATGCGTCTGCAGCATTGGGACTTATAGTGTCATCATGTGTAAGAAACAGTGACAGGGCTATGGCACTTGCACCATTTGTACTTATAATACAGCTTTTATTCTCAGGCGTATTATTTGAGTTAAAAGGTGCGGCAGACAAAATATCTTACATTACTGTCAGCAGATGGTCTATGGAGTGTCTTGGAAATATCACAAACTTAAATAAACTGAATATGAAAGTGACAGGAATGCCACATGAACATAATGATTTATACAATAGAGGAGCATCACATCTGACTAATACATGGCTGATATTATTTTTAATGATGGCAGTATGCGGAGTGATAAGTGTAATTGTACTTAGAAATCTTAAGAAAGATACACGATAGGAGGTAAAAGATATGAATAAAAAAAATATGGCAATGCTGATTGCAATAGCAATGATTTTTTCTTTATTTACCGGGATAAACTTTGGGACAGGAAAAGCACAGGCAGAAAATGTAGATGTATCAGATGTTAAAGCTGCAACGGACTGTGCGATAAATGTTAGTGGAGAAATTAATGGTGGAGAAGATACAAAAGTTTTGACATATGACAAATATGAGGGGACGGCAGGACCAAAAACAGAGGCAGTTTCTAAAGCTGCATTTACGATTAGTGCAACTGAATCTGCTATTGCTTCTTACTATTATATAGAAGAAGTTAAGGGTAGCGACAATTATACAGTAAAAAAATTAAGCGAGTTGAAAGAGTTAGATAGTGAAGATAGTAATAAAAATGCACAGTGGACTAAATATGAAAATGAAAAATCATTATCAGATGCTTATGCAGAAAAAAATATAGTTATTTATGCGAAGTTTGTATTCAAAAATATTGGCGAGAGTGACACTATTGCTTATCTGCATACAAATATTATCGAGATAGCAAAAGAAACAGATGTTACCCCAACGGAGACACCGACAACAGAGCCAAGTCAGAGTCCGACAGGAGAGCCGACAGCAGAGCCAAGCCAGAGTCCGACAGGGGAACCAACAGCAGAACCAAGTCAGAGTCCGACAGGAGAGCCGACAACAGAGCCAAGTCAGAGTCCAACGGAGACACCGACAACAGAGCCAAGTCAGAGTCCAACGGAGACACCGACAACAGAGCCAAGCCAGAGTCCGACGGCAACGCCAACAGCAACCCCGACAGTGATGCCAACAGCAGAGCCAAGTCAGAATCCAACGGAGAATCCGACGACAGAGCCAAGCCAGAATCCAATGGTGACACCTACAGTAGAGCCATCAAAAACTCCTGATAAGAAACTTTCAGTAAATTATGACAACTCTGACAAATATGTAAAAAGCGGTACGGCATTAAATTTAAAAGTAACTGTAAAGACAGATACTCAGTGTACTTATAAATGGTACAAAAAAGGCAGTGACAAATCATTGTCTGAAAAGAGCAGCTACAAGACACCTAAAAAAGCAAAAATAGGAAAATACACATACTATTGTGAAATATCAGCGGATGGATATGAGACTGTTAAATGTGAATTTACGGTGATAGTTTATAAGTCTGTAATTACGGTCGCATGGGGAAGTTCTGTTACTTCAAAGGGAATATTTGGAACAAGCCCTAATGTTAAAAAAATCACAGTGCCGTCAAAATACAAGAAAAATCTTTCTGTAAATGCAAAGAACGGAAAGATAAGTGTGAAGAAATATTTTTCGGGCAAGGCTGTTGTCACATATGTCATTGGAAAAAATAAGATTAAGATTACGGTGAAATCTAAAATTCCACAGATTAAATATGCGGCGACATATTCAAAGAAAAAACAGCAGTTGGAAGTAAAAATTAACCGCTTTGTTATGAGTAATCTAAGCCATGTATATATTATGGCAAAAGGTAACAATCATTGGAATTCAAGATGTTATAAACTGGTTAAACTGCCTATTAAGAAAAAGAAAAACAGTGTGATTATAAAAGGATATACGGTTAAAATAACCAACTTTGAAATGAAATTTTTATTAAATACAAATGCTGATACTTATAAGGCATGGAAACACAATAAAAAATCTAAAACCAATGTAGTTAAGCAGAAATAATGTAAAGGTCAAAAGCAGAAAGTAATGTATGTTTATATGCAGAGTGATATCTGCCTGTATGACCTGTTAAACACCGACAAGTTTATGTAAATATATACGGAAATGAGGGAACGCTATGAAAATTTGTATGGGTTGTATGAACCAGGTTTCTGACAACGACAAAATATGTCCGGCTTGCGGATATGACCAGTCGAATGTCAGGGAAAAATCATATTATCTGGATCCGGGTACTATTATCGGAGGAAAATTCATCGTAGGTAAAGCGTTGGAGTACGGCGGATATACGGTAAAATACCTCGGCTTTGATGCCGAGGCACAGCATAAAGTCATAATAAGCGAGTATCTTCCGAGTGACTTTTCAACCCGTTCTGACGGAGAGAGTGAAGTCACCATATATTCAGGAGATGCGTACGAACAGTTTTCACATGGTCTTGAAACATTTTTAAATGAGGGAAACAAGATACAGCAGCTTGCCGATACACAGGGAGTTGCAAAAGTTTATGACTGTATAGCTGAAAATGATACAGGGTATGTTATATCTGAGTACCTTGTGGGAACAACATTAAAAGAAGTGCTTGATACGGGAAAGGTATATAAACCTGAAGAGGCAAAACAGTTTATATCACAGATACTTATCGGACTTATAAAAGTGCATCCGCTTGACATTATCCATTGTGATATAGCACCGGAAACTATCTTTATAACTGAGCAGGGTGAAGTAAAACTGTTGGACTTTGGTGCAACAAGATATGTAACGACGGCAAATTCAAAAAGTCTTGCCATCATATTAAAACAGGGCTATGCACCGGAAGAACAGTACAGAAGTCAGGGAAAAAGAGGTCCGTGGACGGATATCTATGCTCTTGCGGCAGTCATGTATAGGATGATAACGGGAAAAGTGCCGCCTGAGTCTGTAGACAGAGCATTATCTGATGAGATAACAGAGCCGTCAAAATTAAACACAGGTATAAGCCAGTCGATGGAAAACGCACTTATGAATGCCTTAAATGTGTATCAGGATGACAGGACAAAGACTGCACAGGAGTTTTACAAAGAGCTTAATTCCTCTGATACAAAAAGACGCAAAGTAAAGCGTGCAAAGCGTGATACTGGAAAAATGCCTATATGGGTGAAAGGTCTTGTCGCAGTCGTAGGTGTAGCTGTTATAGCCGGAGGCGCAGTTGTGATAAAAGGACTGCATGACGGAGGAAGCAGCAACCAGGGTGCGACACAGGAAAAATTTAAGATTGTCAGCGAAGTAAAAAGCGGTGACATGACGCTTGCTGATTTTGATAAAGAGTGGACTGATTTTGGTCTGAAAAAAGGAAACAGGACCGTTGAGTACAGATATGACCCAAACAATGCCGAGGGTACGGTACTTGAATACAATGATATGACAAATGATGTGCTTAAGGACGGAAGAACTTTGGATGAAGTGAACTCAGACATAAAGAAAAACAGGACGGTATATGCAAATGTCATAGTCGCAAGTACGAAGAATGTAACATTTTCAGAAAAATGGCTTAAAAACTGCACCAACACTAGATGGGCTCAAAGTGCGTCTGTCAAAAAGCGTATAAAAGCATCTAAAGATGTATATATGCAGAGTTATATACCTGACGGAGTCAGCCTGAAAAAGGGTGATGATACACAGGCTTACGGAACTTTGTCAAAGATAATATATGACAAAAATACGATAGACCTTGATGCGATAAGAAAGAAATATGCTTCTGATACGGCGAAAGCTGACAGCGAGATAAAGAGACAGACTGCAAAGATAAACGGAATGGATACTTCCAAGAAGAAGATTCAGTTTATATACCATACCGGTGCATATTACACAATGTCGAAAGCAAATTGCAAGAGATACGGTACATTTGAAGGAAAGAGTATATCGTCCGTTAAGTTTGTCTACAGCAAAAATCCTAAAGACCATAAAACAGGCAACAGGGCAAGACTTCGTACACTGTCATCGGACAAATATTCAAGTGAGTATGTAAGTTTCAGATATGGCAGGGGAACTATTGTAAAAGTTCTCTCTAAAAGTCTTAAAAATAAAAAGGGCTATGACGGAAGAAATGATGATTCTGAAAACGGTGACGGAAAGCTTTTTGCCACGGTCAGAAGCCATGTATCGATAAACAGTTCACTTACCGTTGCAAGACTGAAAAGATATGCTTCAAATGCCGGTGCATCACTTGGAACAAAATATCCTGACAATTATATCGTCAAAAAAGTATGGGTAAACGGAAAGTCAAATGTTACTGAGTTTAAGCAGGGTGACAGGCTTAAGATTTCTGCCGAGCCGAAACCTACGCCAAAACCGGTAGTGACAAGGAAACCTCCAACAGCTACAAAACCAAGTGGTAATAGTGGCAGTGACAGCACACCTAAAAAGTCTGATATAAGTTCGGGTGATAGTAGTAATAAAAATAATGGTAATAAATCTAATAGCGACTTTGGTAATTAATAAAGGTATTACTTATTAAATCTTTCAGGAGGAAACATATATGCGATTTTGTTATAGCTGTATGCGGCAGATAGCTGACAATGCAAAGGATATCTGTCCGTATTGTAAAGAAAAATTAAATATAGAATACAATGCTGATATGTGTCTCAAGCCGGGTACGGTATTGCAGGGAAAGTTTATAGTAGGAAAACTGCTTGGCTCAGGTGGATTTGGAAATACCTATATAGGCTGGAACAACCTCTTGCAATGCAAAGTCGCCATAAAGGAGTATTTTCCTAAGCAGCTTTCCGGCAGAGAGAGAACTACGGGCACTGTATCGGTAATATCAGAGAGCGTAAGGCATGAGCGTTTTAAGATAGGTCTGCGTCACTTCCTTGAAGAAGCGAGAAGTATAGCAAACCTGCAGGATGTAAAAGGTGTTGTTCAGGTTTACAGCTTCTTTGAGGAAAACAACACCGGTTACATCGTGATGGAGTTCCTTGAGGGAATGGATGTAAAACATATCCTTAAACTTAAGGGCAACAGAGTGGAGTATGACTGGGCAAGACGAGTCGTGCTTACGATACTCTACACTCTTAAAGAAATACATAAGCGTGGTGTAATACACAGGGACATAGCACCTGACAATATTATTGTTACAAATGAAGGTGTTATCAAACTTATAGATTTTGGAGCAGCAAAATATGCCGAGCGTGTTGAAAATGAAAATACGGCAATTGTGCTTAAAGAGGGTTACGCACCTATCGAGCAGTATGGAAGAAAAGCAGTGCAGGGACCATATACGGATCTGTATGCGGTAGCGGCACTTTTCTACAGAATGTTGACGGGGGCAAAACCTCAGCCTGCAAATGACAGGACACAGGAGGATAAGCTGCTTACATTGTCGGAGGTCGGGATAAATATTCCGGAGCAGGCAGAACTTGCCATAATGACCTGCCTTAATATACAGCCACAGTTCAGGCTTCAATGTGCGGAAGATTTCATGGAGGCACTCGATGGCAAAAATTTTGTTCCGGTATATGAGCCGGAATGGATTTTGCCAAAAGTAAGGGACGACCAGGACACGGTCGGAAACCGTCTGAAGCAGAAGTTTATGGCGATGGCGGCATGGCAGAGGGCAGCAATACTTGCAGGCAGCATGGCTGTTTGTGCAGGTGCGGTATTTGCAGGTGTAAGTGTTGCAAACAGAGTCATAAATAAAAACAGAGGTGACAATTCCGGTTCAAATGTTGAAAAGATAGCAGCATATCAGAGAGGAAACACCACTTGGGAAGAATATAAGAAAAATCTGGATGATGCAGGCTGCAAGGCAAAAGTTACATATATATATGATAAAGCCTGTAAGAGCGAGAAAGTGGAGGACACTGAGCCGAGACAGGGAGCAGATATTCCGGATGACAAAGTCGTAAAAGTGACCGTCAGAAGTGCCGGGAAAGTCACCATAGAAAAAATGACTAAAATGTCAAAAAGTGAGATAGAGACAAACCTTAAAAATGCAGGTGTCACATCAGACATAAGTTTTAAATATGACTACAATTCGGCTTCAAAAGACAAGTGCTTCAAACAGAGCAAGAGCGGCGATGTTTCATCAAAAGATATAGACAAACTTAAATTTTATATATCATGGGGCAAAAAGGACAAGTATGTGTTCAAACTGCCAAACTTAAAGGACAAAAATCTTGATGAGGCAAAATCTGTTATAGATAAGCTGAATAAAAAGTATAAGTGCAAGATAAAACTTACGACAAAAGACCAGGTTATAAGCGAAAGTGTTGCTAAGGGTGACATAATAAGCCAGGAACCAAAGTCAGGAAAAAAATATAACAGTAACAGCAAAGACAAAAATATCCCTAAAAAGGAAAAAGTTCCTAAAAAAGTAAGTATTGTGGTAAGTCTCGGTGCACCGACACCTACCCCTGCACCTACTGAACCGCCTGCACCTGCGGCACCAAAGCCTGACAGCAGCAAAAAATCGGATAAGTCGAAAGGAAAAAGTTCGGGTTTGGGCGGAAGCAGTAAGAAAAAAACTACAGGTAAAAAGTCAGACAAGAAAAAAACAAAGAAAAATTCAAGCACTGATGAGTTTGTAAGTGATGACAGTGACTTTGATTTTTAAATGTAGAATAAGTATTTACCCGCTTTTTGTGAAGTATTAAGCGGTGGATAAGGTAGATTGCGAATGTACGCTTTATCAAATATCTTTAAATATAGAAGGAGGTGGTAAAAATGGACAAAACACTTGTTGACCCCAACAGGCTTTGTATGGGATGTATGGAGTTATTGGAAAACACCAGTGTGCCATGTCCAAAATGTGGATTTTCATTAAAAGATTATCAACAGCCGGAAAATGGTATGCCACCGTACGAGATACTCAACGGCAAATATCTTGTCGGAAAGGTCATAGGAATAGGTGGTTTTGGCATTACCTATATAGGATGGGATTTTTACCAGAGTAAAAAGGTGTGTATAAAAGAATATTTTCCAAAAGGCGTGGCAAAGAGAGAGCAGACGACAACCTATTCCACGGAATATAGTACATACAGTATGGATGTGTTTACGGTAAATACAAAAAAGGCTGCTTATCTTGGCGGTCTTAAGGGATATATAAAAGAAGCAGAAACACTCTCAAAATTTTATGGTATGCCGGGAATAGTTTCCGTAAGGGATTTCTTTTACGGAAACAAGACGGCATATATAGTTATGGAATATATAGACGGGATAAATTTCAGGCAGTTTGCAAAAAGCTCAGGTGGAGTTTTACAGAGTTATATATTGTTTGAACTTTTAAAAGATGTTATTAAGGCATTGAACAGCGTGCACAAGGCTGGTGTGATACATAGGGACATAAGTCCTGACAATATTATGCTCAACGACAAATTTAAGGCAAAACTGATAGACTTTGGAGCTGCAAAACACAGTGGAGCAGGACAGGAGACATCCATTTTTCTGAAACATGGTTATGCACCTATAGAGCAGTATGACAGAAACGGAAATCAGGGACCGTGGACAGATGTGTATAGTCTTTGTGCCACAATGTATTATCTGCTGACGGGGATAAAATTGCAAAAAGCTTATGAGCGTGTCGCAGAAGATAAGACAATACCTCTTAATATGTTCAATATAGAAATAGAAGATTATCAGGCAAATGCTATATTAAAAGGTCTTAATGTGCAGATAGAGGACAGATACCAGTCAATGGCAGAGTTGTATTATGAACTTTATCATGAGTATCTGCCGGGAGAGAGACCGCAAAAACCAGCTGCCGAGGCAGTGAGGCAAAAGACAATGCCTGAGATAATGCCAATACCTGATATTACAAGAGAAGAAGCAGCAATGCAATATTTAAAACAGCACAGTGAGGATTGATATGGAAAAGACAAAGATTTGTATGGGATGCTTTGAGGAACTGCCCGACGATGCCACGGTATGCAGTATATGTGGATTTGACAACAAAACCATAAAGAGGGAAGTTCAAAAATGGTGTCAGGGTGCGGTCATAGAAAAGAGATGGCTTTTGGGATGCCGTTTCAGTCAAAGCGATACATATACGATATGGAGAGCATGGGACAGTGTGCTGGAGATAAAATGCTTTTTGCTCGTGCTTAATGATAACAGCGACATGGCTCTTTCGGATATAGCAGTCTTATCGAAAGAAAATGACATTGATTTTAAGATATTGTCGGCAGGGATTGTGCTTGACAGGAAAGTTTTATGTATTTCGGCAGACAGAACTGATATTAAGGAAGATGAGCTTTGCATAAAAGAAAATGTCTGGGGCGAAAAAGACATAATATCCCATATTGACAATGGAAATACAGATAAAAATGATATATTGCCTGCGGATACTCTTTTAAATGACAGGTATCAGATATTAGGTATCGTAGGGATTGGCGGATTTGGAATTACTTATCTTGCAAAGGATATAAATCTTTTGAGAAATGTAGCCGTTAAGGAATATTTTCCTAAACAGTGGGTTCAGAGAGAACAAAATTATGTATCAATAAGACATTCGGGCATGGTTGAGCCGTTTAAATACGGACTTAAATCCTTTGTCAGTGAGATAAAAATGACAGCTAAATTTATACACACTGAAAATATCGTGACGGTAACCGATGCCTTTTTTGAAAATGATACTGCATACATGGTAATGGAGTACATACAGGGGGAGAGCATAGGCAGAGAGCTTAGAAAGAGAAAAAATAAATTGTATGATACGCAGGAGATAAAAGAGATATTTGTTCCGGTATTAAAAGCACTTTCTAATATGCACGAAAGGAAAATGATACATTGCGACATATCACCTGCAAACATAATAAGGAAGAAAAACGGTGAGATTGTTCTTATAGATATGGGGGCGGCAAAGTATATATATGATAAGAAAATGACATTTACGGCGTCATTCTTAAAGCCGGATTATGCCGCTCCTGAACAATATCAGACGGCAAAATCGGGCAAGGCAGGCAACGAGGGGACATGGACGGACATATATGCCGTCGGTGCGACAATGTATCATTGTCTTACATTAGAGAAAGCACCGGATGTGATAAAAAGACTTGAAAGCGGAA